>Ga0222708_1000489_pt1 | contig 10447 bp, 8 predicted proteins | sample AntAcemetage1576_FD_179806 | JGI IMG/M metagenome (GOLD analysis project Ga0222708, IMG submission 179806) | Saline water microbial communities from Ace Lake, Antarctica - #1576 | ecosystem: Environmental > Aquatic > Non-marine Saline and Alkaline > Saline | place: Antarctica: Ace Lake... | reverse complement strand
GCTCTCAGCATCAATGACGCGGTTTGGCTTTTGCGACGTTGCCGCTGAGTCGAAGTACGCAAGCGGATGCCCGTTCAGTTCGCGCGACAGAATCGGAAACTGTGCACGCAACGCTTCGATCTCGTCGAAGGTGAGGGGCGCCTCAGCGCTGCCTGGCGATAGGTCACCCGCTGTCGGGAGCATCTGAGTCAGGGCAGTCGTCACCCCTTCAGGGTATGGGCTGAGGCTGAGTGCGCTGAGAACTGAGTGCGCTGAGAGGCGGTGCCTATAGTGGAAGCATGATTCGTCACATTGTGTTGTTTCGTCTGGCCGCCACTGATGACATGCAGCGCCGCGCCGACGCTCATGGCATTGCCGAACGGCTCGAGGCGCTCGAGACGCAGATTGCGGGAATCCAGAGCATTCGAGTGGATCGCGACCTGGGTTTGATCGACGGCCACTGGCATGTCGCGCTGATTTCAGAACACGACGATAACGCCGCACTGGAGGCCTATCAAAGCCACCCGGCGCATCTCGAAGCGGCCGCGTTTGTCAGTTCAGTCATCAGCGACCGAGCGGTTGTCGACTATTCGCTGTAGCCGCACAGCGTCGGTGGTGCTCAGGCAGGGCAAGATCGACTGGTGAGCACCCGCCCCGTGAACGCGTCACAGCGCGACCCGCAACACGACCCGCAGCGCAGGTCGTCGCCCGAGGTTGACGCCGTCGTCGTGGGTGCTGGCCCAAACGGCTTGGTTGCAGCCGTGCGGCTCGCCGAGGCGGGGCTGCGAGTACTGGTGCTCGAAGCCGCCGAGCGGCCCGGTGGGGGTCTGCGCAGCGAAGAGTTAACCCTGCCCGGCTTCGTGCACGATATCGGAGCGACCGTACACGCGCTCGCGCTGGCCTCGCCGGCGTTTCGAGCTCTCAACCTGGGTAGCGACGGGCGCGGTGGGCTCGAACTCGTGCACCCGCCGGTACCTCTTGGCCACGCGTACGCGCCGGGACAGTCGGCCCTGCTGCACCGCTCCATCGACGACACAGCTGCAGGGCTGGGCCGTGATGGGCGAGCCTGGCGCGGGATGCTCGCGCACCTCTCCGCGCACTGGCCGGGCCTGGCCGCCTCAGTACTTGATCCGACCGCCCTGCCGCCGCGTGCTCCGCGCGAGCTGCTCGAATTCGGAGTGCGCGGGCTGTGGCCCGCCAGCGCTGTTGCACGCACCGTCTTTCGCACTGACGCGGCGCGGTCGCTCTTTGCCGGGCTTGCCGCCCACGCGGCCGTGCCTCTCAACCAGCCGCTCACGACTGGTATTGGTCTGATGCTCGGCGGTCTCGCGCACGGGGTTGGCTGGCCGGTGGCCCGCGGAGGCTCCCAGTCGGTTGCCGACGCTCTCGTCGCGCGCCTGCTCGCACTCGGTGGCGAAGTGCGTACAGGCCACCGCGTGACCTCGCTCGACGAGCTTCCCTCGGCACGAATTGTGCTTCTCGATCTGACCCCCCGACAGGTGCTCGCCATCGCCGGTGATCAGCTGCCCGCGCGCTACGCCCGTCGCCTGGAACGCTGGCGTTACGGTGCCGGAGTCTTCAAAGTCGATTGGGCGCTCGACGGCCCGGTGCCGTGGGCCGACCCCGCGCTTGCCGACGCCGGAACCGTGCACATCGGCAGCACTGAGCAGGTTGCCCGCACCGAGCGCGAAACCGCCCGTGGTCGCCACGTTGATGACCCGTGGGTGCTCGCCGTGCAGGCCAGTGTTGCCGACCCCACCCGCGCCCCCGCGGGCAAGCAGACCCTGTGGGCCTACTGCCGAGTTCCCAACGGCGGCACTGTCGATGCCCTGCCCGCCATCGAGGCCCAACTCGAGCGTGTCGCCCCCGGCTTTCGCGATCGCGTACTCGGGCACCACGTCATGGGCCCGGCCGCTCTCGAAGGGTTCAACGCGAACCTGGTGGGGGGCGACATCGGCGGAGGCGCCACCGACTGGCGCCAGCTTGCCGCTCGCCCGTCGCTCTCCCTCACACCGTGGGCGACCCCCGTGAAGGGGCTTTTCCTGTGCTCATCATCAACCCTGCCCGGCGGTGGCGCACACGGTATGGGCGGTTGGAACGCGGCCGGGGCAGCACTTTCACGGCTGCGCTAGCAATCGCGTTCGAGGCTGCGAATTCACTGACGCGCGGAGACAGACCTCAGAGCTGTGGGCCGAAGCCGTCCATCAGCCGTGAGCGGATCATGAACCGCACGCCCTCGGGCGCTTCGACCGAGAAACCGCTGCCCCGACCTTTCACCACGTCGACCGTGAGAAAAGTGTGGCTCCAATACTCGAACTGCTCTGACGACATCCAGAAGTCGAGCACCTGGGGCGCCCCTCCCGCCGGCGCAATGTCAAGCCGGCCGAGCAACACGTCTTGATCAGAGGTGCGAAAATCGCCCTCCGGAAAGCACATCGGGCTGCTGCCATCGCAGCATCCCCCCGACTGGTGGAACATCAACGGCCCGTATTGATCCCACAGCGTACGAAGCAACTCCACAGTGACGGGCAGAAACTCGACCCGCGGAATCGTCTCTCCAGGCACCGTGACACTGGCAACAACGTTGTCGATAACAGACATCGGCATCCTTCCCTGTGCGTAAATGGTGAGGTGCCGGCCGCGGAGTACGCGGCCGGCACCCGGATGATGGTTTAGAAGAAACCGAGCTTGTCTTCGGAGTACGACACGAGCAGGTTCTTGGTCTGCTGGTATGCCGACAGGGCAAGCCGGTTGTTCTCGCGACCGATTCCCGAGCTCTTGTAGCCACCGAAAGCGGCGCCGGCGGGGTATGCGTGGTAGTTGTTCACCCAGACACGGCCGGCTTGAATGTCGCGTCCGGCGCGGTAGGCGATGTTGCCGTTGCGCGACCAAACGCCGGCACCGAGACCGTAGAGGGTGTCGTTGGCGATCGAGATTCCGTCGTCGTATCCGTCGAAGCTGGTCACGGCGAGAACCGGTCCGAAGATTTCCTCCTGGAAGAGACGCATCTTATTGTGGCCCTCAAAGATCGTTGGCTCGACGTAGAATCCGCCGGCGAGATCGCCGCCGAGGTCGACGCGTTCACCGCCGAGCAGCAGCTTTGCGCCCTCCTGCTTTCCAATATCGATGTAGCTCATGATCTTTTCGAGTTGGTCGTTCGATGACTGCGCGCCGACCATGGTGTCGGTGTCAAGCGGGTTGCCCAGCACCGCCTTTTTCGTGCGGGTGATCGCGTCGCCCAGGAAGCTGTCGTAGATCGGCTTTTCGATGAGCGCCCGGCTCGGAGAAGTGCAAACCTCTCCGTTGTTGAAGGCGAACATCACAAAGCCCTCTTGGCACTTGTCGTAGAAAGCATCGTCGTGGTCGGCGACGTCTTTGAAGAAAACGTTCGGGCTTTTTCCACCCAGCTCGAGGGTCGCCGGAATGATGTTGGCGGCCGCGTACTGCAAGATCAGACGGCCAGTAGTCGTCTCACCCGTGAACGCGATTTTGCGAATTCTGGGGCTTGAGGCCAGCGGCTTACCGGCTTCGACGCCGAACCCGTTCACGATGTTGAGCACTCCGGGGGGCAAAATGTCGCCGATGAGCTCGACGAGCATAAGAATCGTCACCGGGGTCTGCTCGGCGGGCTTCAGCACGATCGCGTTGCCGGCGGCAAGCGCGGGGGCAAGCTTCCACACAGCCATGAGGATTGGAAAGTTCCATGGAATGATTTGGCCGACTACGCCGAGGGGCTCGTGGTAGTGGTACGCCGTCATGGAGCCATCCATCTCGGCGAAATAGCCCTCCTGCGAGCGGATGGCGGCCGCGAAATAGCGGAAGTGGTCAGCAGCGAGCGGAATGTCAGCGTTCAGGGTTTCCCGCACGGGCTTGCCGTTTTCCCAGGTCTCAGCGACCGCGAGCATCTCGAGGTTTGCCTCGATGACGTCGGCAATTTTGTTGAGGATGTCGGCGCGGGCCGTCGCAGAGGTTTTACCCCAGGCCGGTGCCGCCCTGTGTGCTGCGTCGAGGGCGAGCTCGATGTCTTCGGCGGTTCCCCGGGCCACCTCGGCAAGGGGCTTGCCGTTGACAGGAGAGATGTCTTCGAAGTACTGGCCTTTGACCGGTTTAACCCATTCACCGCCAATCCAGTTCTCATAGCGGGGCTTGAAGGTGACCTTCGAGTCGGGCGAACCTGGTGGGTGGTAAATGGTCATGACACTCCCGTTGACGTCTTTGTCGGATAACCCATGGATTCTGAGTTGGGGAGATGTTAGCGGTTTGTAAGCTGAAAAATCGCCGCGAACGCAGTGAGACGTACGGCGTGGCGAACTCGGTTGCGACCTAGCGAATCTCGGTGAGGTAGGTCGTAAAGCCAGCTTCGCTCATGGCAGAGCCGACCGATTCTGCGGCGCCGGGTTCGGTGATGGCGATCATCGCCCCACCACCGCCGCTACCGGTGAGCTTTGCCCCCAGCGCTCCCGCTCGCCGCGCAACTCCTACCAGCGTTTCCAGCTCGGGGCTCGACACTTGCAGCGCCCCGAGTAACCCGTGGTTGATGTTCATCAACTCGCCGAGTTCCACCAGGTCACCCCGGCGCAGCGCGCCAACACCGGCGAGCACGAGCTCATCGATTTGGGAGAAAATCGCTTCGTACCTGGCAGGATTTTTCTCCCGAGCGTCACGCACCATGCCGACGGTGGCCGAGGTGAGCGACGGCACGCCCGTGAGGCCAATCACAACCTGGATCGGGCGAGGCGTGACGATGTCCGTGATTTCCAGCGCCGCAGCATCCGAAATCGAATCGGGGTTGCGAAACAGGATCGCGCGCCCGAAGGTGGCCAGCGTGTTGTCGATGCCTGACGGTGTTCCGTGCACAATGCGTTCGCATTCGAACGCGAGACTCGACACCTCATCATCGGTGATGGGTTGCCCAAACCGATCAGCCATAGCGCGGATGATCGACACGGCGAGGGCGGCAGAAGCACCCAGGCCGCTGGCCCGCGGCAGGTGCGGAAAGACATCGATGCGCATGCCCTTACCCGCGAGGCCCAGACGCTCGGCGATATGGGCGGTCACCCGTTCGGCCAGCTCTGCACCCACCGGGTCGTAGGCAGCATCCGTATCCCACCGTGCGATGACCAGCTCGGTGCCGTACTCCTGGCGGGTCACTTCGGCCCGAATGGTGAGACCGATCGGCGCTGCGATGGCGTGGCGACCGTAAACGACAGAATGCTCACCGAGCAGGATAATTTTACCGAAGCCGAAGCTCGGGCCGTGTTCGCTCAGCGCGGGTTCTGGAATAGCCACAGCGGCCTGGACGGGGATGCTGGCGGTGCGGATGGTTTGAATTGACCCGGTGTCGGTGATGCGACCCTCCAACACGTCCAAAATGTGCCGTGCCCGCCAGACCTTGATATCGCCACTTTCGACCAGCCGTGTCACCACTTCGTCGAAACGTGCGCCGCTGGCACCGGCGGCGACCGCGACACTGCGGGCGTGCAGGCGCATGTGGCCGGGTTGGATTCCATCGGTAGACAGGGCTCTGAGTGCACCAAAGTTCTGGGCTAACCCCACTGCTGCCATCACCTCGGCCAGTTCGGCCGCGGAGTTCACGCCAAGAATTTCGTGCGAAATTCGAACGGCGGGGTTGGATTCCACCTGCCCGCCGACGGTGCCCACTTTCAGCGGCAACTCGATTTCACCGACGAGGTTGCCCTCGTCATCTGCACTCCAGGTGGTCAGTGGCAAATAGCGTCCACTGTGTGCGGCGTAGGCGTGCGCTGCGGCTTCGATTGCGCGCCAGTCGTTGCCGGTGGCGATGGCGACGGCGTCGATGCCGTTCATGATGCCTTTGTTGTGGGTCGTTGCGCGATACGGGTCCATCGCCGCAAACTCCGCTGCGAGCACGATTCCGTCTCGCACCTGCTCTGCCGAGAAATTTTCCGAGGCGAGTCGATCGGCCGGAATAACGCAGCGCGCGCGCACCATTGCGCGATCGCTGAGATTCGACAGAATGCGAAGAAATACCCGCCCGCCACTGATCTGCTCGACCAGTGGCCCGACAGCCTCACACATGGTGTTCGCCAGGTTCGCGCCCATGGCATCCCGGCTATCAATGATGAGGTGAACGACCAGCAGTTCGCCGTTTGCTGCGGTCTGGCCGCGCAGAAACACTTCAACGTCTTTGGCGCCCCCACCACGAGCCAGCATGTTCGGATGCTGCGCGTTGGCGAGATCGAGAAGCTCCCCCTTGCGAGCCAGCAGTGCCTGCCGCGCAAACGCCGCATCGGGCACATCGACCACTTGGATCTGGCCGATCAGCATCGGCTCCTCTGCGGCGCTCGTGAACCCGCCATCGAGACGCACCAACCGGGCGGCAGAACTAACCGCGGCGATGATGGATGGCTCTTCGACAACCATCGGCACCAGGTAGTCACGCCCGTTGATGTGAAAGTTCAGCCCGAGCCCAAGCGGCATGGAGAAAACTCCGATGACGTTCTCTGTGAGCCGATCGGCAGTGCTGGCATCGAGAATGTACGTTCCCGTGGCCAAAGCGCGATAGTCGGGATCACTCAGCACGCCTCGCTCAAAAAGCACGCGCAAACGTTCCTCTACCCCCAGCTGATAGAACCGGGGGATGCGGGAGGATTTCACGTCGTAGACCCGTCCCTCGTTCTGTTTGTGCTGGTGCTGGTGCCTGTGCCTGTGCCTGTGCCTGTGCCTGTGCCTGTGCTCGCTGCGGTCGCGATGCTCGACGTTATCGCCACGCCGTGCGCGCCGAACCCCAACGGTACGGCCTCTGCACCTGCTTCGGCAAAAGCTGCGGCAAGCCGCGTGGCGGATTCTTCGCCCTCGGCAAACACGAGGCCGACGTCTTGCCCGCCGGCACCAGAAGTTTTGAAGACACCGCCAAGGTCGGCTGCGAGTGACTGCAGTTGCCGATGGCGTTCGCTGATGATGCCTGCGCCGGCGTGCGCGTCGAGTTCGATCAGTGCATCGAAGTAGTCGGCTGCGAGAGCCAGGAATGTTTGGGTTGAACCCACGGCATCCTGCGCCTGGTGTGCGAGCGCGGCAAGTCGTGCCATGTGTGCACGGTAAAGGTCGGGGTCTTGTGTTGCGTACTGGGCGACCCTGCCAACCAGGTTCGTCGTGCTGCTGCCAGTGCCGGTGCCGACAGCCATGATCTTTAGTTCTTGCGGCAACACCAGCGACACCGGCGCTGTGTCTTGCACATAGCTGATGAGGCCGCCGTAACTACTTGAGGCGACGTCGCCGCCGCTGCCGGCGCCGCGCTGCGCTGACCGGTGCGCCTGGGTGGCAAGAATGCGAATCTCCTCCCGGCTCGGCAAGTGCCCGCCGGCCACAAGAAGGGCTGCGGTGAGCGCTGTGGCCACCGCCGCGCTTGATCCGAGCCCCAGCTTGTGCCCCGCGGCAGAAAATGCCGTGCTGTCGATGCTGACTGAGAGGGCACGGTCGCCGGGTGCCGCCCCGCACACTGCCCTGCGCACCGCATCGAAAACGCTCAACCGCTCGCGTGTGCGCTCATCGACACCGGCGGGAATGCTCCCGTCCGGTTTGAGGGTGAGGTCAGGGCTGGTGAGGCCGGGGGTGCTGAGGCCAAGTGCGCTGAGGTGCCAGCGGTCATCCGACGAGGGCGCCACGGTGACCGTGACACGACGGTCGACGGCCAGCAGCAGTGCCGGTGCGCCCTCTAGCACCGCGTATTCGCCCAGCAAAAACAGTTTGCCCGGGGCAGAAACTGAGATGGTGTGGTCGACTGCGACCGTCATGACAGCAAGTGTGCGCCGCGACCCAGAGCGCTGACCCTGGTCTCGTGCACGCCGACAACTCGGCCCAAAGCATCCGCCACGACAGAGACGTACTCGGGCAGGCACAAAGCCTTCACTTGAGGGCCGGCATCGATGGTGAAATAGACCGGAATGCCGCTGGCGCGCAGTTCGAGTACGGCGTGCATCGCCGCCATCGTGCCCGAGTTCCAGTAGACGAGCGCCGGGCGAGTCGACATCATCAGTGCGTGCAGTTTGAGGCAGCTGTACTCGGCGAGCTGACCGAGCTGCTCGAAGTTGCGGTGTGCGATGGCGAGCCGCATCGCGGCGAGGTCGTTTTCACCGGTCTCAACCCAGGCCGGATAAAACGGCGACGTCAGCGCGCTTTCGCCCATTCCTACCGTCGAATTCACGCTCTTCTGCCCGAGTTCGGTGATCGCGACGACAACGTTGAGCGGCCACGCTTCAGGGGGCAGGACGGGCTCGGCGAAGCTGTCCAGGCCGTCTGAGCGAGCTCCGGCGTGCAGCTCGACAAGGCCACCGAACAGCGAACGGGCGGCCGACCCTGAGCCGCGTCGGGCAAGAATCGACAGCTCCCGGTCATCCAGCGAGAGTCCGGCGGCAGCGCTGGCTGCGACCGCGAGCGCCGCGAATCCGGATGCGGACGAGGCGAGCCCTGCAGCCGTCGGAAAGTTATTTGTCGATTCGACCACGGCCCGGCTGTCAAGCCCGGCGCTGCCCCGAACGAGATCGAGGAAACGGGTCACCCTGGTGGCGTCGACGCGGTTTTCGGCCAACCAAAACTCATCCTGTTGCAGCCCGGCGCGAAAGGTGACCCGGGTGTCGGTCGAGAGCCCGTCGAGGGTGAGTGAGATCGAGCCGACGGCGGGAATGTTGAGTTCAGCGTCACGCTTTCCCCAGTACTTGATGAGTGCAATGTTGCTGTGTGCGCGAGCGGTCGCGGTTCGGTCTTCACCAAAAGCTTGGTTCACTGGGTGCTCCGATCGGGTTCGCTCTACTTTAGTGAGGCTGCTCGTGCCGATCGCGCGCACGGGCGGCGACACGCACGCCCGACGTAAGGCTTGCTAAAATCAACCGCGCAGCCGAAAAGCAGTTGCGATCGACCAACTCGATGAAAGTGCAAACGGTAAAAATTGATGCCTGGAATAAGCGGTCTCTCGCTCTACATCCCGCAGTACCGCGTTCGTCTCGAAGACTGGTCTGAGTGGAACGATGAATCGTGGGGCAGGGTTCAGGGTGTGGTTGGCCGATCATTTCGGATGCGCGGCCCCAAGCAGAGTGTTTACACGCTGGCGGCCAACGCGGTGTGGCGTCTTATCCGCGACTACGACATCGACCCTGCGCGCATCGGAATGCTGGCCCTGGGAACCGAATCAAGCAGTGACAACTCTGCGGGCGCCATCATCATCAAGGGCATGATCAATGACGCCCTCGTCGCACATGGCCGCCCTGAGTTAGCTCGCGACTGCGAAGTGCCAGAGTTCAAGCACGCCTGCCTGGGCGGTATTTACGGCCTCAAAGCGGCGCTGCGTTACCTGTCTGCCGATGGAGCGGGCCGCCTGGCAATCGTGGTGTGTGCGGATATCGCCGAGTACGCCATCGGGTCAAGCGGTGAGCCAACCCAAGGTGCAGGTGCCGTGGCCATGCTGGTGGATGGCGACGCGAAGCTTCTTGAAATCGATCTGACCCAGGCGGGCAGCGATTCGGAATACCGCACGGCAGACTTTCGCAAACCCTTCGCGCGTTTTCATCAGCCGCCGCGCGACGATGGCCAGATTCAAGACCTGCCAGTGTTCAACGGTCGCTATTCAACGAGCTGCTACATCGATGCCACCCACCACGCCATGAAGGCGATGCTCGCCAAGCGTGCCGTTGCCAACGGTGAGAGCTACCGGCCGGTCGACTACTTCGATGAGGTTGATGCTGTCTTCATGCACCGGCCCTACCACCGCATGCCCGCGACCGGCTGGGTGATGGCCTACCTGTTCCAGCTTGCGGCAGACGATGCCGGGCGTGAGCAGTTGCGCGCCTACTGCGCCGATGCTGACATCGATGCGGATGCGCTGATCGCCGAACTCATCGCACCGTCGCCGTTCCGAGGTAACGGTGTGACCGTGGGTGAAGACACCGAAGACGTCTTTCCCCTCGCCAAAGATTTGCGCCAGTACCTGCGCAAGACCCCGCTGTGGGCCTCGCTGGTGGGCCAAAAGCTTGGGCTGGGATCAGAGGCCATGCGCGATCTCGGCAACCTGTACACGGCGGCGCTACCGGCGTGGCTTGCTTCTGGTCTTCGCCAGGCAGTGGATGACAACCTCGAGATTGCCGGGCAAGAGTGGCTTGCGCTTGGCTATGGCAGTGGTGACGCCGCCGAAGCGCTGCCCATGCGAGTGAGCGCCTCCTGGCGCGGTGCCGCCGCCCGCATCAACTTCGAAGAAGCCCTCGCAACCCCCTACGACCTCAGCAAAGCCGAGTACCTCGCCCTGCACGAGGGGCGAACCTCACAGGTGCACGCGACACCAGCCCACGACGAGTTCGTGGTTGACCGCGTGGGCACCCTCGATGGCCCCGATTTTTACGACCTCGGAATCGAGTACTACCGCTTTGTGAGTTCTGCGGTTAGCGACTGACCACGCCAGGTTCGCCCGTTGGCCTGGAGGTTTCTCGGTGTGGCCGCGGTG
>Ga0222708_1000488_pt1 | contig 10447 bp, 9 predicted proteins | sample AntAcemetage1576_FD_179806 | JGI IMG/M metagenome (GOLD analysis project Ga0222708, IMG submission 179806) | Saline water microbial communities from Ace Lake, Antarctica - #1576 | ecosystem: Environmental > Aquatic > Non-marine Saline and Alkaline > Saline | place: Antarctica: Ace Lake... | reverse complement strand
ATACCAGCGTCGCTCACCAGAACAACGGTCGCGTTCTTGGCTATTTCAACCAGCTCCTCAATGCGATCGCGCTCATTGTGCTCGTGGAGACTAAAGAGTTTGGCGGTCAGGGTTATACCCAGCCCCCGGCACAGGTGCTTTAGCTCTCTGGTGTCTTCGGCGGCAATAAACGTGGCTTCAGTAAGAGTTTTTTCCAGGCGCTTGGATGCGTCGGAAAGATTTCCGATTGGAGTGGCCGCGAGTATCAACACGCTAAGCAAACTAGCATCTAAGCGTGATCTCAGCAGCAATTCGCGTTTCGACCAAGTTGGCCAATCATCGGCGGTTTGGGCTGGTTTCCACGATCGGTATAACCCTGATCGGTCTAATAATCCGATTCGCTAATCTTGCTAACCCTCGCCTACTTGTCTTTGACGAGACCTACTACGTCAAGGATGCCTACACCCTCGGTCTATTCGGATCTGAGCGCAATTGGCAGGCGGGCGCGGATGCAGACTTTGCAATGGGTAACCTCTCGGGCTTTTTGGATACCGCCGCCTATGTTGTGCACCCGCCCTTAGGTAAGTGGCTGATCTGGCTTGGAATGCAGTTATTCGGTGCCGACTCAGCCTTTGGCTGGCGGTTTGCGACCGCCCTTCTTGGCACCCTGATGATTCCGCTGGTAATCCTGATTGCCAGAAGATTGATCGGGTCTAACTTTTTTGCTGCCGTTGCCGGGCTGATGATGGCGCTCGAAGGAATCTCAATAACGCTTTCTCGAATCGCAATCCTGGATGGAATGCTGGCATTTTTTGCCCTGCTGGGCTTCTACTTCGTCGTCAGAGACGAGAGCGCCTGGAGAAAAAGATTACGTCGAACAAGGTCTGATGCCCTCGTACTTAGAGGCTGGCTACTACTGGCCGGTGTCTCGCTGGGGCTCGCGGCGAGCGTGAAATGGTCTGGGCTTTATTTTCTGGCCGCCTTTGGGCTCTACACGTTCTTGGTCGACCTTCACCTTCGGGGCCGGTTAGGCATGCCAAGAGTTTTCGCGATTGGCCAGGGTGTGCTAAACGCAATCGTGCTTCTGGTTCCAGCGTTCGCGGTGTACGTGGCTAGCTGGCTTGGTTGGATTATTGGAAGTGGAGGCTGGGGCAGAAACGCCAAACCGAGTTGGTATGAATCGCTTTGGGACTACCACCTCAATGCCTATAGCTTCCACACTGGGCTTACAAGCCCTCATCCCTACCAAGCAAACGCTTTCGAGTGGCTTTTGAGCCTCAGACCCACAGCCTTGTTTTTTGAGCGCTACGAGGCCTCCAGCGCCTGTGGCTGGCTTACCGATTGCACGGTTGCGCTGACGGCAATCCCCAACCTCATAATTTGGATAGCGGGGCTGTTGGCGATTATCTGGCTCGGGTTTAGCAACACACGCAAGTTTGATCCAAAGAGCTTTGCGATAGTTACGGGTTTTTTGGCCGGTTGGTTGCCGTGGAGTTTTTATCTTGAGCGCACAACCTTCCAGTTCTACGCGGTTGGCTACGCACCATTTTTGGTGCTTGCTCTGGCCTTTGCTATGCACGCTTATTGGCGTAAGGGTATAGCCCGGAGGCTCAAGGGTAGATCCGGGGCAATCGCGGTTTTGATTAGCGCGGTGGTTATTGTCGCGTTGTACTTCTTGTCAATCTGGATGGCGCTGCCGGTCCCAGATTTTGTTTGGCGAATGCAGATGCTATTTCCGTTCTGGATTTAGCTAGCCTTTTTCTCCTTGGACCTAGTTGCAAGTAGCGACCAAACGGTTGTCACAACCAACGTGACCAAAATAAAAATCAGTGACAAACCGGTTGAGATTTCTGGAATCACCTTGATAGCTTCTCCGCCGTTTATGAAGGGAACGTCGTTTTTGTGAAGGGCGTGGATCACCAGCTTGATTCCAATCCAAGCCAATATCAAGCTCAGTCCAAAGCCAAGATAGCGAAGTCGCTGCATGAGCCCACTAAGTAAGAAATAAAGCTGCCTTAGTCCAAGCAGCGCAAAGGCGTTCGCGACAAAAACGATGTATGGCTCATTGGTTAGGCCATAAACCGCCGGAATGCTGTCTAGAGCAAACAGTAGATCCGTAAAGCCAATCGCGACCATAACAAGTAGCAAAGGCGTGATGACTCGCCTGCCGTTTTCGCGGATTACTAACTTGGTTCCGTGATATTGGCTGGTTGACCGAAACCGCTTCTGAATAAAATCAATAATTCTTCCGCCTTCAACTTCTTCAACCCCATCGTCTGGTTGCAAGTCCTTGGCGGTGTCCTTGAGGAGCTTTATTGCCGTCAATAGCAAGAACGCTCCAAAGGCATAAAAAGCCCAGCTGAAGTTCTCGATAAACGCAGCGCCCGCGGCAATGAAAATTCCTCTGAGCACCAGGGCTATGACTATGCCAATTAGAAGCGCTTCCGATTGAAGCTTTCTTGGAACCTTGAACTGCGTGAAGATCACTAAAAAGACGAATAAGTTATCGACCGACAGCGCTTTTTCAGTTATAAAACCGCCAAGATACTCACCGGCATATTGCCCCGGCCATACCAAACCGACCACAAGAGTGAACAACAAAGCAAGACAGATGTAGATAGCACTTTGGATTGCGGATTCCCGGAAGCCCGGCTCATGAGGGTTTCGAATCTGATAGGTGAGGTCACCGAGGATCACGACAGAGAAGAAACCGATGGTAATTAGCCAGACCCAAATCTCTACGTTCATGATCTTCGATTTCCAAGTCGCTGAAATAAACTACTTTTGCCAATTGTGGCTAACCTTATCAGAGGCGAAAGGCTTTTGTATGCGGGTATTGATCTCTGGAGCATCTGGACTAGTTGGAACTGAGCTATCGAGACAGCTTCGCGATCTGGGCCATGAGCCAGTGGTCCTGGTTCGACGAGAGGCCAAAAACAGCAACGAAGTCAGTTGGAAGCCCGGTCTTGAAGCACTTGACCCTAACCTAATGGAATCCATCGACGCAGTCGTAAATATGGGCGGGGCTACAACCGGGCGAATCCCTTGGACCAAAAAATACATGAAGGTGCTGATTTCATCCAGAATCGACTCAACAAAAACCCTAGTGAGCGCGATAAATAACGCAAAGAATCAGCCAAAGGTTTTAGTAAGCGGATCAGCCTCCGGAATCTATGGAGACCGCGGGGACGAACTACTAACAGAAGAATCGGTCCGGGGCGATGGCTTTCTTGCCGACTTGGCTTCATCTTGGGAAGACGAAGCTCTGAAAGCTAACACTCGAGTGGTGCTAGCAAGAACAACCTTGGTGATGAGTAAAAAACTAGGCGCGTTGGGTCGGCTCTTGCCTTTTATAAAAGCTGGGCTTGGCTTTTCGATTGGACGAGGTGACCAATGGTGGGCCTGGATTAGCCTCGAGGACGAAGCCCGAGCAATCATTCATTTGATAAACAACGAAGAAACAACCGGGGCGTATAACCTGACCGCTCCAGAGCCTGCTACCTGCAAGCAAATGGTTAAAGCTCTTGGCAAGGAGCTCCGCAGGCCAACTTTCCTGAAAGCCCCGGCTTGGGCAATGAGCCTATTCATAGGAGTAGCTGCAAAAGAATTACTGTTGTGCTCTCAAAAAATGAGCTCTCAAAAACTAACCGATTCGGGATTTGAATTTACGCATCCAACCTTGCAACAGTCAGCCAAATACGTAGTCGGCTAGCTACTTCTTTGCTACCGGCTTCTTGGCTGCAGGCTTCTTTATTGCAGGCTTGCTGACTACTGTCTTTGCCACTGGCTTTGCTGGTGTGGTCTTTGCAACTGGCTTCTTCGCCACTGGCTTCTTTGCAACTGGCTTCTTTACAGCGGGCTTAGCCGTGGTGGTCTTTACTGCTGGCTTCTTCGCCACTGGCTTCTTTACAGCGGGCTTAGCCGGGGTGGTCTTTACTGCTGGCTTCTTGGTGGCAGTCGACTTGGCGGCTGGCTTTGCAGTCGGAATCTTAGTTGCGGTTGACTTCTTCACGGTGGAAACTGTTTTATCGACCTTGGTGGCAGCCTTTTCAACCCCAGTCAAAACTTCCGCGGCGACTTCCTTGGCGACATCGCGAGTCTCATGCGCGACGGTTGCGGCGGAGCTAGAAGCGGCTTTACCGGTGCGAGAAAAAAGGTTCTTGATCGAGTCAAGCAGGCTCATGAGTGTCTCCGTTGGTTTGGTGTGAACGTTTCAAATCATAAGAGGTTTTTGACTAGATTGCCCGACGGCGAGCCAAAATCTCATCTATTTCTTTTGAGGCCCAAGATTTTTTGGGTGCAGAAATTTCTATGACCTCTGCCAAAGGCTGAACCAGTTCACCTTTTCTGACTTGTGGCAATGGGAGCGGAAGCGGATTGGGGCTCCACAGCCTATCTTTGGCAATTCGAACTTGGGTGTTTGAAGCGTTAGCTCGAATTTGCTGTCTAGTTCGGTGAATATTCCCCGCTAGCCTTGCGGCCTGGTTGGCTGCGGCACGCTGGATGAATAGAGAAGCACTGCTAGTGATAGCTGCAATTACAAACCCGAACCACAAAGAGTTCTCTGCAGTTGCTGCGACCAATAATGCCAGCGCTGCGAAAGTGGCCAGGACAAAAACAATCGAAAAACGGCGTTGCGTAGAGATCAACCTGCGGAGTCGATCGTCTTCAGTGAGGACTCTGGACTTCTCTTCGGCTCGCGTGGCTATTCTGACCAAGTTAGTCGTCTCTTTTATCTGAGACCGCTTGGCGTATCCAGGAACAAATATAAACAGCCAGACCACGGCTGCGAGCACAAGGGTGATGCCACCTAGTCCCACAGAGTTTTCCATGATTACCAAGATATGTCCCGATGAGTAAAACCGAGCTATTGAACGCCAGTGTTTTGAACTCTAGACAGCAAGGATTTCGTTAGCTCCTCTGAGGTGATTGCGAAAATATGGTGGTCGCGCCACTGACCATCGATGTGGATAAAGCGCTCCTTGGTCCCCTCTTGGCGCAAGCCCAGCTTCTGTACAACCCGCAACGAAGCCGTGTTCTCGGGTCGGATGTCTATCTCCACTCGGTGCAATCCGAATTCGGCGAAGAGGTGGTCTATTGCCATCGCCACAGAAACCGGAACGATTGATTTGCCGGCCGCATTTTTGGCGACCCAGTAACCAATGGTCGCCGAAGACACTGAACCGAAGAGAATATTTGCAACATTCAATTGCCCGACTAATTCACCTTGGTACTCCATCACCAGTGCTAGCCCGGCTCCTTTTCTGGTCTGGGACAGAAGAGAGCGGATCATCCATCGCACATCCAGCGGATAACGAATTCCTGGAGTGGTTGCCTCCCAAGGTATTAGCCATTCTCGATCGGCTACCAACAGTTTCCGGAGCGCTCTGAAATCTCGCTTGGTCAGAACCCGAAGCGTTATATCACCGTGAGTCAATGGAGGAAATCTCTGCACGCTGGCAAGATTACCGCTATGGATACTGGAAGCACCAAGCGGGCACTCCGCAATCAAATAAATCTGCAACGGCCACACTCATCCTCGGGTCTTCTTGAACAGCTCCAAAATCTCACCCGGCAGACCATGGCCACCAAAATCGCCAGCTACAGCCCGCTTGCAAATGAGCCGGACCTGACTTCGTTTAATGACTGGGCGGCAGCAAATCTCCAACTTTACTTTCCACGAATGATTGGCGACCAGATGGAGTTTGCCCCAGGACCACTTAAAGCCGGCAACTACGGAATCTTAGAACCGGTTGGAAAAGCAGTGAGCCCAGCGGACCTAGACCTTGTTTTCGTGCCGGCGCTGGCGGTTGACCACTTTGGTAACCGGCTTGGAAAAGGCAAGGGAATCTATGACCGTTGGCTTGGAGCTAACTTCCACTCCAGAATCTACGCGGTTGTTTTTGACTCAGAAGTATTGGATCTAGTACCGCACGAGTTTCATGACAAGAAAGTCAACGGCATTGTCACTCCAACCGGGTTGATTGCAATTTTGTCTGGTTAGAATCTACCCGGAGGATAAATGCCGACTTACACCTACGTATGCAGGTCATGCGAGCATACCTTCGAGGTGCATCAGGCTTTTGCTGAGGACGCGCTAGTCAAGTGCCCTAAATGCTCGGGGGAACTGAGAAAACAATTTGGAAGCCTTGGGGTCAGCTTTAAGGGCTCTGGGTTTTATAAAAATGACTCAGCCCCAGCTAAGCCCAGCAGCACAGACAGCTAAATCGAGTCGGCTACCCCCAGTGCGGAGGCTTATCGTCTCTAAGCCTGTCATCGTTGGAATCATTTTCATGACCCCAGGCTCCATTGGTGTCCTCGAAGGCTCGATCATCAAATAACGGCTGAGCTTGCCTAATAAGGTCCACTCCCAGTGACATTGCAATTCGGTTCGCAACATCCTGAGGTTTGGCAAAGATATCAAGGGCATGAATACGCTGGTACTCCCAGCCCATAGCTCTCAAAAGCCCGGGCCTCACTCTAAGTTTTTCATCCCAGCTGTCTCCCACAAGCGCCCAGTCCGGGTCCACAACCGCCGCCCTTTTCGCAAATGAAACGGCCAGACCGATGCGGCCACCAAAATTCAAGGCTACTTTCAGCCCGAGCTTCTGCAGACGAAGAGCCAGGTCTTTCAGAAGCGGATCCGCCTGTCCTTCTGAGACATCGCTCATGAAGCTTGGCGCAATGAGGTCTTTCAGCCAGCGTTGATTCTCCGGTAGTCCGCCGGCCGCAAAATCTTCAAAGTTGTAGCAGGAAACAACTGTCATGCGCTTCCTGGCTGACACAATCTGGTTGACCATCCAGCCGCTGGCATTGGAAAAGTTAAAATCTCCTAAACTTCCGGAGATTTTGCCTTCTGGCGTGCGGCCAAACCCAACCGAGAAAATCACTCGGTCTGCCAGTCGGTGAGTTAGTTCGCTCATGCTGATGCACTCAAACTTTTCTCGACCGTGCGCGTCAAAAAACTCGGCAACCTGCGGCTGCTTGTTGGTCTCTTGGCGAACCATCCGGTCGATGCGCTCGGCGTGAGTCCTGGATGCCGTAACAACCAATAACGATTCTCCCGGGGTCCATCTTGCATGGCTCATTACTAACTCGGCGACTCGATTTACTTCCGAATCCAAGGACTCAGTGGCTCCCTCAATCGTGCTCGGGGCATTGGCATCATCGGTTATTTCGATCTGTTCAAAATTATGCGACCCGAAAAGCTGCCCGGCAGCAGGCTCTAGAACCAAGCGTGAATCATAGAAATTATCGTTCAGGTACTTACCTAGAACTTGGCCTTCGATTCGATAGTTCCGGCTGATTGCCAAAGAACCATAAACTTCCGCCACCAAATCAAACACTGACCCTCGATCGGTTTCAATGTGAGTCTGGTTGGCCCTTGCCACCGTATCGAAGTTCTCGGGAGTGGCAATAACCTTGTCTCCGAAGGCAATCACCTGTCCAGCCAGCGACAACGCCTGCTGAGACTCCGCTAGCCCCGTGGAGGAAGCATCCAAGACTATTACTAAGTCAAATCTCTCAGCCGAGTCAAGTTCGTGCATCCGGTAAGGAGAAACCAAGACAGCAGGAACCAGAGCCCTATAAAGCTCTCCGCCAGCTTTAGAAGCAGCCTTTAGCTCTAACTTCTTGGTTCTTAGTTGAGCCCTCAAGGCGTCGGCCTGGGCTGGGTGCTTAGTAATGGCTGCTTGCCAAGCCTGTCCTAGCTGATGCCTAACATTTGCTAGTCCTTGAGCAATAAGATCTTCGTTGGCTTTCTCGAAGTCGCTTTCCAGCTTGGCAATTGCCTCGGCGGTGTATTCCAGAATTCTGGAGTCCGATTGAATGATTGCTTCAAGTGCGGACTGCCACCAAGTAAGTTCAAATTCACGCTGGAGTTGTTCGAATTCCGGCCTGGATTTACTGACCTCTTTCGTAAACTGATTTAGCCCGATGGCCACCAGCTCTTTGGAAATTGGCAACCGCTCCATGTAGCGGTCCAGCCCATCCGTTTTTGTTGCCAAATCTTCAAGCATCAGCGCTAATTGATCAAGATCCATACGGGTCAACAGGGTTATGTCTGGGTCAGGGTTCAAGTGACGCTGCAGTATTTCTAGCACCAGATAGATCTGTTGAAACTTGGACTGGACATCGCTTAGGCCTAGCGGAACAGTTGGCGGAGCCTGGGTGAGATTAATTTCTGCCCAGCTGACTCGTTGCCCTTCGGCTTCCACTAGGGACTGATGTAGATTCGCAACCGCAGCCCCGGGTCTTAGGTAGCCCTTGGCCAATTTTCTAAATCGTCTTCGCTGCGCCCCGGATAACTCTCCCCGGTCCCCCCTGGCCGCAGTTGCATTGATCATTTCTTGGAGTGAGCGATCAAAAATCTCCGGCTTGAATTTATCCAGGGTGTCGCGGATTCCAATTAGCAAGTTCAGCTGGTGCGACCAGTCCTCAACTTTTTTGCTGACTGAAAGATTTAGGTCGGTTAGGTAAAGGTTTATTTGATACTTCAGTACCCGAAACTCTTCTCCTGCAAGAAAACTGACTGCTGTAACGGCAGCCCTGATTTCGGACTCGGATTCGAATTTGGCCTGAAACCACGGACCATCTTCGGGTGAGGTTGCAAACAACCCAGCTTCGTGTGCACGGTTTAGAAGCTCCTCTGAATCTTGGCGAATCGTTGGCAAAACCTCAGGCTTAATTCTGGCGCTGTTTACCGGCGCCGATGGCAGCGAAGCGAGGGTAGCTAGCTTTTCAAGCGCCTCGATAACGCTCACACCGAGGGTGTTTTCCTTAGATTGAACGACCGAGAAGTACCCCTCGACATCGATTTCCCGTTTAGCGACCATGGCCCTTGCTTCATCAAGATTTCCAGGGGTTGCTTTTTCGTTTCTTGAAATTGCCGCGACGCTGTCCGTCCAGCTTTCGCTTTGCCTGACGGCCAAACCGGGCAGCTTGGAAAGACTTAATCGTTCCGCCACCTCATCCAGAGTTTGCTGGCGCGGAGCGATAATCAGGGCTCGCTTTTGAGAAATCGCCAGGTTCGCAAGCAGGTTTACCACAGTCTGCAGGTAACCACAGCCAGGTAGTGTCTCAACTGCAAAGCTATTTCCTGAAAGCGCTTTGTCTATAACCCGCTGCTGATCCGCATCTGCGTTCAGCACCAGCGTGCAGGGCTTTGAGGAGAGTTCAACTCTTGGCGCAGCAATCTTTCCGGTCAATTGCATGATCACGGGGGAAGAGGTTTCAGGCTCCAATTGCTGAATTAGCGTTAGGTCTGGAACAAAATTGCCTAGCACCAAGAGTTTTTCTATTTCAACGTCTGGGCTCTGGATCAACTCCGACACCAAAGAAAGCACGCCGGTTGGAATGAGATCAGTTTGTCCTTGACTCACGGCCACAAGGTCCGAGACTCTAAAGTCGCTCCGATAGGTTTTGATCAGGCTTACCAGTGCTGGGTTTATCCTCGGGTTTGGGTCCACCCGTATTTCAAAGTCTTCGCCCTTTGGTAGCAAATGACTTCGCCACAACAAAATTGGCATTCTGCTGTTACCAATAGAAACCAGACCCCCAGCGATGAACAGAGCATCAATGCCAAAATTACGTTCGATACGATGGGCTTTTTTTAGAATCCTGCGTGAAGTATTCAGTGCTCTTGACTGAGCAACCCCGTCTCTGACCAGGTTGGAAATAGTGGAGACGCGAGCGGAAGCAAGTTGAGCTAGTCCACCTGGATGAGACCTGATTAAATCGACTTGACCGAAGCTGGATGGCTCAAACTGCAGAAGCGGGTTAATGCCGCCAATGCTCAGCCGCTGCTTACGCCAAAGCTCTAATAATTCATTGCGTTCCACGTGAAAATACTAGAAGCCAACCCAAAAAACCAACGGTTGCCTTGCCCGCTTAGCTGTAACTGCTCCCAGAGCCCGATGATCTCTGAATTACCAAATAATGTTGATCAAATTGCTGACAACTTTTACTCGGAGGAATCTCAATGATCCAAGGTCTCGGGAAATTTACTCATGACCGATAGCTAGTAACCTATAACCGCTGCTGGCCCCGTAGCTCAGTGGATAGAGCAACGGTTTCCTAAACCGTGTGTCGGGTGTTCGATTCACCTCGGGGCCACTTTTTCCAAAACCTGCCGTGCACCCCAAGGCTTGATCACGTTGAGGTAATCATGCCCTGGGGGATGTGCAGTAAAGCGATTAGTAAATAGCGACTACGAACAACACGATTGTGGCTGCAGCGAAGATTGCCATGGCCGCTTGAGTAAGGTTTACAAAGCGCGCTGAAGAAGAAATCGTAGCTTCTAGCGCAGATCCTGACTCCTTCATGTCTTTAATGACTGCCGACCCCTCACGAATAGCTGCAAACTGATTAATCAGAGACAGTGCGCCAGTGGTAACTAGGACGATTACTGCGAAGAGCTTCACCTCGGCGGTTGCGTTAACAAATTGTCCGGTAGCTACCAATGCGAGCG
>Ga0222708_1000487_pt1 | contig 10449 bp, 10 predicted proteins | sample AntAcemetage1576_FD_179806 | JGI IMG/M metagenome (GOLD analysis project Ga0222708, IMG submission 179806) | Saline water microbial communities from Ace Lake, Antarctica - #1576 | ecosystem: Environmental > Aquatic > Non-marine Saline and Alkaline > Saline | place: Antarctica: Ace Lake... | reverse complement strand
GGCTGGATGGCCGAGCGCATCCATCGGGATGTTGGCGAAGCTCTCGCGCGCCGGGAGAAAGATGCTGACGAGGGTGACCAATGAGCGCGTGGGAAGCCCCCGGCGCAACAGACGATTGGTATACCCCAAAGTATATCTTTGACGCCTTGGGCGTAGCTTTTGACCTCGACGTTGCAGCCCCACTGGAAGGGCCACAACACGTACCCTGCAAAGGATGGATCAGCTCGGACAGCCTGACCGCGCAATGGCAAGGTTTTGTTTGGATGAACCCGCCCTTTGGGGGGCGCAACGGGCTTTCGCCGTGGCTAGACAAGTTCTTCCTGCACGGTAACGGGATCGCACTGACGCCCGACCGCACAAGCGCCCCGTGGTGGCAAGACGCCGCCAAGAGAGCCAAAGGGATGATGTTGGTGCTGGGCAAGCCAAAGTTCGAGCGGCCCGACGGCTCTGTCGGCAAGTCCCCCGGCCATGGCATAACGCTGTGGGCTGCGGGGAGGCGCGCTGATCTAATCTTGTCGAAGCGTGCAAGCGCCCTCGGCAGCTACTGGAGAAAGGTGCCGTGATGCGACTTTTCCTAGATGTCGAGGTCTACAAAAACTACTTCTTGGCCATGCTTATGAACGAGCATGGCCAAACGAGGTATCTCGAGATATTTGAAGACGAGATTGAGGGTTTGAGTCCTGACGAAATTTTGCAGGTTATCTCGCACGAAGACGCTGAATTGGTGACGTTCAACGGTAACAGTTTTGATATTCCAATTCTCAGCTACGCCCTCTTAACCCTCAACACACGGATGATAAAACGGGCCAGCGACTCCATCATTGAGCGTAACATAAAACCTTGGCACTTCTACAGGGACAAGGGTATCCGAGAGCCGCAGCTTAACCACATCGACCTGATCGACGTGGCTCCGGGTATGGTCAGCCTAAAGATATACGGCGGCCGACTGCACAGCCCCAAACTTCAAGACCTGCCGATTGAGCCTTCTGCTCTGATTCTTCCAGAGCAGGTGCCCTTGATGCGAAAGTATTGTCGCAACGATTTGCGTGTAACCCAGATGCTTTCCGAAGATCTTCGGGAGCAGATTGATCTGCGGCGGACCATGAGTAAGACCTACGGCGTAGACCTGCGTTCAAAGTCTGACGCCCAAATTGCCGAGGCGGTTCTCAAGGCAGAGTACGCACGTCTGACTGGCGCCTTGCCATCAAAAACAACACTCACCGGCAGCAGCTTCTTTTATGATCCGCCGACATATGTTCGCTTCTCCAGTACCGCGTTGAAGCATGTTCTGGAGACAGTGCGAAACGCGGAGATGGTCATCGACAGCAAGACTGGCCATGTAAAGATGCCGAAAGCCATCGACGCTCTGAAGATCGAGATCGGCGGAAGTCGGTACAAGATCGGCATTGGTGGCCTGCACAGCCAAGAGTCGGAGGTCGCGCACTTCTCAGATAAAGATGTCGTGCTGATCGAACGTGACGTTGAAAGCTACTACCCCCGAATGATGCTGAACATGGGCATGGAACCGGGAGGGTTTGGTCGTTACTTCAACCCTGTTTATGGCGGCATCCTTGAAGAACGTCTCGCTGCAAAACATGCGGGTGACATGGTAAAGTCGGACTCTCTGAAGATTGTTCTCAACGGCACCTTTGGTAAGACATCCAGCCGTTATAGCACGCTTTACTCTCCAGACTTTATGATCCGTACCACCATCACAGGGCAGCTGACCATTCTAATGTTGATCGAGGCTCTCGAAAGCTGGGGAATACCTGTGATCTCGGCGAACACCGACGGTATCGTGATAAAGTGTCCGCGCCGCGAGCTGCACGTTCTGGAGACCATCATACGCCGATGGGAAAAGCACACGGGCTTGAAGACCGAGGAGAGCGTTTACAAGGCCCTCTACTCCCGTGACGTGAACAACTATATTGCTGTAAAAGAGAACGGGAAGGTCAAAGCCAAGGGTGTTTACGGCACACCGTCGATCAGAAAGAATCCGCAGAATGCCATATGTGCCGATGCGGTTATCGCTTATCTGACGCAGGGTAAATCTATCAGAGACACGGTCTTCTCGTGCACAGACATCACGAAGTTCATCACACTCCGCACAGTTACAGGCGGTGCTGTGAAGGATGGGGAACGTCTCGGAAAGGCAATCAGGTGGTGCTATTCCACGCAAGAGCGCGGCTCCATCCACTATGTCACAAACGGGAACACGGTCCCACGTTCAGAGGGGGCGCGACCTTTAATGGACCTGCCCGAACAGTTCCCCGCAGACTTGGATCACGAGTGGTACGTTCGTGAATGTGAAGAGATGTTGATGTCTCTGGGGGTCAAGGAGCGCCCCTTCGTCGAGAAGCTGCCGCGCAAGAACAGCACGGCGTGGAAAACGCTGCGCGATAATGGAAAAATAACCGAGAACCACAAAGGAGAATGGACTTGGGCAATATGGACAAACTACCAGCATGGTCGTTCAGCAGCCTCAAAGGCTTTCTGACATGCGCCAAACAATACTATCACACTCGCGTCACCAAGGAGTACACGAGTGCTCCGACCGCGGCGACAGCCTATGGCGAGGAGTTCCACACCGCATGCGAGAAGTACGTGCGAGACGACACCGAGCTCGAGGGCCGGTTCGTCCACGTGAAGCCAGTGCTGGACGCGCTGAAGAATATCAAGGGTGAGCGGCTGTGTGAACTCAAGATGGCCTTGAACACCAAGCTGGAGAGCTGCACCTTCTTCGCCAAGGACTGCTTTGTGCGGGGCATTGGTGACCTTATCATCTTGCAGCGTGAGAAGGGCGTGGCTTTCTACGTGGACTACAAGACTGGCAAGTCCAGCCGGTACGCAGACACTGGGCAGCTGGAGCTCATGGCGATCATGATCTTCGCCTTGTACCCTGAGATCAAGGAAGTGCGCGGGGCCCTGCTCTTTGTGGTCCCGAACCAGATGATAAAGGCCACCTACCACAGGCGCGATCGCAAGCAGATGTGGGCGGGGTGGCTGGCCAAATACTCCAAGCTGCTTGGAGCGTTCGAGACCGGCGTATGGAACCCGAGCCCCTCGGGCCTATGCCGCAACTATTGCCCTGTAACGGAGTGCCCCCACCATGGCCAATGAACCTGCTCACTCTGCGCGTATCCCGTGGTATAAGTGGCGACCGAAGCGCTAAAGGAGGCCACCATGCCGTACACGAAGTCGCCACGACCCTACAAACGCGAATACGAACTGCAGCAGTCGCGCGGCGAGCACGAGGGTCGCATGGAGCGGCAGCGTGCTCGCCGCGCGCTAGACAAGAAAGGCGTCTCCCGCAAGGGCAAGGATGTCAGCCACAAGAAGGCCATCGCCAAGGGCGGCAAGAACTCTGATGGCTACACGCTCGAGGCACCGTCGAAGAACCGGGCCCGCAACGGGCACAAGAAGGGCGAGAAGCCCTAACCACTGGAGAAACCATGCAGATCATCGACAACAAAGCCTTGCTCTTGCGAGTCAAGGAGCCTGCCCACATCATGGCGGCGGTGGACAAAGCCCACCTCTTGGGGGAGCACGAGGTGCTGGTGCGGTGGGACCTGCCCACAGTGCAGCGCTTGATCGCCATGAACATAAAGGTCCCCTCTCCTATCGAGGGTCGCTATCAGTGGACCGGCTTGCACAAGCCTATGGCTCACCAGAAGAAGACCGCAGCCTTTCTCACGCTGCACAAGAAGGCGTTCTGCTTTTCCGAGGCAGGTTCAGGCAAGACAGCCAGCACCATATGGGCCGCGGACTTCCTGATGAAAACCAAACGCATCCGCCGGGTGCTGGTGATCTGTCCAGTGTCAATCATGGACGTGGCATGGAAGGGCGACCTCTTTAGCTTCGCCATGCACCGCACGGTGAGCATCGCCCACGGCACCCCCGTCAAGCGCAAGAAGATTCTCGCCGAGGGCGCGGAGTTCGTCATCATCAACTACGACGGCGTGGAGATTGTGAAAGACGAGATCATCAACGGCGGCTTCGATCTGATAATCGTGGACGAGGCCACGTCCTACAAGAACGCCCAGAGCAAGCGGTGGAAGACGCTCAACGCGATCTTGAAGGCGTGCCCCGACACGTGGCTGTGGCTGATGACTGGCACACCTGCCGCGCAGGGCCCAGAGGACGCCTACGGCTTGGCGAAGCTCGTGAACCCCGCCGGGGTGCCCCGCACGTTCAGCTCCTTCAAGGACATGGTGATGATTAAGATCACCCAGTTCAAGTGGGTGCCCCGAAAAGAGTCGTCCCAGATCGTGCACAAAGCCCTGCAGCCGGCCATCCGCTTCACCAAGGAAGAGTGCATGGACCTACCAGATATGGTGTACGTCAAACGTGCTGTGGAGCTCACCAAGCAGCAGAAAACCTACTACGAGAAGTTGCGCAAGAACCTCCTGCTGGAGACCTCGGGGTCTGTCGTGTCCGCGGTGAACGCTGCGGTGGGCATGAATAAATTAGTCCAAATTAGTTGCGGCGCCGTGTACGACGACGACGGCAACGTGTTGGAGTTCGACATCGGGAACCGGTACACAGTGCTCAAGGAAGTCATCGCCGAGGCGTCAAAGAAGGTTCTGGTGTTCGTGCCGTACACGCATATCACCGACATCTTGGCAGAGAAGATGCGGGCTGACGGCTACTCCGTGGACCTCATCCGGGGCGATGTGCCCGTGAGCAAGCGCACCGAGATTTTCCAGCGGTTCCAACGTGAAGCAGACCCGCAGGTCTTGCTGATCCAGCCGCAGGCGGCGGCGCATGGCGTGACCCTGACAGCGGCGAACGTCGTGGTCTGGTGGGGGCCGACCTCGTCCTTGGAGATATATGCACAGGCCAACGCCCGGGTACACCGGTCTGGCCAGACAGATAAGTGCACGGTGGTGCAGCTGCAGGGATCACCTGTGGAGCGCCACCTGTACAGCATGCTGGACACCCGCGAAGGTGACCACATGAAACTCACGACCCTCTACAAGGAAATACTTGACTAAGTAACCGCGCACTATTAGATAAGCGCTATAACCACTGGAGAACAGCTAATGACAACCGAGAACACAGAGTCGGCAATGGTGGGTAAGATGACCAAAGCCTACATCCGCATCCGCGACGCGAAGGCGAAGCTGAAGCTGGAGTACGAAACCGAGGACAAGAAGTTCACTGAGCAGATGGACACCATCAAGCGGGCGCTGTTGGACCACTGCAAGGAGCATGGCGTGGACTCTGTCCGCACGGCCAGCGGCTTGTTCTACCGCTCCATGAAGACCCGTTACTGGACGGGCGATTGGCAGGCTATGCATGCCTTCATCATGGAGCACGGCCTGCCTGAGTTCCTCGAGAAGCGCTTGAACCAGACGGCGGTTAAGGCGTACATTGAGGAAAACCCTGAAATCACGCTCCCGGCGTTGAACGTCGATTCGGAGTATTCCATTTCTGTGAGGAAAGCATGACACCGAACCCTACCCCCTATGTGACACTGGAGGATGCTGCAAAGCATTTTCTGGTGTCCGTTTCCACCTTCCGCAACTGGGTGCGGGTGGGCACAGTTCCCAAGGATGCGTACATCCGACTGGGCTCCGTGTACCGCTTTGACCTGCCTGCGGTCGTCGCGGCCCTGCAGTCTCACGCTGACGCTGCACAACAAAAACCTACAACCTCTGGAGACAACAATGAGTGATGCAATGACCCTTTTCGGTGGCACCGGAAATTCAATGGTGACCAGCGACCTGTTCAAGTCCCTGCTGGATACGAACAAAACCCTTGCGGGCAACCCTATTGGCGTCCCGCGTATCAGTATCAAAGGTGGGCGCTTCCGCGAGATCATCGGTGGCGAGCAAGTGCGCGTGTTCAAAGGCGGCCAGATCAACCTTATCATCGCGAACGCAGCGCCTCTGGCGCGCACCTATTATGAAGGCGCGTATGACCCGAACAACTCAGCAGCGCCCACCTGCTGGTCTTCTGATACCCGGGTGCCAAGCCCAGACGTGCCTGAAGACCAGAAGATGTCTGCCAGTTGCACGGACTGCCCGATGAACATCAAGGGTTCCGGCACAGGTGACACGCGCGCGTGCCGCTTCAGCCAGCGCCTTGCCGTGGTGCTGGAGGGCGACCCAGAGAACACTGTGTACCAGATGCAGCTACCTGCCACGTCGATCTTCGGCGAGGCGAACAAGGGCATGATGGGCATGCAGGCCTATGCCAAGCTGCTGGGGGCCCACAGTACGCCGATCACTGCTATCGTGACCGAGGTGTCCTTCGACGAAGACACAGAGACGCCGAAGCTGTACTTCAAGCCTGTCCGCCCACTGGATGAGGACGAGCTCCGCGCTGCTGTGGACGCACGGGACAGCGATGCGGCGAAGGCCGCACTGACGATGACTGTGTCCCAAGACGACGGCGTCAAGCCTAAGTCGTCGGACCCCGCCCCGAAGGCGAAGCCGAAGCCGAAACCACGTGTTAAGCCCGTTGAGGACGAAGAGGGCGAAGACCCTGCGCCAAAGCCCAAGCCGAAGCCTGCTCCGGTCGAAGAAGAGGACGAAGAGCCCGCGCCAAAGCCCAAGCCGAAGCCCAAGCCTGCTCCGGTCGAAGACGAGGACGAAGATGCGCCCATCAAGCGCACGACCAAGCCTGCGGCTGTTGCGGAGACCAAGACGGATCTGGCCAGCATCATTGGGCAGTGGGATGACGATGACGACGAATAAGGTCGCGGGTCACTGAAACAAAGCTCGCCGAGGGGGTAGAGGCACCAGCCTTGGCGAGCATCATCCAAAGAGTGGCGGCTATGGAAACAACAGACTTCGTAAGGCGTGTCACGGGGGACGCCGGGTACTACAGCATCCTCGCACTAGGGCCCGACAAGGGCAAACGCACCCAGAAATTCTACGACACCCCAGAGGCCGCTATCCATGCGGCCTTAAACTTCGATAGCAACGAGCGTGATGCCTATTTCGCGCTGGGGCGCTTCGCTACAGCAGACAGCCGTGAGGCGGGCAACGTCACTTCGATGGGGTCTTTCTTTCTCGATCTGGACTGCGGGGCGGGCAAGGACTACCCCAACCAAGGAGAAGCACTGCTGTCTCTGCGCGGCTTCGTCAAGAAGCTGAAATTGCCAAAACCGATCATCGTAAACTCGGGCCGGGGCCTGCATGTCTACTGGCCGCTCACTTCTGCGGTGCCCTATGCAAGCTGGCTGCCTGTGGCGACACGGTTCAAGTCGGTCTGCAAGACACTAGGCTTTCGCTGCGATACCACGGCAACTGCAGATGCTGCACGGGTGCTGCGCATGCCGGGCACCCGCAACTACAAGGACACCCCGCCGAACCCGGTCACGATACTGGCCAACGGGGATCATGAGGCAACATCTCTTGAGCTGTTCAATGCGTGCATAGCGCCCCACGCAGCGGTTTCGGCACCAGCAGGCCTGTTTGCAGACCCTACCGTGAAGGTTTCAGCTGCGGCCACTGCCGTGGTAGGCACCAGCGCTGTCATGGATGCCCTGCGGGGCAACATAGAAGCATCGTTCAAGAAGATCGCCCGCCGTACCGCTGCAGGCACCGGCTGCGCACAGATAGGGGCCATGCTGTCAGACCCGACAACTGTGCCAGAACCATTGTGGCGCGCCGGGCTGTCCATTGCGGCGCACTGCGCCGAGCCGCAGGCCATCCATTGGCTATCTGCTGGACACCCGGATTACGATGCTGACGACACTGCGCACAAGGCCTCGCACATCAAGGGCCCTTATCTCTGTGTGCGGTTTGACGAGCTGAACCCCGGCGGCTGCGAAGGCTGCCCGCACTGGGGAAAGGTCAAGTCCCCGATCGTTCTGGGGAACTCCCTGATCCAGACCGAGGGCCCTGTGGAAGTGTTAGAGGCTCCAGAAGGTGCGAAGCTGGTCGTAGAAGTCCGCGGCGACGGTAAGATGGTGCTCCCTCCTCTGCCGTACCCCTACAAGCGTGGTATCGGGGGCGGAGTATACCTAGAGACCAAGGACGCCGAAGGGGTGGTGGACTCAAAGCTGGTCTGGCTCCACGACATCTACGTGCTCCGGCGGCTGGTTGATCCCGAGCAAGGCGAGGTTATCGAGATGCGGTATCATCTGCCCCAAGACAAGGCCCGCACGTTCGTTGTGCCCCTCTACGCAGTCACCTCGAAAGAGGAATTTCGACGCGCCCTCGCTATGCAGGGTGTGGCGGCTATCAACAAAGAAGTGGACGCGCTTATGCAGTACACACAAACATGGGTGAGAGAATTGCAATATAGATCGCAAGCAGACAATGCACACCGCCAGTTTGGCTGGGTCGGCGAGTTCAACGGGTTCGTGCTGGGTGAGCAAGTCATCCAAAGCGACCGTATCGAGCACAATGCACCAGCAGCAGGCACACGGGGGCTGACTGAGTTCTTCACCCCTAAAGGCACCTTGGAGGGCTGGAAGGAGACAATGGCCTTCTACAATCGGCCCGGCTTCGAGCTGCACCAGCTCGTGGTCTGCGCGGGGTTCGGCTCGGCTCTGATGAAGTTCCTGCCGGAAAGCGCTGCCCTGATCCACCTGTGGTCCAAAGATTCCGGGTTCGGCAAAACCACAGCGAAGCTCGCAGCGCTGTCTATCTGGGGCAACCCGAAGAAGCTGATCCTCGACGAGCGGGACACCCACAACTCTCGCATGAACCGGGCTGACGTGATGCACAGCATCCCTGTGTGCATGGACGAGGTGACCAACATCCGCCCCGACCACGCATCAGACCTCATCTATCAGGTGACCGGGGGCCAGCAGCGCAACAGGATGTCGTCCAGCGGCAACTCGGAGCGCTTCCGTGGTGACCCTTGGAACCTGCTGTTTATCACATCTGGCAACGCCAGCCTGATCGACAAGGTGGCCAGCGCCAAGGCCATGCCGAAAGCAGAAGCCCAGCGGGTCCTCGAGATTGAGGTCGGCCGGCTGTTCTCGCAGAAGTCGGACAAGGAGGACACCGACAAGTTCAGTCGGGACCTGCTCCTGCACTACGGTCATGCAGGCGTGCCTTTCGTTCAGTACGTCCTCCAGAACCTGCAGGAGGTCCAGATACTGGTGCAGACTGTCCAGCGCCAGATCGACACCACAGCGAACTTGGGGCCAGAGAACCGCTTCTGGTCGTCCGCCATGGCGGCATCTATCGCCGCGGCCGTGATCTGCAACCACCTTGGTCTGCTACAGTACAACGTCAAGACGCTCCGCGATTACGTCATCGCCAAGGTGCTGCGCCCGAACCAGCAGGCGAGCGGGGAACTCACGATTGACGCAGTGGCGCTGGTCAACGAGTACGTCTACGAGAACTGGGGCCGCATCCTGCAGATCAAATCGACCATAGACCTTCGGGCCCGGGGCACATCGACCACGATGGAGCACATGGCGGTGCCAGAGCAGATGCCCCGCAGCACAGACTTTGCGGGGCGGTACGAGACAGACCTCAAGCAGTTGTACCTGTTGATCCGTCCGTTCAAGGAGTGGTTGTCCGAGCAGCAGATCAACTATGCATCGGTGCAAGATGAGCTGACGAAGAAGGTCAAGGCTGAGAAAGTCCGCGTGCGGCTGTCCAAAGGCACCTCGATGAGCCTGCCCCCGGTGGACGTGCTGAAGATCCCCATGCATTTTGAGGCACCTCATGACAGTTCGGACCCTACTTGACCTATGCCCGGACGGGCTTCGCATCGTGGTCCCGTGGAAGGAGCTCTATCCCGGGATGTCAGTGTTCGTGCCCTGCATAAACGCCCAAGCCTGCCAGAAGCAGGCCGAGGTCATAGCGAGAAAACTGGAGATCCGTATCGCCTGTCGGCGGGCCTTCAAAGACAACATTTTGGGGTTGCGTATATGGCGAACCCCATGATATAGTTACCTTGACAGAACAGAGCCACCTGCTTCCTGTCGTACCTCCCAAGGTTGTTCCTAGCCTACTGCCCCCGCTCCGGCGGGGGCTTTTTTCATCCCTGATAGTCCTTGAACCGGGCCCGCACCTCATCCACCAATCTGGCGTCGAACGACACCCCGTTGTAGGTCCGCTTGTCGGTGTTCGCCCGGCTCTTCATAGAGCTCCGAAGGAAATCGCGGTCTATCCCCGTGTATGGGTGATCCGCGTTGAAGTCCTTTATGTCCGCGATAATGTCCTTCATGGCCTCGGAGTTGCCTTCCTTCTGCGCCATTGCATAGCGATCAGCTAGCTTGGACTTGCGCTTATTGATACCCAGATCCAGCCTTTTTCGTGCAGAGTTGACCTCTTGCACCGCGATGATTTCCGCCGGGGCGAAGCCGAGGGCCTGCGCAAGAACGTGGCCGGGGTGTATCTCCTCGACAATAGTGTCCCCGGAGCGCGTCACGGAACCGTCAGCCGCATACCGGCCAGCCTTCAGGAAGTAACGGACCGCCGCAGGAGACGCCGACTCGATGCCCCGTTGCCATTGGCCAGCAGCCATGTCTTT
>Ga0222708_1000486_pt1 | contig 10458 bp, 18 predicted proteins | sample AntAcemetage1576_FD_179806 | JGI IMG/M metagenome (GOLD analysis project Ga0222708, IMG submission 179806) | Saline water microbial communities from Ace Lake, Antarctica - #1576 | ecosystem: Environmental > Aquatic > Non-marine Saline and Alkaline > Saline | place: Antarctica: Ace Lake... | reverse complement strand
TAATTCAGTAAATGATTCAGTAAGTGGTTCAGTATTGAAATCAGTAAGTACTTCAGTAGGTAATTCAGTATGGGATTCAGTACCAAAAATAAAAAAATAAAACAATGAAACTAGGTAAGTCAATAAAAGATAAATTAAGGAGTTCAATAAGGGATTCTGTAAGGGATTCAGTAAATAATTCAGTATATAATTCAGTAAGGAATTCAGTAAGTAATTCAGTATGGGATTCAGTAAGGAATTCAGTAAGTAATTCAGTATGGGATTCAGTGCCAAAAATAAAACGATAAAACGATAAAACAATGAAACTAGGTAAGTCAATAAAAGATAAAGTAAGTGATTCAGTAAGGGATTCAGTATATAATTCAGTAAGTGATTCAGTATGGAATTCAGTAAGTAATTCAGTATTTAATTCAGTACCAAAATAAAACGATAAAACAATGAAACTAGGTAAGTCAATAAAAGATAAATTAAGGAGTTCAATAAGGAGTTCAATAAGGGATTCAGTAAATAATTCAGTATATAATTCAGTAAGGAATTCAGTAAGTAATTCAGTAAGAGTTTCAGTACATGATTCAGTACATGATTCAGTACCAAATATAACACAACAATACTAATACCTCCCTCTTCAACGAAAAAATAATTGTGGTAATAGATTTGCATATGTAAAAGATAATATGTACCTTTGTAGTAATTAATAACAATACTAGAAACACATTTGTGTACATACAAAAAAAACCAAATAATATAATGAAAGAAATAAAATATAAAATAGAAAAACAACTCGTGCTGAAACATGATGTCATTCTAGGAAGTACATAAGAATTACAAGACGTTCTAGTTGAGGTAAGCGATAATCTAGATGGTGAAAAAGCAATGAACAATGAAGTAAGTGTAGTTATTCCCATAGAGAAAACCAAACCCATATAGTGATGTAATGACACAAGAAACCATAGAACAAAACTTGGGTTCTAACAATGTAAATTCTTATGGTTTTCCCCTATAACAATAAATGCTCATACAATAAGCGGTGGACAAATCATAGTAGAGAAAATACGAAAAGAAAAATAAAGACATAGATAAAAATACCACCATGTGTCGATAAATAATGAAGTAGATAACCCATATGTACACAAAAGTGTACACGGTGGAACCGTGTCCCAAAGGGACATTCTACAACCACTTTATATACAGACTTATACAAAAAACCATGTACTTTTGCACCCATGCCGAACACGTAAATAAAATAGGGTGTTTTTAACAAGAAAGTGGAAATTTGTGGTAAAATGTGGTAAAAAGGTTTGATTTCATAGCTAAAAAATAGAAAATGGTTTTTTCATGGGTAATATGGTATAAATTAATGGTAAAAATAAAAATAAAAAGTACCTAAAAATGCGAAAAAAATTCTAAAAATGCGAAAAAATGCGAAAAAGTTTTATACTGTCCAAACACTCTCGACAATTTTTGGGCTAAAATTTCTGGGCATAGGTATTCCGTTCCGCAAATGCGAAAAATTTTGCCAACAAATTTAGCCCAAAACTACGATGAGTTCGGGCAAAACGCTACTGTTCTCCCATGTAGATACAATGGGCAGTAAAGCCTTAACACCTTCACTATTTGTGATGTGTTGAATATTGAACAAAGGTATTAAAAACTTTTTCAATAAACAAGCGAAATAAATTTGTATATTAACTATTTTTGTTGTATCTTTGCAAACTTTTTTCAATAGTATAATGATTTAACCACAAAGGTACAAAATGATTTTGACACTACCAAATAAAATCGTTATTTATAATTTGTCTAAATAAGCAGAATATAAGGTAGGGTGGAGTCTAGCACCCGCTGACGCAGTTGCATAACGGAGTCTAGCACCCGCTGACGCAGTTGCATAACGGAGTCTAGCACCCGCTGACGCAGTTGCATAACGGAGTCTACTCTTTCGGATTGTGTGTCCAGACCCGTACCTCATTTGTACACTACAAAGGTAGGGATAAAAAATGTAACTACCAAATTTTTATTGTATTATTTTTAAAATAAATTATTTTCAAATATTTTCATTAAATTATTTGGTAGAACGAAATAAGTTACTTATATTTGCACAGTGTTAAACCAATTAAAACTTTATAACATGGAAGTAGTAGTAAAAAGAAAGCCATTATTAAGTACTAATAATGCAAAGACAATAAAAGGCGAAAAGTTAGGTTATATTACCTAATTCAACGTGGTAATTGTGGTATACCAATTAGTTATTGTGCTTTACGTTATAGAGAAGTACTTTAAACTAAAAAACACTCATGTTTTCCACCAAAATTAATAAGTGGAATATATTTTAATTTTTTATATTTATTTTTTAAACGTTTTTCTAATTCAAAAATATAACCGCCATCCATTGAAGTAATTAATTTCACTACTTCAATGGTATATGGAATTTGAGAAAAACGTTTATTAAGTTTATTATAAGTTCTACCTACTTTATAAAAACTTTCATTTTCATTAGAACATCTAATAACATACAATTTAAACGAATCAAAATTTATTGATTTTTCACCACTATTAACCCAATTAATTTTTGTCCAACTCGGAGCATTATTTTTAACCTTATCATAATGACAATTTGGACAACCTTGTTTAAGGGTTAAATGAGCCATTGGTTTTTGTTTAAATTCGCCATGAATAGGGCAATCAATTATTAATTTAGTATGTGAATCTTTGTATATAGATTTTAAATAACCATATTTATCATTATGTATTTTATTGGCTTCATTAATGAAGTTCATAATAGTTTTTCTTCTATTTAACCCTCTAAGTGTTTTAGAACATATTGGGCATTTAGAACCATTTAAATGGTTCTTTGGTGTTTGTTTAAATTCGCCATGAATAGGGCAATCAATAATAACATCGGTATTATTATTTTTATAATCAACTAAATTATAGGTATATTCATAATTATGTTTTATATTTGCTCTTTCAATAAAATTATTTGCGGTTAATCTACGTGTATTGTTTTCCATATTAATAAATATACTAAGTTTCTCAAAAATATAAATAAAATATCTTAATTATTTTTTTAACAAATTAAATTAGGTTGTAAGGTTTAAATATCTTATATTTGCACTGTAATCAATTAAAACAAACATTATGAATACTACTAAAAGAAAGCCATTATTAAGTACTAATAATGCTAAAACTATTAAAAGTTTAAAAGTTAATGATATAGAAACGAATTTATCTTATTTAACTTACATTTTGTATATGTCGCCATACACACAAAATAGCAAAGGTATCAACGTATGTAGTCATGCTAGTAGAGGTTGTGCTGATGCTTGTTTGGTAGGTAGTGGTTTTGGTGGTATATATGAGAATGTATATCGTGGTCGAGTTGCGAAGACTGAATATTTTTTGAGTAGTCGAATTGAATTTCTTAATCAATTAAAAACTGAAATTGAGAAAGCTATTAAAAAGAACAAGGATAAAGCTATTCCTGTTTTTAGATTAAATGGTACAAGTGATTTACCATTTGAAAAGTACAAGGTATTTGACAACAATACCAAAAACATTTTTGAGATGTTTCCTGACGTACAATTTTACGATTACACTAAAAACTATTTACGTTTTGACAAAGTGTTACCAAGTAATTATCATTTAACTTTTAGTCGTAGTGAAACGAACGAAGAAAAAAGTATTGAGATATTAAAGCGTGGTTTTAATGTTGCTATGGTATTTGACAAATCGCCAACTACCTACAAAGGTTTTGAGGTTATCAATGCAGATAATGACGATTTGCGATTTTTAGATAAGCAGAATGTTATTTGTGGTTTAAAGTACAAAAAAATGACTGGCAAAGATGGTGGATTTAAAAACAAAGAAGCTCTTGAAAGTGGTTTTGTTATTATTACTCAACCTACCAAGGAAAAAGTAATTAAAGAAGCGGCATAAAAAATGGTTTAAAAATAACTACATTACCAAATTATAATGTAGTTATTTTCTTCTATCTTAATTGGTAGATTTTTTTTTATTTTGCGTTTAAAAAATATAAGGTAGGTCGGAGTCTACACTCTAGATTATTAGTCTACCTTTTTAACACTACAAAGATAGGGATAATAAATGACACTACCAAATTTTTAGGTAAAAAAATTAAAATAAAAATAATTTAAAAATAATTGCAAAAAAGTTTGTGGGAATGAAATAAGTTTCTTATATTTGCACTGTATTAATAACCAATTAAATATATACACTATGACAACAGAACAAATTTTAGTAGAAAACGGTTTAGATTTCACAATCAGCAAAAGACCTTTATTTGATGCAGATGCTAACCCTAGTGGTTACTTTGGCTTGTACAATGATGGTTTGAATAAGTGTATCAATACCGTAAAAGAGGGTTACACTATATCACAGAACAAAGATATAGTTGAAATGGTTATGCAAGGCATTAAACCGTTTGGTGGCGAATTATCAGTATCAAAAGCTGGTAGCATGAATGAGGGTCGCAAGGTTTATTTACAGTTAGGTATTGACGGTAATAGCAAAATCAATGGCGATACTATCAAACGTTACGTTACTATTATAGATAGTAATGATGGTAGTACGTCTTTGAGTATTGGTATTGGCGATTTAACAATGAGTTGTCAAAATCAGTTTTTCAAGTTCTATAAACAAGGCGAAGCGAAATTTAGACACTCGGCTAGCTTGGAGCATAGAATTAAAGAAATTCCATTTTTGATTGAAACGGCTTTGGCCAAAAGTTTACGTCAAATGGAATTGTACGAAACGTTTGCTAGTACGGATATTACTAGAGATTTGGCTCACAGTATGGTTAAGTACTTGTTAGGGTTTGACAAAGAAATTACAAGTGTTAAGGACTTGTCAGAAAAAAGTACACGTAGCATTAACAAAATGGAAGCGTTGTACAATTGTATAGAAGGCGAAATGAATGACAAAGGGGTTAACCTTTGGGGTTTACATAGTGGGGTTACAAAGTTCACTACACACGAATTGTCAGCACCTAGTCGCACCAATGGTAAATTAGAAACCATTATGTTAGGTAGTGGTTACAACTTGAACCAAAAGTCGCTAGAGTTCGTTGCACGTGAAAGCGGTATATTAGAGTTGGTGTAATATAGTTTTAATTGGTTGGTTTGGGTTACTCTTCACAGGGTAACCCTTTCCTTGTTTAGATTAATTCTAAACAATATTGGGTAGTTGGGTTTAGTCTTGGTTGGAGTCTACTCTCTCAACTTGTTAGGTCGACCCGTCTTTCATATTGACAGTACAAATATAGGGATAATAAATGTAACCACCAAATTTTTATGTGATTATTTTTATTTATTTTTTATATGATTTTATTTGGTAGATTGAAAAAGTTTCTTATATTTGCCTTATCAATTTAAAACATATAAATTATGAAAGCAGAATTTAGAGCATTAGAATTAATATTAGAAAGTCCTAACGTTTATGTAGAACGTAGCGAAGAAGACAATGGTGGAAACCGTATTGATATATGGGATGATGTGTTCAAAGCTATGACCGCATTAAAGGATAAGATTAACGAAGTTGAGAATCGCATGGAATGTGTTAAACGTTGTAGTTTAGAAATCAATGATGCTATTAGTGACTTTACTGATAGATTAGACAAAGGTTTTCCTGTTGAATTACCGTTGGCAAAATTTGATACAGTTAATCAATGTTCGTATGATGTTCACAATGCTTTGAATATGGAAGATACTAGATGTATTGAGGACGATTGGTATAACGTATGGAGGAACAGATGTTAAGACAGTTGGTAATGAACAGACCTTATACTGAGACTGCTGACCTGTTGACGGAAAGGGTTGAAATTGAGGTTCAAAATAATAAATTAAAAATAGTTGAACAAATATTAGGTAGATTAAAATAGTTTACCTATATTTGTTCCATATAAAAAAAGATAGAAATTATGGTTAAGACGATTAAATTTAAAGGTATAGGTTTCGTATTAGGAAACTATTGGGGTGAAGAGAGTGGTGCATATCCAACTATTTATTTTGAGGCAGACACTAGAGAGGCGTTATTGGCAGAGGCAAAGGTTGCTTTGGATAATGGTAGCATTGTTAGTGGAATGGGTTTTGAAAGTCTTATTGGTGCGGTATTGAGTATCAAACAGGAAACTAGCATTGAGATTGATGACGATGAGTATGTTAACGAAAAGTTATATTTGGAGTTTATTGGCGAGATGACTAATGAGCAAATAGAATTTTTAGAAAATTGTTGTTTAGAAGTTTGTTAGTTTAAAAATTAATCCTTATATTTGTACTATCAATTAAAACAATAGAAACTATGAGTATAGAAGTAACAGAAGTAAATTCAAAATTAGAAGCGATAGGTGACCTTATCAAAAATGGCAAGGTATGTAGCTTCGCACAATTTAAGCAATATGCAAACGTGCATGAATACGGACGTGGGCGTAGCAAGTTGTTTATTATCTTTATTGGTTTTCCAAAAGAAAATATGTTTGCGTTTTATCCACCACAGACAACCAAAGCTGATGCGTTGGTAATTTCTTATGAGTGGTTGAAAGATACATACGATACAGAAATGAAACAAGAATTTTTGGATGAAAACGTAATGTGGGGTGACAACGGTATTCCATTATCATATAGAGGTTTAAGATAATGGAAGCACTAACCAAAAAACACAAAACGTTTAATTTAGCTAGCTACCATAGAGGTATTCAGTTAGTGATTCTATGTGTAACTACTAGCAAAAAGAAATTTGCAGAGTTAACCGACAAACCAATATCATACATAAACGGATATGCTGGAAGTTACGACTTACGCTATCCTGTGTGTAATGAAAACCAAGAAAAGTTATACGCAAAGCCAGGAATCGGAGGCGAAGCTATGTTTATCTTTAACCAAGATGAAATTAAAACACTAGCAGAATACGAAGACTTGATTAATCAACATAGAGAAAAGTTCCCTACTGCAAGTGATTATTACGATGCTCAAAAATAATTCATAAAATATTTGGTAGATTGAAATATTATCATTATATTTGTACTGTAATTAAAATATAAAAAACATGGGAAATTATACCAAGAAGTTAGAAAGTAGTTGTGATGATGAAATGTTTTCATCGGGAAAAATAATAATATCATGGCAATCAGAAGACCAAGACCCAAAAGAAGCTCTTAGGATTTGTCGTATAAATTTTGATTTACAAAGAGGTTCTACTGCTGTATTGAGGGCAGATGAAATTGATGAACTCATTAGAAATTTACAAACTGTCAAAGAAAGAATTAACTAAAATAATTCACAAATTATTTGGTAGATTGAAATATCATCAATATATTTGTAGCGAAGCTGACGCTGTCGCAGACAAGTCTACTGTAATTAAAAACCAAAAGTCATGGCAAAACTTAGACGTATCAAAGTAAGATTTAATTTAGGAGCTGGTAAACACTACAAGCATTGGAGAGTAGAATATCCAAATGGTGATGTACAGTATATCCACCCAGACAGTTGTCAACTACATTTTATTGATGCGGAATTGCGTAATGGCAAAAAGACTTCTCAAAAGATTTTTGACGGTGGAGAGAAAGTTGTATGTGCGTGGGTTCTATGTGAAGAATTACGTTGTAGAGATACGATATACGGACTAAATGGAGATACCGTAACCTATAATCCAAGAGTTACACCGAATTGGGTTTTAAATGGCGTAAACGCTGACGGTAACAAGTTTGGTTTCATGTACAGTATAGGTAACAAACTTTTTGTAAAATAATTGGTAAAAGATTTGGATAATAGGAAAGTTATCCTTATCTTTGTACTCTAATTAAAACACATATGAATTATGTATAAGTCATTTTTTACCGTTGAACAGGGGATTACAATTCAAACTCGCAATTTAGACGAATGGGCTAAAGTTCTTAAACCAGAAATTTATAAGTCATTAGTGATTCACGCCACCGAAAAGAATAATGAGGCTAAAGATGGTTATTTTATTTGCAGAGGTGACGGTATTGATATTATGGTTAGAAGGATGGCTAGCGGACAATTAGAAATATTATCCTAATAATCAATAAAAAATTAGGATAATAGGAAAGTTATCCTTATCTTTGTACTCTAATCAATTAAAACATTATCATTATGAAATGGAGAACCGATAACCCACCAGTAGTAGGAAAGTATATTGTAGAAACCAAGTCAACCTTTAAAGGTTCCATTAGACGAATAGAATCTAGTTGGAACGGTAAGTCATGGAACTTTACCAATCAATTATTTGTATGTTGGTTAGATGAAGAGGTTACTGAAACTATTATTGTTTGTATTCCTGTTGCACCGTACTTAAATGCTAGAAAAGTTTGTGAGGCTATTGAGAGCAGAGTATTTGATGACTACAAAGAATTGCGTGTATTGTTAGATAAAGAGTTGGGCGTTGACCATGATGACGAGGACACAGATAGACCAATATTCTTTTCATTGACAGATTTTATGGACAAATGCAACGACCAATATTTCAATGCTGAAAGTTATTTCATATCTTATGTGAAAATAATTAAAAAATAATTTGGTAGATTAAAATAAATTACCTATATTTGTACTGTTAAACAATTAAAACATAAAAGTTATGCCAAATCACATTACCAACCGATTAACTATTATCGGTACAGAAGAACAAGTTGCACAAGTTCGTGCTGAAATCAAAGGAGAAAAAGAAGACCAATTTATTGACTTCAATACCTTTGTAGCAATACCAAAAGAGTTGCAAGGTACTATTTCACCTATGACTATCTTAACACAGAAAGAATACGATATACAGGAAGAAAAAATTGCTACTGATAACTTGACTGAAAACGAGAGAAATTGGGGAATTTCAAGAGGGTTAACTAGAGAGTTATCCAATGAGTACAAAGAAAAATTTGGTACTGATAATTGGTACGATTGGCAGACAAGAAATTGGGGTACTAAATGGAATGCTTATGAGCAAGTCGAACACGATGAGAACGAATTGGAGTTTGATACTGCATGGAGTACACCATTAAATGCAATGGAGCATTTGAGTAAAAAATATCCACAGGTAGAATTTAAAGTACGTTATGCTGATGAAGACTTCGGTTACAATGTAGGAGAATATTCTATTATCCATGGAGAAATTGAAAGTCAAAATATTCCCGATGGTGGAACACTTGAAGCACTTGAAATGGCAATGGACATTAAAGGCGATGAAAACCACTATTTGGTTGACTATTTGGTTGAGAATGAGGAATACGAAATAGGTAGTTACGAAGAAAACCTTATTCAAATTGTACACAATCGAGGTAAGTTGGAAGAAAAATATCCAACTATTGTATTGGACAAATTGAAAGAATTGGCGTTGGCTGATGACCAATTTGAAAGAGTAATCGCAATCGACAAGTTGTTAACGAAGACTACCAAAAACGTTGATGATTATCTAGCTGGGTTGTTGTAGTGAATAGATAATAACCAATAAAAAATTACAAAAAGATTTGGATAATAGAAATATTATCCTTATCTTTGTACCGAACAAAAAACTAAAAAGCCATGAGTGTAGAAGAAGCAAAAAAAGTATTAAAAGACAATGGTTATTTTACCGATAACCTATGGCATGTTGATGATGTCAAAACTAAGTTTGAATGTACTGACGAAGAGGCACAGAAAGTATTAGACGAATCTTTAACCAACGAAGCAACGATGGAACAAATTTGGTTTTCAATCAATGAATTTGGGGAGATGTTTGAGCTTAAAAAAATTATAAAGATGTTTTAATTGGTAATCCCTTGGTGGTTCTTGGGGTGGATAGATGGGTAGCGAAAGCTATCCATTTTTTTTGTTTACAGTAAACCCCTTGTACACATTTGTGTCTATGCGTGTAGTTGAAAAAATGTGTAAAAAAAATTTGGTAGATTAAAATATTATTTCTATATTTGTACTATCAATTAAAAACACAGAAATTATGAAAGTAGCTACAAGAAAATACAATAGAATATTAGACGCACAATCTAAATTATACAACCAACAAAAAAAACTTACTTTAAGAGGTAATAATTGGCAAAAAGAAAGAGAGTTAAACGAAAAGTTAAGCGTTAAGATAGAAGAGTACAATAAGAAATTAGAAGTGATTGAGCCATTTATAACACAAGAAGAATTTGAAGAGCATTTATCAGATAGAATGTGTTGTAGTTGGGAGGACTTCAGAAACTAGAAACTATAAAAGATTTAATAACCATTTTAATTCACACTTATAAGAAACAAGGTAGTTCTAAAGGCTAACTTTTTTGTTGGTTGATATACGGGACATATGGGCGTGTCGGAGTCTACTCTTTCACTTGTCGTGACCCGTCTTTCATATTGACAGTACAAATATAAGAAGAATAAAATTAATATCCTAATAAAAAAGATGTTTTTTTCTTGCATATTAAAAAAGTTTTGTTTATCTTTGTACCATAATCAATTAAAACAA
>Ga0222708_1000481_pt1 | contig 10472 bp, 11 predicted proteins | sample AntAcemetage1576_FD_179806 | JGI IMG/M metagenome (GOLD analysis project Ga0222708, IMG submission 179806) | Saline water microbial communities from Ace Lake, Antarctica - #1576 | ecosystem: Environmental > Aquatic > Non-marine Saline and Alkaline > Saline | place: Antarctica: Ace Lake... | reverse complement strand
CCGCGCGTGAACAGCACCGAGTACGGCGTAGCAGTCTCGCAGTGACCCCACCAAAATGCGTACCCCGGTGAGGTCATAAATTTCGTCGAACTCGCGACCCCGATTTACCATTTTTTGGTAGATCGAGTAGTACTGCTTAGGTCGGCCTTTTACCTCAGCTTTGATCTTCGACTGACGAAGATCACCGGTAACAGCATCAATCACCTGTTCGACGAACGCTTCACGCTCTGGAGTGCGGCTGCGCACCAAACTTTCAATCTCGACGTAGATTTTGGGGTGCAAGACGGCGAATGCCAGATCTTCAAGCTCCCATTTGATGGTCTGAATGCCAAGCCGGTGGGCCAACGGCGCGTAGATATCCAGAGTCTCTTGGGCCTTGCGGCGGGCAGAATCGCCGTCGACGAAACCCCAGGTTCGGGCATTGTGCAGGCGGTCGGCCAGTTTGATGATGAGCACGCGGATGTCACGCGACATGGCCACGATCATCTTTCGCACGGTTTCAGACTGCGCACTGTCGCCGTACTTGACCTTGTCAAGCTTGGTTACCCCGTCGACCAGCATGGCGATCTCGTCACCAAACGAGGCTCGCAACTCGTCAAGGTGATACCCAGTGTCTTCGACCGTGTCGTGCAGCAGTGCGGCCGCAATGGTCTTGGCGCCGATTCCTAAATCAGCAAGAATCTGTGCGACCGCCAGCGGATGGGTGATGTAGGGCTCACCGCTCTTCCGCGTTTGACCTTCGTGGGCACGCTCTGCAACCTGGTAGGCCCGCTCGATCAGACCACTGTCTGATTTCGGATGCTGCGAGCGAACGGTACGAACGAGAGTGTCGAGCGCTCCCGGAGGAGACGAGCGAGAGAACAATCGGGGCAACAGGGCGCGACGGCTCGCGGTGTTCTGCTGCGTCGTGTCCGTCATCCACCGTCCTCCGTGTGCATCCTACGGCGAAAAGGTGAAGAGAACCCGACGACCGGCACTGGGTGGCCTCAGCGCACCGCTCCAGATTCAGAGCGAGCCGCCCGAGCCCGGCGACCCTGCTTCTTCACTTCAGGTTCGTTCTCACGAAGGTGCACATAGAGCGGTGCGGCGAGAAAAATCGACGAGTAGGTTCCGACGATCGTGCCGATGAACAACGCAAGGGCGATATCACGCAGGGTCCCGGCACCGAGGATCAAGGAACCAATGAAAAGAATCGACGCCGTGGGCAACACGGCAACGATCGAAGTGTTGATCGACCGAACGAGGGTCTGATTCACCGCCAAGTTGACCGACTGGGCAAATGTTCGCCGAGATTCAGCACCGTCCTCCAGGGTGTTTTCGCGCACTTTGTCGAACACCACCACGGTGTCGTACAGCGAATAGCCAAGGATCGTCAAAAAGCCGATGACCGCGGCGGGCGTGATTTCAAGCCCCAGCACCCCGTACAGCCCCGCGGTGATGATGAGGTCATGAAAGAGAGCGACGATGGCTGCCGCCGCCATTTTCCAGGTGCGAAAGTACAGCGCCATGACAAGGCTCGCGAGCAAGAGGAAGACCACGAGCGCGATGATCGCCTGCCGGGTGATGTCTTCGCCCCAGGTTGCACCGATGAACGACGTGCTCACTTCAGAAGCCTCGACCGAGTACTCCTCCGCCAGCGCGTTTCGAACGTCGTTTGTTTGGGCCGTGGTGAGCTGCTCAGTCTGCACTCGAACCGAGTCACCGCCAACGATCGATACGCGAGGGCTTGATGCGGCGACCACTGAGTCGACGGCGTCGATCGCTCGGGCAGTTGCGGCAGCAGTGCCCTCTTCGACCGCGGTCGTGCCCTGTACCCGAAACTCAGACCCGCCCCGAAACTCAATACCGAAGACGAATCCACCACGCAGAGCCGTGAGTGAGACGGCCACGATAATGAACGCCGCGCCAATGGCGTACCACAGACGACGACGACCAATGAAGTCAAACGAGCGAGCCCCGGTGTACAGGTCATTGCCGAACTGAGTGAGACGACTCATCGCTCAACCTTCCTCTCGCCGCTGATATCAGCAGCTTTACGCTCTGCAATGGTTTGACGACGTTGCGCTTCGCGAGTGCTGCTGGCGACCTTGATCGCTCCGACGCCCGACGGTGCTCGAAATTGAGCTCGACCGCGATAGACGGCGCCGAGTGCCTTGGGGTCAAGCCCGCTGAAGCGATGCCCACCACCGAAGAATTGTGTGCGACCGAGCAGCTGCATGAGCGGGTGAGTGAACAGAGCGACGACGATGAGGTCGACGATCGTCACGATCCCGAGCGTGAAGGCAAACCCGCGCACGTTGCCGACCGCCAACACGAACAACACGACGGCGGCGATCAGGTTGATCACGTCTGAGATCAGGATGGTCCGGAAAGCACGCTTCCAGCCCGCCTCGATTGCGCCATCGACGTTTCTGCCGTCGCGCAGCTCGTCTCGGATTCGCTCGAAGTAGACAATGAATGAGTCAGCGACGACGCCGATCGCGATCACCAGACCCGCGACGCCGGCGAGGGAGAGTCGAAAGCCCTGCTGGTTGGAGAGATAGGTGATGATCAGATAGGTCATGACCGCTGCCACAGAGAGTGAAACCACGACTACGCCGCCGAGGGCGCGATATTGCAAGAAAGCGTAGGCACCGACCAGCATGAGGCCGATGATCCCGGCGATGATGCCGCTCTGCAGCTGCGAGACACCGAGGGTGGCGCTGATGTTTTCACTCGACTGCACTTCGAAACCGATCGGCAGCGCGCCGAACTTCAGCTGATCGGAAAGCGCTTTCGCTGACTCCTCCGTGAAATTACCGCTGATCTGGGGGCGCCCATCGGTGATCGCAACGTTCGTGCGTGGCGCACTGATGACCCGCCCGTCAAGCACGATGGCGAATTGATTTTGTACGTCCAGCAGTGTCACCAGCCGCTCGGTGACCGTGCGAAATTCCTGGCTGCCGACGGAGTCGAACTCGATGAAGACACCCCACTCGTTGGTGGTCACGCCGGTCTGCGAGCCAATGAGCCCGGACCGTGCGTCGGTGATGCGCTCACCGGCGACCTCCACCGGGCCGAGAATGTACTTCACGCTGGAGTCTTGCTCACACGTGACTAAGGCCTCATCGATCGGCGCCACGTTGGCGCCAACCGCATCAAGGCTGGCGCAGTCAAAACTGGCGAACTGTTCCTGCAGCTCTGGCGTGATCCACGCCAGATCGCTGGCGTTCGTGGGGCGTGCGCTCGGGGCCGGCGCTGCTGGCGCTGCCGGGTCGGGCGTGGCAGCCACATCACCCTCGCCCGCCGGAGTGTCACCAGAAACATCGGTGCCCTCTGGGGTGATCACACTGTTCGATGCGGCATCAGCGGTGAGAACCGGACGAAACTCGAGTTTGGCTGACGACTGAATGCGCTCCAGAGTCTCTTGGTCTGGGTCACCAGGGATAGACACCACGATGTTTTGACCACCCTGGGTGTTGATCTCAGCCTCGCTGACACCGCCGGCATTGACACGCTGCCGGATGATCGAAACTGCCTGGTCTAGTTGTTCTTGAGTGACTTCTTCACCGGTGGCGAGCTGCGGAGACAGGGTGATTTGCGTGCCACCCTCAAGGTCAAGGGCAAGTTTGGGGGTCCACTGACCGTCGTTGAAGAGAACGCTGGCCCCGTTCGCACCAATCAGCGCGACGATAATGACGAGCAACCAGACGAGTGATCGAATGGCCTTGCGCTCGGTGGTAGTTCTGGCCACCTCAGGTTCTCATTTCTGCAGGGGAGGAAGGGCGCGCCACTAGTCCGGCGCACCCCGCGCGAAAACGGTGAAGGGTTTAAAGCTCAGACTTTTTTGCGCGCTGCGCGTCGTCGGTTGTCTCGCCGGCGGGGGCGTCTCCAGCGGCACTAGCACCACCTTCGAGCGCGTCGTGTTCGACAGCATCGGCGTCAGCAGTGTCTTCTTCGACCACATCGTCTTCAACCACGCGGGCAAGAGTCTGGCGGTGTACGCGCACAGTGCTGCCCGGGCTGGTCTCGATGGTGGCGACGTTGGAGTCGTCGTCAATGCTCACCAGGGTGCCGAATAGGCCAAAGTTCGTCATGACTTCGGCGCCGGGAACCATCTTGTCTTGCAGCGACGCTAGATCAGTTTTGCGCTTACGAGAGTTACGGAACATGAAGAACACGAGCAGGGCGAGAACGCCCAGCATGACGATGGTTAACGGATCACCAAACATTTAACGACGAGCCTTTCGCACACGGCGGCGACCTGACACCCGCGTGGGCGCCGTTCAGCGAGCGGATGCTCAGCCGAGGGCCAGCCTCAACTATAGGTCATGGCCCTAGCTGGGTCGCGGCGGGTGACCGAGGTGAGTCCAGGCTGCGGCCGTCGCCACACGCCCGCGGGGGGTGCGCGAGAGCAGTCCCGTGCGCACCAGAAAAGGCTCGACCACCGCCTCGATTGTTTCCGCCTCTTCGCCCACTGAGACCGCGAGGGTAGAGAGCCCCACCGGGCCGCCATCGAAGCGCTCGACGATGGCGGTGAGCACTGCCCGGTCGAGCCGATCGAGCCCCCGCTCGTCGACGTCATACAGCTCGAGGGCCGCCCGCACGGCAGTGCGGTCGTCGCTTGCGCCATGCACCAGTAGGTAGTCGCGTACCCGGCGTAGCAGCCGGTTGGCGATGCGCGGGGTTCCGCGCGAGCGGCGCGATATCTCAGCCAGGGCATCCTCGTCGATTGTCAGATTGAGAAGCCGCGCTGCACGGACCAGCACCTGGTGTAGCTCTTCAGGTTCGTAGAACTCGAGGTGTGCTGTGAACCCGAATCGGTCACGCAGCGGGTTGGGCAGCAACCCAGAACGCGTCGTCGCACCCACCAGGGTGAAGGGTGCCAGTTCGAGCGGAATGCTGGTAGCCCCGGCGCCTTTACCCACCATGATGTCGACGCGAAAGTCTTCCATGGCCAGGTACAGCATCTCTTCTGCCGAGCGCGCCATGCGATGAATTTCATCGATGAACAGCACTTCACCCGGAACAAGCGACGAGAGCACCGCGGCGAGATCGCCGGCGTGCTGGATGGCGGGGCCACTGGTCATTCTGAGCGGGCGTTGGTCTTCGTGCGCCACGATCATCGCAAGCGTTGTCTTGCCGAGCCCGGGTGGGCCCGCAAGCAGAATGTGGTCGGGCGTGCGGTTTTGAAGTCCTGCTGCTTCAAGCAGAAGCTGCAGTTGCCGTCGAACCTTGTGTTGACCGACGAACTCAGCAAGGCTTTGCGGTCGCAGTGCTCCTTCGTAGGCAAGCTCAGCGTCAGATTCGGGCGTGGGCTGAAGCACATCGTCGCTCATGAGCGCACCTCGGTCGCGTCGCTTCGGCCTCGCGCGGGCCCCAAGACGCCCAGCGCTCGGCGCAGCAGCACGGGCAGGCTGCTCAGCACGGCATCTGGCTCGGCTGCAATGACCTGCGTCGCCGCCTCAAGTGCCGTGCGTTCTGGCCAGCCCAGGCCGGTGAGTGCTGCGAGCAGGGCAGCCGTGACCTGGTCGGGGCCAGTCGCCGTCGTCGAATTTTCTGACGCGAATGAGCCGGTGGGAGCCGCCAACTTTCCGGCGAGAGTAATGACGATGAGCTTTGCCGTCTTTGGGCCGATTCCACTGACCGCACGAAACGGAGCGTCGTCATCGTCGGCAATAGCCTGAGCAATGGCATTGGCGGTCATCGCACCGAGTACCCCCAGTGCCGATTTGGGTCCGACGCCCGACACTGTGCGCAGCAGATCGAAAACGCTCAGTTCGACCTCGTCGGCGAACCCGAACAGGCTCATGTCGTCTTCACGGACGATGAGCGCGGTGTGCATCAGCACCGGGTCGCCGACCCGAAGCGTGCGGGCGTGGCGTTCGGTGACAGCAACCGAGTACCCGACCCCGCCGACATCTATGACGGCGCGGGTGCCCGCTCGGGCTATCAGGGTTCCGCGCAGGCTAGCAATCACGCGTTGAGCTTAGGGCCGCGCGAGGCCGACTCGGCCCTGCGCCACGCCTGCTGCGCGGGGGTGAGGGCCGAGGCCTGAACGCCGCCCTCTGCAGCAACTCTCGCCGCCGGAGACTGGGCGCCCCGCCAACCGTGACAGATCGCCAGGGCGAGCGCGTCGGCGGCATCGGCCGGCCGCGGAGGGGTATCCAAGCGAAGGATGCGCTGCACCATCGCGGTGACCTGCTTTTTGTCGGCGCCACCGTGCCCGGTGACCGCTGCCTTCACTTCGGTAGGTGTGTGCAGCGTCACGCTGAGCCCCCGAGCGGCGGCGACAAACAGCACTACCCCGCTTGCTTGCGCGGTACCCATCACCGTGCGCACGTTGTGTTGGGCAAACACCCGCTCGAGTGCCACAGCATCGGGTCGATGCTCGTCGAGCAGTGCTTCGAGTTGCGTGCCAATGATCAGAAGGCGTTGCTCAAGGGGCAACTCTGGCGGGCTCTGAATCACCGTGACGGCGACGAGGTTAGCCCGGCGCCGAGGGTCAACGTCGACGATCCCGACCCCGCAACGGGTGAGTCCGGGGTCCACGCCGAGCACTCGCAGCATGCGCTACTCGTCGTCGGCGTCGAGCTCGATGCGCACCTCGGCGCTCACCGACACGTTGGTGAAGACGTTTTGTACATCGTCGAGCTCATCCATGGCGTCGATCAGGCGAAAAAGCTTCCGAGCGGTGTCAGCGTCGGCATCGATCTGCAGGTTCGCAACGAACTCGGCCTCGGCAGAGTCATATTCGATGCCCGCATCCTGCAGGGCCGCGCGCGTGGCAAGCAGGTGTGAGGGCTCGGTAATCACGTCGAATCCGCCGCCCTGATCGATGACCTCTTCCGCACCTGCGTCAAGAACAGCCATCAGAATGTCGTCTTCACTGACCTCGTCTGTCTTGATGATGCCAATGACCCCTTTTCGACTGAAGTTGTAGGCGACGCTCCCCGGGTCGGCCATGGTGCCTCCGTTGCGCGACATAGCCGTTCGCACTTCAGCTGCCGCACGGTTTTTGTTGTCGGTCAGACATTCGATGAGCAGGGCCAGACCGCCGGGTCCATAACCCTCGTACATGATGGTCTGGTAGTCGATCGACTCACCGCTGAGCCCGGCTCCACGCTTGATGGCACGGTCAATGTTGTCGTTGGGAACCGACGTCTTTTTGGCTCTTTGCACCGCATCGACGAGGGTCGGGTTGCCACTCATGTCTGCTCCGCCGATCTTTGCGGCGACCTCAATGTTTTTGATGAGCTTGGCGAACGACTTGGCACGACGGCTATCGATAATCGCCTTTTTGTGCTTGGTCGTTGCCCACTTTGAATGGCCAGACATTGCGCTCCTCGTCAGGGGTAGAGACACCACCAGTTTAGGGCAGGGCGTCGACGCTGACCCCGGCACGACGCAACTCGATATCTGCCAAGCCTCGAATGGCGACGCGATCGTTCGCCCGCCACGCACCTGCGGGGTCTGGGTGCACGGCAAGCAGCTGCGCGAGTGGTGCACGGGCGACCGCACGCATCGCAAGAGTGTCAGCGGTCATTCCGTTCGCCAGAAAGCGTCGAATCTGGGTAGACCGACGGACGAACCGGATGCGCGGTACCAGCCAGAGAATGGCGACAGTGACCGACAGAAGAAGCGCCAGGCTCGCACCGGCACCCACTGCAACCGCCTCGATGAAAGCCTGCTGTGCGGCACCGGCCGCAGCGACTGACTCCCCCGCACCGGCGGCCACATCGAAGGGCCCGCGAATGCCCGAACCCAACAGGGGCACATCACCGAGAGTGTCAGCGGCGTCAGTCAGCCCTGACTGGAAGTCTCGCCCGGCAACCTCGAGCTCGCGCCCGAACACGCCGAAAGCCCGAACGCTCGCTGTGACGGCACCGGCAATCGCCGCGATCAACGCGATGCTGGTAAGACCGGCGACATCCGAAAAAATTTGCCGGGTGCGGGCCCCTGGGTAGTCAGAGTAGAGGCGCATGCTCCATCGTCTCAGCTTGCTGAGGCGACATGGTCGAGAAACCGCTGGTGAAATCGACGCTCGCCAACAACTTCTGGATGGAACGACGTGCCCAGCAGACGCCCCTGCTCCACGGCGACGATGCGGCCATCGGGTACTGACGCCAAGACGCTCACTGCGGCACCCACCTCAACGACTACAGGAGCTCGAATGAACACGGCGTGCACCGCCGGTGCGCCCAGCGCGGCGATCTCCAGGTCGGTTTCAAAGGAGTCGAGCTGCGTACCGAAAGCGTTACGACGAACAGCAACGTCGAGCCCGCCCAGTGTCTGTTGGCCGGTGATGGCGTCATGTAGTCGATCGGCAAGCATGATGAGCCCAGCGCAGGTGCCATATACGGGCATACCGGCGGCAATGCGCGCGCGTAGCGGCTCTCGCAGACCAAACAGGCGACTGAGCTTGTCCATCACGCTCGATTCGCCGCCCGGGATCACCAGCCCATGCACCTCGGCCAGTTGCTCGGGCGTGCGCACTTCACGCACGTCGGCACCCAGAGCCCGCAGCAGGGCGACGTGCTCGCGCACATCGCCCTGCAGGGCGAACACTCCGACGGGCGGGAGAGTTTTACCAGCCACGCTCAGACAGGCGGTGCGGTGCCGGAAGATCTGCCACGTTGATGCCGACCATGGCCTCACCGAGTCCACGCGATGCGTCAGCGACGATCGAGGCGTCGTTGTAGCCGGCGGTCGCTTTCACAATCGCGAGAGCTCGAGCAACGGGATCTCCCGACTTGAAGACACCGGAGCCAACGAAGACGCCGTCAGCGCCCAGCTGCATCATCAGTGCAGCGTCAGCCGGGGTAGCAACACCACCGGCAGTGAAGAGCGGCACCGGAAGCTTGCCCGTCTGTGCGATCTCTGCGACGAGTTCGTACGGCGCCTGGAATTCTTTCGCCGAGACATACCATTCTTCTGGTGACTTTGCGGCGAGAGCGCGAATTTCACCCAAGATGGTTCGGATGTGCTTGGTGGCCTCGGAGACGTCACCGGTGCCCGCTTCACCCTTTGAACGGATCATGGCAGCACCCTCGGTGATGCGACGAAGCGCTTCACCGAGGTTGGTGGCGCCGCAAACGAACGGAGAGACGAAGGGCCACTTGTCAATGTGGTTGACGTAGTCGGCGGGGCTCAGAACCTCGGACTCGTCGATGAAGTCGACGCCGAGAGACTGCAAAATCTGAGCTTCGACGAAGTGCCCAATGCGTGACTTCGCCATAACAGGAATCGACACTTCGGCCATAATCGCTTCGATCATGTCGGGGTCGCTCATACGGGCAACTCCGCCCTGCGCGCGAATGTCTGCCGGAACGCGTTCCAGTGCCATGACGGCGACGGCGCCGGCGTCTTCTGCAATACGAGCCTGCTCAACGTTGACAACGTCCATAATGACGCCACCCTTGAGCATCTCGGCGAGTCCGCGCTTGACGCGGCTGGTGCCCTGCACACTCGTCGATGTGGTCTCGATCATTGTGTATCGGCCCTTTCTGGCACGTAGCGCACGGGTGCGCTCTAAAAAAATTGCACTGATGGTGATCGGGGCATAACTCTACTGCGGCGAAACTGAGGGCCAGGCGCGAGCGATCTCTTCGCGTACTTCTCCCAGCAAACGTGGAACTGCCTTGGTTCCGGCAACGATCGGAAAGAAGTTCGAGTCGAGTGCCCAGCGCGGCACGATGTGTTGGTGCAGGTGCGCCGCAATGCCAGCGCCGGCGATGCGGCCCTGGTTCATTCCGATATTGAATCCTTGACAGCCGGAGGTGGCGGCAAGTACCCGCATCGCGGTCTGAGTAAGTTCACCGATCTCCGCAACCTCCTCGGCGTGAGCTTCGTCATACTGCGCAATATGCCGGTAGGGGCACACGAGGAGGTGGCCGCTGTTGTACGGGTACAAGTTCAGCAGCACGTAGGCGTGCTTTCCCCGAGCCACAATCAGGGCCTGCTCATCGTCCAGCTCAGGGGCTCGACAGAACGGGCACTGAGAATCGTCGGGCTGTTGCCCAGTTTCGATGTAGACCAGCCGATGCGGAGTCCACAGGCGTTGAAACGCGTCGGGTACACCCGCGAATGCGGCACTGCTTTCTGCTGTGACACCGTCGAGAGCGGGCCGGCCCGATTCTCCCGGCGCATCCTGTTCGCTCATGGGCAGGATGCCCCTCTACAGGTCTGCGGAACGGGTTGAGATTGTCGTCGTAATGCGCGCGAGTGCCTCTGCCACGGGCACACCGTTGATCTGTGTGCCGTCACGAAAGCGAAAACTGACGGCACCGTTAGCCCGGTCTTCGTCGCCGGCAATCAACAGGTAGGGCACTTTGCCGGTGGTGTGCGTTCGAATCTTTTTCTGCATCCGATCATCAGAGTGGTCGACATGCGCTCGAACACCTACCGCCTTCAGCTGGCCGATGACGCCCTCGAGGTAGTCGGCGTACTCTTCTGCCACCGGAATTCCAACCACCTGTTCAGGGGCAAGCCAC
>Ga0222708_1000480_pt1 | contig 10477 bp, 15 predicted proteins | sample AntAcemetage1576_FD_179806 | JGI IMG/M metagenome (GOLD analysis project Ga0222708, IMG submission 179806) | Saline water microbial communities from Ace Lake, Antarctica - #1576 | ecosystem: Environmental > Aquatic > Non-marine Saline and Alkaline > Saline | place: Antarctica: Ace Lake... | reverse complement strand
GCCCACGATGCAATTGCATTGTCTGCATTTAAATGTGCAAACTCTTGATCAAGGTCTGTGAAGTCTTGAAAAGAAACTGGCACTTTCGTCAACCCTAGTTTTTTTGCAGCGTCCAGCCGTGCGTGTCCAGCCACCACAAGACCAGACAAATTTGACACCACAATTGGCGATCGAAAACCTTGATAGCTTATTATTTTTGCAAGTCTTTCGATTTGATTTTTTGTGTGTTTGTTTGTGTTTTTGGGGTTGGGTGTTAATTTTGTAATATCTGTCCACTTAATTTTATCATTCTTTTCTAAGCTCATACCTAAAATTTATCCATGAACTCCGTAAAGTCAAACCGACCTTTAAAACCCAAACATATTAAACAGACACAGCACGTCAAGGCACCCTATTTTAAAAAAGAGTACCCTAGACAAAAGTAATTATTTACATATTAGCAAAATTTCATTGATCAAATGGCAATCTTTTTTCGGTTGCATCCCCACGGGGTAATCATTTCGTAGAATCATAGTGGCGTATTCCTCATCGTCGGTATCCTCATGCCATGCCAGAAATATGAACATTACCTTGATAATATCTGCAGGTATTTTTTTAACGATTGGACCATAGTATGGGTGGGTTGCTAGATCGTGCAGTTTTTGAGCTTTTGTTTTCATCTAGATACTCCTTAATAAGTTGTTCAATGGCTTGTTTCATCGAAATGTTCTTTTTTACGCATAATAATTTAAATTTAGTCTTCAATTTATCATCGATGTCGATTAGGGTTTTCATTGAATGTCCTTTTTTGGTTAAAATAAATAGTAAAAATACACAGCGATTTTAAAAACCACCACATAAAATATAATTTGAAACAAAGTGCCTAGTAAAAATCCTAGAAATTCAAACATAATCCCTCCTATGGGTATATATATATATAGTAATATATATTATCACAAAAATCAAGCATAATGATTAAGAATGCAGCATAATGATACAAAAAGGTAAATAGGTAAATAAAAGGTAAATAAACGCAGCGCATCAAGTATTTGATATCATTAGCTTTTATTCTCTTATTACCTTACTTACCTTACTTACTAATAATATATATATATAATAATAATAATAGACATATCTATGGGTATATCAATAAACATAAATATGTATAGGTGTTTTGTGAAAACCTAGGTAAATAGGTAAATCCGTCGTAACTATATGATATTACTACGGAAACCTAGGAAAATCTAAGGTAAACAAAGAGGTAAATTTACCTTTTCAATAGGTAAATGAGGATAATCGCCATGATTTACCCGCTTTTCCGTTGTTTTTATATTCAAACTTAGGGTTGGTTTTAAAAGCAGACCAATAATTCTTATAATTCGATTGGCGAGCTATTACATTTTTTAAATGGTTGTTTTTTGAAAAACAAAAAGCCCTAATGTTAGGCAAATAATGAATACCATGTTCCGATAAGGCCTTTTTCATATATTCTAAAGTTGGATTGTCTCTGTAATTATTTAGGGCCATGCCTAAAGACCATTCAGTTTTATCCACTTTAATCATTGTTTGCATAAGAATATCATAAAAATCTTCGCTATCCGTTTTTTGATCTTCTTCATTGTTCATATCCGAAAAAACCACACTGGCCGTTTCTAGCAAATCCGAGTCGGGGTAGAGCAACATATATCCAGCCAAGATTGGAGCGTACTGGTCGGCGAATCTAGCGTCCTGACCCTCATTCATTAGCCCTTTGTGGATTGTTTCACGGCCTATGTTAAATATCTCGAGGTTTTTATTCACATAGGTGAATAAATCATGGCTTAATTTCTGGGCATCGTAAAAAGCGGCCACCCTTTCCTGATTTCTGGATTGGCATGATTCACCATTTTTGCTTAAAAATATATCAATAATTCTGGATTCATCAGCTGGGGTTAAATCGGGTGACCGAATAGATGCAAATACAAAAGACAATTCGGGTTTAAATCTAATCACCTCGCCCGTTGTGGTCCCACGTAAAACGCTGGAGTTTGCACCACTGGATGAATGTCGGGCAATTTCTAATAATTGTTTGGTTCGGTATTGCTCGCCCTCGGCCTCGTCGACCAGGCATACACATGAGTCGCTCGCTACGGCCTGCCTAACGCCTGCAGCCGTTGAATCCTGGATTATCATCGAGTTCTGAATTAAATCATTCAAAAGACCTAATAGGCTAGATTTACCCGAGCCTCGATCGGCCCTAATCCATAAATGCGGACGCCATTTCTGCGTGCTAAATATCTGGGCAAAAGCTAAATACCCTAAGCAGATAATTCGATCACGCTCGGATTTGAAATCAATTAAATCAATTGCTTTTTTAATTGGCAAAAAATTATCTGTATATGAATCCGTATATACAAGCGTGCGATCGGACGGAGTATAGAATTTACGCAAATTTTTTGATCGACCGAAGGATTCCTCGACGTCATTTACCAAGATTCGATCGCCAAGATTTAGCACATGGTGTTTACCGTCGACCCAGGAGCCCATGCCACGGATATTCGAAGGGTCGTAAAATCCGATGGCCTGCTGTTTTTCAGCGATCAATTCAGCCGTAGCTTTCCAATTCGTTCGCTCGGTCCTGACCATCTCGCCCGATTCTTTATCTTTCAAGTAAATAGGGACGAACCGTTGTGCCCACCAATTATCCTTTGCAATATCGCACAAAACCCCAGCCCTGATTTTTTCGAACGTAGCTTCTCGTAATGTTTTTTCACGGCTAGAGTAAAAGAAATAAACGCCATTACGATTTCGGCCTAAGAAATCCACGGTTACAAAATCGGAGGGGTCAAATTCTAATTGTCGGTGAGTTTCATCAAAACCTTTGGATACGAACAAATCATTGTAATCCGTAAAAGCCGTAATTTCAGAACCGAAATCAGGTTGGATAATGACAGCATTGCCAAACTTGGATTTTGCACGCATGGCGAAATCAATTCCAGCTTTTGTTCCCATTTTTGACATTGGGTCGTTGTCGCAAGCGATAACCACGTTTTTACCACGTAATTCATTTTTAATTCGTTTGATCACATGAGGCATATTATTGGCTTGGAAGCAGGATATCGTAGGAATTTTTGTAACCTCAAAAATCGTCGCAGCCGTAGCGATGCCCTCGCACAGATATACAAAATCAGCGGATTGAACATCACCATAATAAAAAAAATTGCCTTGAACTTTTTGCCCAGAAGGGAAGGATTTATGCGTAGTGAATACCGTTTGATACCCAGCTATTTTTTTATCGAACGATTCGTAAATCGGGACGATAAGATTATTTACTGAATCCGAATACAGACCTTGGTAAGATGTAACCATTTTTTTAGCTAAATATCGATTGTCTGCAGATTCTAGAGGTTTAAAAGACTGGAATTTATCAAGGATTCTTTTTTTATTAGCGACCTGCTCTTTTTTGATCTCAGCGTCTGCTTTTTTATTTAACAATTCCAGTTCTTTTTTTAAACCTGGGTTTTTGCGCTCCTCGTCCTTATCCCAAGATAAAAATCTAAATCTTTCTATTCCTAAATTCCAAGACCCGTAGGTGGCCGCCCAGAACTCTTTATTATTGTGCGACCATGTTTTACCAACGAGCCATCCTGCTTTTTTGGATTTACCGACTTGAAATCGCTCCCATGATTCGTTGAGTAGAATTGTATTTGGTGCGTCGCCAAGGTTGTGTTTGATTTCTGAATTTAAGTCTAATATAGTTTTCATTAAGAGTTATTCCTTTGTTGTTGCGATACTCGGAGGCGTTCTTTTTTAACCTAGTCGTTTATGGCGACTAGGTTTTTTATTTTCTGAATGACATCATTTACATTGGTCTCGTTGATCACGAAATTATGACAATTCATTGAATTTAAAAAATCCCCCCAGATAATCTGATTTTTCGATCTCTTAGCATTGCCCGTTTTGAATTCCATTTCAATGTGTAATGCACCTTTTGCCATAGGGTATAACGCCCAGTAGTCGTACATTCCTTTTTTATTGATCTGGATTGGCTCGCCTCGAACGTTATAAAACAGGCCGACATGGCGTGGGAACATGCGTAATTTTGGGAACTCATTTTGGAGGATAGGTAAAGTCTTCGCTATTAGATTCTGATGCTGGAGGTAATTGTTCATTTTTAGATTGTATATCCAAAAACCATTTAGGGTATTTTATGGTAAGGCCGATTGCGTTACGCTCTTTCTCTAATTCATAAGTTTTAAAAAGTATGGACCATTTTTTGTATTTATATGCTTTTGCATTATCAAAAATTCTATCTCTTAATAAAAACAGAGGTTCGCTTTCCCTGCTCGGCTTAAAATATACCCGCCTAACTTTTTCATACTCATCGTCCTCGGATTTTTCTTTTTTCTTTTTTTCATTTAAATCGAATTTTTTTAATTGTTTTTCTTTTTCTTCTTTTATCAATCGAATTTTAATTTCATTTTCAGCCCCACACTGGGGACATACATTTGTGTTCAATCCAAAAACATAAAAGCAAGAACCACATTGATAAACCTTCATAGATATTTCAGTTGGTTTTTTTAATTGATCTTGATCTATCTCAGCAGGGAAATCGTTTATTGGATGACCTAGGCGAAACGTATTGCCACCGTGATCTAAAATAATCGCAGATTTTTTATCCTTGTATGGCCTAAGGAGCCGCCCTATTTGCTGTTTCCATAATATCAAGGATTTCGTAGGACGGGCCATGATACCGACTTCAGCACAAGGAATATCCGTGCCTGTTGAAAAAATATTAACATTACATAGAATTTGAATTAGGCCGTTTTCAAATTCCCATAGCACTTCGGACCTATATTCAGGTGGGTCGTTTGAATCAACGTGTACAGCATAGATATTATTTTTTGAAAACTCTTCCGCTATTTTTTTAGAGTGCTCAATATTGATGGCGAAGCAAAATGCTTTTTTGTTTTTACCATATTTTTTATATTCCTTTATAATGTCTCCATAAACAGCCATGGAATCATTTTGTTTAAACAAATCTTTATTATTAAAATCACCACCTATTGTTTTTACATCCGACTTCATTTTTATTTCAGCCGAATAAATTTCGGGAAATACTAAATGTCCCTGCTTAATTAAATCCAAAGTATTTATTGGATGAATAACTAAATCCCAAAAGGTATGTGCTTTTTTACCAACCCGATAGGGAGTAGCCGAAAACCCGATGCAAGTTTTATCTTGAGGAATCAAATCCAAAAACGAGGTGTATTTATTAGCCGTGCAATCATGACACTCATCCACGATAATTAGGTCGTATTTATTTACAATTTCATCATGGACATGCTTACGCCTTGTTAGCGTATCAATCGAGGCACAAAGCAAATCAGATAATTCATATTTATTTGCACCCATCATAAGCGACTTGTTTTGTATATCTCCGAAATGCTTTTCGTATGCCTGCGTAATAACATTTTGTCGTGCTACTAGAAACAATACTTTTTGACCATTTTTAAGGGCGTGTAAGATTATATGCTTAAAGATGACACTCTTTCCAGACCCAGTATCTAGGTGAATTAAATTTCTTTTATTTTGCATCACGCCATCGATTGCTTCGATTTGATATTGTCGTAAATTATCCATCTATTAAATAGATATATAAAAAGATAAGGATGTTCAATGACAAAAGCGAGTTTAGCACGAAGGCTAAAGAAATTAAAAAACGAAAAAGGTTTTAGTTACGAAACCGTAAGTAATAATTTAGGCTACACAAGTCCCATGACGTCCTACAAATGGATTAACAATAAAAAAATACCAAAAAGACAGTACGCAATGCTCGATCAATATTTAACAGGACAAGGATACTAAGATTATGAATGAAATTCCATTAAGAGTTATTTTTTACGGAAAGGAAGGGATTGGTAAAACAACCACAGCAGCACAATTCCCTAAACCAATATTGGTTGATATCGAGGGCGGTGGACGTCGTATTGATGGCCTTGTCCACAGATATGCTAGGATGAAAACTTTGGAGCAATTTAATGCGAACCTAACTGAAATTGCCAAGCGTGATGATTATGAAACTGTGATAATAGATTCTGTGGATTGGTTAGAAACCTTAGTGCACAAATCTATTTTAACAAAATACAAAACGGATGATATTACAAAAGCGGCTAATGGCTATGGCGCATGGGTTGAGATTTCAAAAAAAGCTCACGAGGATATTCGTGAAAAACTAGATGAAATCAACGAAACAAAGCATTTGGTTTTAATCGGGCATCCAAAACAGTATATGCACCACGACGCAGATATCGAGGTTCCTTATTTAAGAGAGACATTAAAAATGCACGAAAAAGTTTCCAAGATGTGGATGGAGTACGTTGATGGCACATTCTATTTAAAGAAAGATATTTTTGTCGTAGGTACTGGCAAGGACGCAAGAGCTACAGAAACAGGTCGGTTTTTATTTTCTGATGGCAAATCATTCGATGCTAAGGCTAGAGTAAAAATGCCAGCAAAAATAAAATTAGAAGAATCTGGAATGTTTGAAACATTACAAGGTTATTTTTCAAGACCAGTATCTGACGGTGAATTATATAAGGACGTTCTAGCAATTGCAGATAAAGTAAACGATGCAGAGATAAGAAAAAAAGCATTGTCTGAAATACCAAAACATAAAAACAATAATGAAAAATTAAAAGAAATTAAAACCTACTTGGAAGGAAAGTAAAATATGAAAGCAAAAGGCGTAATAAATGATTATGGAATCGAAATCGTAGAGAAACTTGGTGATATCCCAAAGGTTGTTGTTAATTTTCAGCTCATCGAAAAAGATGATGACGTTAAGTACGAAACCATGAAGTGGGACGGATTGTTTTTAACGAGAGATGGCAAGCCGAATGATAAAACGATCAAATCCCTTGTGGCTATGGGTTTCACTGGAGACGACCCAATTGTTTTGGCCGAAGGAACGGGCTTATCAACGGATAGAGAATATTTTTTAACAATTTCGATCAACGATAAAGGCTATCAGTATATTGAGTGGGTAAACGATAAAGAGCATACAGGCGGAGTGCAGGGAATCAAGAAAGCGTCTAAGGATGCGTTGAAAGAAAAATTTGCTGCGATGAAATTAAGTGGTGCATTTAAAAAAGTCATTTCTGAAATGCCAGCAAAAGAACCTGAATTATTTAACCATGCTGAAAAGGTACCTTTTTAGATGGACCAAAATACTGAAGATTGGCTGAAATTACGCCATGGCAAAATAGGAGCCTCGGATTCAAACATCATAATGGGTGTATCCGAGTATATGAGCAAGGCTGATTTGCTTTTACAGAAAACTACTGTTTTTGAAAAATTGCCTCCCCAGAAATCTAATCCAATTGCTAACCTTGGCCATTCGGTCGAGGCCCTAGAAAGACCTAGGTTCGAGTTTTTGCAAGACAAGAAGTTTATGCCAGCGATTGTGACTCACCCAGAAATCGATTGGCTAATGGCCTCGTTTGATGGCCTGACGATGGACGAAACAGAATCTTGGGAATGTAAAATGATCGGTAAACAAGTGTTTGATGATGCTGTGAGAAGTAATGTCGCTCCTATGAAATTTTACCCTCAGCTACAGCATCAATTTTTAGTAAATCCAAAAATGAAAAAAACATATTTGCTTTTAGTGCAGTATGAAAAGAAATTTATGGACAAACTAATTCCAGAAACATTTAAACGCCATATTATCGAAGTTTTCAGGGACGCTGAATATATAGAAACAAAACTAATGCCAAATTTGATGAAATTTCGAGAAGACGTTTTGGCTAATAAAGATTTTACGGATTTAGAATCCTTAGGTGACAGAAGTAAAAAAATCAAAGCTGAAATCGACATTTTAGCCGAGCAAAAAACTGTAATTGACGATCAAATCAAAAAATATTTAGAGCCACTTGGTGGTAAGGTACAAACCCAGAAGTGGGGTTTTACATATTCGCAATCTACGACCCAAGGAATAGATTACAAAAAAATGATCGAGGATTACAAAATAGATGTTGAAAAATATAAAAAGAAACCAACGGTTTCATATAGACTAACTGTTACGGAGAAGAAAAATCCATGACGCCCAAACAAGCCATGATCGAATTATTAGCTGGTAAAAAATTATATAAAATCCATTGGATTGGAATGAAATATATTTATATCCGTGAGGACGGTAAAATCGTAAATGATTTAGATGAAGAATTTTGGTTGCCATTGACGAGTGGGCTTAAAGTTTATGAAGACTAAAGAATGTTGCGCTCACTGCGGAGCAAGCGTTGTTAGTTATAACCATTCGCTAAACGCAGGTATGGTCAAGGGATTGATACTTCTCGAAAAGGCTGGCGGAACATCTTTGTTTTCTGATTTAGATTTAACATTCAATCAGAAAAATAATTTTCAAAAGCTAAGATATTGGTATTTAATTACAAGCCCAGAACCTGGGGTTTGGTCTCTTACGAACGAAGGTATGGATTTCTTATTAGGTAAAACTACAATGCCAAAAAGAGTGACGACATTCAGAGCAGAGCGGGTATTGACTGACGAAAAAATAGAAAAAATAACAGTATTTGATGCTTTAAAAGATCATGCTTATTGGTACAAAAATGATTATTTAAAAAATATAAAAGCGTATGAGTGATAAAATGACCAAGGCTAAGACCGAGATGCCAGATAAAATCCGAGCTAAGTTAGTTTGTGATTAAATACATGAAGGACAATCCAGACAAACCAATTAACAGAAATGAAGGAGTGAAATGAAAACAATAGTAGTTGAAAATTTAGAAGAAGGCTTAGAAAAATTACTAGGCAAGCGTGTGCTTATCTTATGTGCTGCATATTTTTATGAAGGTATTTTAGTGGGTGTAAACAAATCTTGTATTAAATTAAGTAATGCTGGAATTGTTTATGATACAGGGAAGTGGTCGGATAACAGTTTTTCTGATTTACAAAAGCTGCACCAAGACGAATGGTATCTGCAAACTGCTTTAATTGAAAGTTTTGGACTAAGTAAAAATGTTTAGTCCGAAAAGTTCAAGAAATAGGGCACGGTCACGATCAGGGTCAGGGTCACGATCATGGTCATGGTCACGATCAGGGTCAGAGGCATGGTTACAATCAGGGTCACGGTCAGGGTCAGAGGCATGGTTACGATCAGGGTCACGGTCACGATCATGGTCAGGGTCATGGTCACGATCAGGGTCATGGTCAGGGTCAGGGTCATTGTCATGGTCATTGACAGGGGAATGGTAAGGGGCAGGGTTATGAAGAAACTTTTTCTATTTTAGAAAATCCTGTAAATCCAAATTGGAATAGCTTTAATAAAGCCAAGCAAGCCTTAGATCGCTTGAAGGAAATTGAGGGATGAAAACAGAAATTCTATTTTTTATAAACTGTACTTATTGCGAAACAAAAATCGAACATCTTTATGTAAAGTTAGATAAAGAGCCTATCAATTTAGATGAAGGTTTTGGTTTTGAATTTGAATGTTCCGATTGTAATTCTACAACCGAAGCTAATATGGAATTGGAATTTTTTGAAGGTGACGTGTAAAGCCAAAGAGCTTTGAAGGAGTTGGGATGAGTTATATAAATATTGACGTAGATAAAAGAGAAAAAGAACGCTTTGATGAAATAATTGAGTTGAAAAAAAGATGCGAATATCTTTGCGATAAAGTTTCGCGTGAACGTGACGAGCTTGAAAATATTTACGATGCTTTAGAAGAGCATGGCTATATCTTGGTTTCAAAACGTGGCAAGCCGACAATTAAAGCTGTGGTGTCAAATGAATTAACACGAATCGAAGGAAATTAAAGGAGTTGGGATGGTTTACTATTCTATAAGTGAAGATGAAATATTTATGAACGGGTGGATTGATGCCTGTTTTTTTGGATTGATTGGGGATCAAATAAACTGGGTTGATATTATTATATTAGGAAGGTTATGAAAAAAAAATTCAATTACCACGTTTTTGAAAACAATAAAGATAACACAAAATATATATGCAAATATTGTAAAAAAGAGAGAATCATTACTAATGAAGAAAAAAACGAGCTTTTAGATATGGCCTTTGAATTAGCCTTTAAACAATACGAAAAAAACCATGGTGTAAATCCTATGAAATTTAAACAATAGATGTTAGGTCAACCACTACACGTTAATATAAACAGTAACAATCGTTTAATTAAACGTGCCAAGCGTGAGATTTTAAGACCATAAATTCAGTTGAAATATAAAAATATATAATCAAGAATATATAAAATAACAAAGGACAAAATATGAAAGAATCAGTAATATTCGTAAAAGAAAACGCAGACGTAATCACAAAATGGACAGACGGGAAAGCTCGCCTACGTGGGACGTTTATGGTTGTCCGAACCAACATGGGAAACGTGATTGCTCATGAGGGTGATTTAATTGAAAAAGATGAAGACGGCCATTTTGTGGTTTCAGCGCCTAAACAAGTATTTGTTGAAAAAGAGCCAGAACCAAAGCCAAAA
>Ga0222708_1000479_pt1 | contig 10480 bp, 9 predicted proteins | sample AntAcemetage1576_FD_179806 | JGI IMG/M metagenome (GOLD analysis project Ga0222708, IMG submission 179806) | Saline water microbial communities from Ace Lake, Antarctica - #1576 | ecosystem: Environmental > Aquatic > Non-marine Saline and Alkaline > Saline | place: Antarctica: Ace Lake... | reverse complement strand
CAGGTTCAGGTTCAGGCTCAGGTTCAGGTTCAGGTTCAGGTTCAGGTTCAGGTTCAGGTTCAGGTTCAGGTTTTTTTTTTGTTTCAGTAGAATCATATTGTTCTAAAACAATAACGGATTTCAATAGAATATCTAACATAAAGTTTTTGCTATTGAAATGAATACCCTTAATATGAAGAGTAGGTACTATTTTGTAATTTTTCAATTGAGATTTATGGACTATACAACCTTTGCTATCTATAATGACTAAATTATTTTGGTCTAAAGAACAATTGATATCATAGCATCCTTTTTGAATGTTACTTTTTAATGGAGACAAAAATGAATTTTCTACATCATTATAAGTTAATTCTTCGTCGAACCACTCAGAACTCTTATTGTATATAAGCTCAATGCAATACTGATATAAACTTTCCACCCATAAAGCATAATCTTGACTGGCTAAAGAGATACATATATGTTCGGTTAAGTCTTTAAACGAATAACATACGCGATTCGTTTGAATTATAAATGGTGAATCGTTGTAACTCAATCTACAATAATAATTTTCATGGTCACTTGTTTCAGGTTCAGATAATTTTATAACACTTGCATCATAATGTTCTAATATATTCATTTATAATCATAAGTTAAATAAATAATAATATTATGACGCATATATATATGAATTCTCTTAAAGAAGATATAAATAAATTGATCGTTTTGGAAAATGAATTAAAGACAATACAAAACAACGCCTCTATAATAAGGTCTGAAAAACAAAATCTTGAAAAAAAGATAAAAGATATAATGATAAAAGAAAACTTGAAAGATAAAATACTTATCATTCAAAATAAAAAAATAAAATACAATGAAACCAAAAGTTACCAATCATATAGTTTACAATATTTAGAAGAAAGACTAAAAGAATTACTCGAAGATAATAATCAAGTAAATTACATACTTCATTATTTAAAAGAAAAACGTAAAAAAAGTATAAATAGCGAAATAAAAATATTAGATAATAATAATGAATAGTTTTCCTATTGGATTAAATATCACGGAAATAAATGAAGAAAACTTATTATGTAAAAAAAAAACATTTGATATTCACATTGAAAAAAGAATACTGAATAAAATTTATGGAGACAAAACCCGAATTATGTCTCTGAAATGTAAGCAACAAAAACCTCGTAAAACAAAAAAACACTATTGATAACTCCATTTATCTTTATTGAATGGCGCAATTAACATATCTTCTTTTTCTTTACTTATTTTGTCTAATTCTTCTTGGTCTATCGCAGGTGAATAAGATAATTTTAAACGCTCCATATATTCCTTATCTTGCTCAGTTTCTTCAGGTTTTTCACCAAAACAATTTACCCCAAATCTTACGTGTTTGTTATCAATAAATCCACCATTTACACCTGGTCTACCACAATCATTTTCGTGTCCCGGAATAAGTTTCAGATTATTGTATATATCCATTTGTGTAGGAAATAATGCCAATTGGTCTTCTGACCACCCATAACTACACCAATTGGCTCCATTATTATACGCATCTTCTACTTCACTATAGGTAGCAAGTCTTGCATTGTATTTACGACATATAGAACGAGCTTTTTCATAAGAATGTATATTATTTGGTATATGAAATACTTCGCCATTTTTGGTTGTTTCACATTTTGTATCTTCTTTTTTAGATACATTTACATCTTCTTTTTTAGATACATTTACATCTTCTTTTTTAGATACATTTACATCTTCTTTTTTAGATACATTTACATCTAATTGTGTCGTTTCTGAATTGAATAAGTTTTTTATTTGAGTAGAAAAATCATAATCATAATTTTGTATATTTACACCTATTACTAATATTAATACAACCCATAATATAATTTCAACTATAATCATAAATGGACCACTTGAACCAGACGAGTTGCCAAATAAGGCAAATATAAGTATATATACCATTACAACAACACCTAATAACAAAATATAAGATATCTTAAAAGAATCAAATGATTGATGAAATATATTTGAATAAAATTGTGGTAAATAATCGGTTGAATTTACACTTATATCTAAACTCATTTTATATTTATTTTTATTTTATTTTCCTGTAAAAGAGACAATAATTAGAAGGATGAATAAATGTATCTATTTTTTGTATTTGATTGTCATTGAACATGAACCATTGATTGTCTCTTTTTACGAAAGAAAAATAATGACCGCCGTATGGGTTTCCTTCGTGATTAATGACCCCAAATAATTCGTAATTCGCGTTATCTTTAGAATAACGAGACATATCCAATATTGGGTCTAACTCAATTTTATTTTTATTTTTTTTTTTACAATCTATCCAACGTTTTAAACTAAGAACTAATATACTAGGACAATATAGCATCTTTACACGTTTATATACATTTTTTTTTTCGTTGGTTTTATCATCTAACCACGCATTATCGTCACATAAATATTCTTCTTTGAATGTAAAATCTAAACAATCATATAAAGTCAAATGGTTATTTTGTGGTATACAGACATTAAGGTTCCAATTGATCTCATAACTAGACGAAACCTTTTTCCGCATTTCATCTATATATTGAACTTCAAACAACGAAAGAAAAATATCAGTAATAATAGAATTGTCTTTTTTTGCATATTCTTGGAGAAATGTATTATCATATGATTTTTTGTCTAATAAATTATAGCTATTATGAATACATTCTATAAAAAATAAAAAATATTCATTCGCATCTCCTTGTTCATTTTCTAAAAAATCTATTTTATTTTTTTTTTTGAATAATTCGCGATTTATATGAATAAATCTATTTGGAGATATATCTACTTGTTTGTTCATAATATCTTTTAATGATTTCCATTCGATCGTCATGAGATAATCCAATGTTTGTTTATTATAATGATTATATAGATCAATATAATCATTTAATTCGTTAATATGATAAATAATTTGTAATACGCTATTGATATAACACGTATTACCTAAATTGACTAGTCCTGACATTAGTAAATTATATATGTTTATGTTTAATATAATTCATTTAAATTATAACATGGTATAGAATAATGATTAATTTGATTAATTTCATCCTTTGTAAAATTAAAATAATCATATAGGTCATTTGTATTTTTTATTTCAATATGTATAGGAATAATAGGTAAAAATAATGAGGTTTTTATATTGAAATTATTACCTATAATTTTAGTTGAATTGGATATGTAATGAAATAATGAAGATTGTATGAATTGTAATGTATTCTGTGAAGGATTTATAATGGCAATAGGTGATTGAGTTAAACCATATTCACCCTTTTTATCATGAAAAACATAATTATAACTTCCTATTCCATTTATAATTAATTTTGGATCATTTAAATAAGTGTGTTTTTTATCGCTTAATAAAATTTTTATTCCTTTGGATTTAATCCCATGTATATTTTTGTAATGACTTCCTTTTGATATTTGAGCATGTATTTCACTATTCAATAGTAATGGAATTGTTCCATATATAGTTTTATGTTTAATTTTTTCCATTATATTTAAGCCAAAATTAGGTATAAAATCATTTGGAAGAATAGTTATTTTATATTGATTTCCTTTTGTATCTATGATTTTACTTGTAGAAAATTCATTTTTAGTATTTTGTAAGATTATAAAATCAGCGTTCATCATTACACACATTAATTTTATAATTTGGTTTATAGTATACATTTTAATACAACAAATTTTTTTTGATGTATATAGTTCGTTCAAATTTATTTTTGTATGTTGAATTTTGTGATTAGGTATTCTATATACAGGAGGATGTAAAAAAACTAAAAATCCATGTAGTTTTAACCAATTATCTAATGCCTTTTTTGAAAAAAAAACATAAATATTTTTATTTCCTTTATGTTTTGTACCATTTGAATTATATGGAGGGTTTCCTAATATTATATCAAACTTATTTATAGACCAAAATGTTTGTGGGTCAAGCATCAAACTATCGCCTTCATAAATATTCAGTTTGTATTTATCCCCACAAAATATTTGTTTATAAATAGATACATTATTATGCGTCACTTCACTGGAATAAATCATATGTTCTAAAATATGTTTCTTTCGTTGTTCTTTATTTTTTATTGGTAACCCATTCATCAAACGAGTATAAACTAAAAATACAAAATTTCCAATACCTACACAGGGATCATACCACGTGAGATGTTTTTCTGTAAATATACTTTTATTATGTTCTTTTTTGTATGATTCGTCTAATTCATCAAGCATATCATTTATAATAGATAAAGGTGTAAATACTTCTCCTGAATTTTCTTTATTTTTTATATCAGGTTTTAATTTATCTTCTATATATTGTATTAGTTTATCTGGTTCATTAATATTATAATTTATCTTATACATTATAATATTAAATTATTAATGTGAATGAATATTATACTCATTTTCATTTTTACGATTTTCTAATAAATCATTTACAATGTTAGGGTTAATACTTTTTGTTTTTAGAATAAAAAGAGGTCTTACAGGCCTATAAAATTTCATAAATATATTAATCATTAGATTCATCATATGATTTTCCACGTAAATAAATGTACCCAGTAGTTTATCTTCGAATAATTCATAATTTTCAATAAATATTTGTGAAATTTCTTTGTATTTTTCAGGTTGAATCATCAAATCTAAAAAGGTCACGTCATAATACATATAAAATTTTTTTATGGATGGGTCCTCGCCAATGGTCTGAAGTTTTTTTTTCAGGTTATCTTTAAACATTAACCATTTCAAGGGCGTTAATAATGTATTATTTACTACACATGATAACTCGTGACAGTTGGTTAGATTTGCAATGTCTATATCAGCCCAAGTTTCCATTAAATAACTTATGAATTATTATTTATATTATAATTGTGTAATAATGTATTTGAATTATTATTATACACTTCGCCACATAATTTAGATGATTCATATATTTCTTTCAATAGCCCACTTGGTGCGGTGGTTCCAAATTTAACTAAATTATTTGTTTTTAAATAATTCTTTATAGTATTTAGTTTAGTTTTTTTTAATTCAGACTTAGTATGCTCAACGTTTTTTCGTGTTTTATTACATTTTATTAATACATTTATACTATTGTTTTTTTTATTTTTTCCTAAATGAAATGTTTTTTTTATTTCGCGTGCTTGAATATATGGTTTTTTAGACGGCAAATCAAATTCGTCGAGCTTGTCTTCATCACATAAGATAATATGTGGAGTGGAACGAGCGTTTATTGTACTAACTGATTCCATTGAGGTTATAGGTGTAACAGGAAATGTGGTAGAATATGTATTCATTATAGGTACTGAAGGCGTTACTGAAGGAGTTACTGAAGGAGTTACTGAAGGCGTTACTGAAGGAGTTACTGAAGGCGTTACTGAAGGAGTTACTGAAGGCGTCAATGATGGCGATGAATTCATTTTATGTAATTCTCTATAAGTAGGTTTTGAACCATTTTTTAAATTGCTATAACTTGGAATTTTACTATCAAACTGGTCTTTATTCAATAAAATATTTTTTTGTGTCTTTTTATGTTGTTTAAGTTTTTCAAGTAATAATTTTCTTATATTGGTACTATTAATAGTAACTGGTTCACTCAAAGAACTATTAGTGTTTTTTTTTTTAGATTTACGCTCTTTTTTAGGTTTGACCATTAAATCATTTTGATTGATGGATATACTACGAATACTCATTATATCATTCTATGTAAAAAAAAATATATAATTATACTAACAAAATTGAATTAAATATAAATATATAATTATCTTAGCAATGTACAAAGAAAGTGATAGTTGGAATGTTATTGAATCTTATTTCAAACACATTCATCTACACCAACTGGTCAAACATCAAGTAGACTCTTATAATGATTTTATACAAAATCAAATGATGAAAACAATTGATATGTTTAATCCATTGGTGGTTAAATCACCGCATGATTATTTTCCAGAATACAAAACATATAGGTTAGAAGTAGAAATAGTATTTGAAAATTTGTCAATTTATCGTCCAGAAATTCATGAGAATAATGGTTCTACTAAATTAATGTTTCCAAGTGATGCTCGACTTAGAAACTTTACCTATTCTTCTAATATCACTCTTGATATGAAGATTAAATATATTATTCGTAATGGCGAACGTCTTGAAAATGAAGAATATAAATATATTCATTTGTCTAAAATACAATTTGGAAAAATCCCAATTATGTTAAATTCATGTATTTGTGTATTAAAACAATATCCAAATATTCATCCTGATAATATTGACGAATGTAAAATGGATCCAGGTGGATATTTCATTATTAATGGTTCTGAGAAAACCTGTTTGGGTCAAGAAAAACCGGCGGATAATAAGATATTTTGCTTTAAACAAAAACCTGGAAACAAATGGTTATGGACGGCCGAGTACAGATCTGTTCCGGATTGGAAATGTATATCACCTAAACAAATATATATGATGGTTCATTCTAAATTATCGTGTTATGGTCATGAGATTTTGGTACAATTACCACGATTAAAAAAACCAATACCATTATTTGTATTGTTTCGAGCTCTTGGTGTAGAAAGTGATAAACAAATATGTAGTTTAGTTGTATTGGATATTGAAAAAGAAACGTCTATTTTAGATTATTTGAAAGCATCTATTTATGAAGGAACCTCTTATAACAATTATGAAGATTCATTAGAATATATCATTTCCAATGTAATCTATACACCAATCAACATGGACAAAGATGAAGGACATAAAAAGAAAACCGAATTTGCTTTGGATGTATTGTCCAATGATTTATTTCCACATTGTAAAACAAAAGAAGAAAAGGTTTATTTATTGGGTTTTATGACAAACAAATTAATCAAGTGCTTTTGTGGAATGGAACAACAGACCAATCGAGACTCTTATGAAAATAAACGAGTCGAGTTAACTGGTACATTATTAAACAATTTATTTCGAAATTATTTCAATAAGGTCGTAAAAGATATTCAAAAACAAGTGATTCGTGAAATTAACAATGGTTCATGGAAATCAAGCGAAGATTATTCCAATATTATCACGTTGACCAATATTTATAAAATTGTGAAATCGACTACAATTGAAAATGGAATCAAGCGTGCTTTGTCTACAGGTGATTTTGGTATAAAAAGTATGAATACAAACAAAGTAGGAGTTGCTCAAGTATTAAATCGATTGACTTATTTATCCACGTTGAGTCATTTGCGCCGTGTCAATACACCTATTGATAAAAGTGGCAAATTGGTAGAACCCCGAAAATTACACGGGTCTACATGGGGATTTTTGTGTCCAGCCGAAACACCAGAAGGTCAGTCTGTTGGTGTTGTTAAAAATCTCAGCTATATGACAAACGTATCTACTTATTCAGATAGTACACCTATATATGAATATATTCAACCTTACTTATTCGCATTAGATAATTACAATACAACGGAGTTTTATGATAAAGTGAAAATATTTGTAAATGGACGATGGATTGGTGTAACAAACCAACCGAATGAATTGTTTCTAAGTTTGAAAGAGAAAAAATACAAGGGTATGATTCATATATATTGTTCTATTGTATTCAACTATAAATTAAAAGAAATATATGTATGCAACGAATGTGGGCGACTAGTACGTCCTTTGTTCAAAGTAAAGCAAAATAAAATATTACTAACCAAAGATATGACTGAACAAATCAAAGAAGATAAATTAGTGTGGCGTGACTTGATTCTTCCATTAAAAACAGAAGATTCTATCATTGAATATATTGACGCAGAGGAACAAAATACCTCTATGATTTGTATGAAACCAAACTTATTTCAAGATAACTATAGTTATACGCATTGTGAAATTCATCCTAGTACTATATTTGGCGTGTTGGCATCGTGTATACCTTTCCCTCAACACAATCAATCTCCTAGAAATACCTATCAATGTGCTATGGGTAAACAAGCAATAGGTATTTATGTGTCAAACTTTAACAAACGAATGGATAAAACCGCTTATGTATTGAATTATACTATGCGACCTTTAGTTGAAACGCGAGTAATGAATATGATGAAATTAAATGAGTTACCTTGTGGTAATCAAGTGATTGTAGCTATTATGACGCATAGTGGTTATAATCAAGAAGATAGTGTATTAATCAATAAAGGAAGTTTAGATCGAGGATTATTTCATGCAACTATTTATCATACCGAAAAAGACGAAGATAAAAAAATAAATGGTGAAGAAGAATTACGTATCAAACCAAATCCAAATCTTACACGTAATATGAAATTTGGTAATTATGATAAAATTAATAAAATGGGTGTTATGAACGAAAATGAAATCATCGAAGACAAAGATATCATTATTTCCAAGGTAGTGGTAATCAAAGACCATAAAAATGATAATACAAAATTAGTGAAATATGAAGACCAAAGTAAATCTTATCGCACCACGGAAGAATGTTATGTCGATAAAACATACATTGACCGTAATGGAGATGGTTATACATTTTGTAAAGTTCGTATTCGTGCTATGCGAAAACCAAACATAGGTGATAAATTTAGTAGTCGTCACGGACAAAAAGGTACCATTGGAAATATCATTGAAGAACAAGATATGCCTTTTACCAAAGAAGGGGTTCGTCCTGATATTATCATCAATCCACATGCGATTCCTTCGCGTATGACAATTGCCCAATTGAAAGAAACCATCGTTGGGAAATTATTATTAAAATTAGGATTATTTGGGGATGGAACCAGTTTTGGTGAAATGGATATGAACGAAGTATATAAAGAACTACAGAAACATAATTACGAATCCAAAGGAAACGAGGTATTATATGACGGAAAAACCGGTGAACAAATAAAAACATCTATCTTTATTGGTCCAGTCTATTATCAAAGACTGAAACATATGGTGAATGACAAGCAGCATAGTAGATGTATTGGACCTATGGTGAATTTGACCAGACAACCAGCAGAAGGCCGTAGTCGAGATGGCGGATTAAGGTTTGGTGAAATGGAGCGTGATTGTATGATATCCCATGGAGCATCTAAATTTACAAAGGAGCGTATTTATGATGTGTCAGATAAATATGCTGTAAATGTTTGTAAAAAATGTGGAATGATTGCTGTATACAATGATAAAGAACATATTCATATTTGTAATGTTTGTGAAAATCGTACCGACTTCTCTTATGTCAAAATTCCATATAGCTGTAAACTATTGTTTCAAGAGTTAATCACAATGAATATTGTTCCTAGAATTATGACCTAGGTAAACCATATTTTTTTATATTATATATATAATGAGTTATTTAGGCGGAACAATACACGGAAAACGTTCAGAAGTAGGATTTCAAAGCACTATGGTTGGTTCGGATGTAGCTATGCAAAGAAAAATTCTTCGAAAAGCATTCAAATCAAATAATATAAAAACAAATACAGGAGAAGATGTTGGAAAATCTACCATTGGACCTTTTAGAACTTCTCTTCATATGGGGGATGTTTTGTCTCGAAAATATCAATCGTGTGGTGGCGCCAATCAGGTGAATGAAACTTACGTCAATAGAACTAAATTGGGTGGCGGAATAAGTTCAAGATCTTGTGCTATAGAGACAAATGGTGTAACACCAAATCAGGTGTCTTTGGGAAGTGGTAATGGAAAAGTAGTGGCCGATTCTTCACTTTATACTCGATACAAAAATCTTGAAAGTGTAAACTTAAATTATAATGATTCTACCTTTGGTGGAAGTGATACTCATACAACTTATACCGCATTAAATAGAGTAAGAAAATAATATTTTATAACTATAATGACTCATAGATATAAAAAAAAACATAATAAAAAAACACGAAAAAAATATATAGGTGGTTCTATTTCGGAACCACATAAAGATGTACATGTACCTACCTTAACAATGGACCCAAAAGTATTGGAAAATGCAATGAATATAATGAATAACGCTTCACCATTTGGTATAGTAAAAACTATATTTCAAGAATTTAAAAAATGTGTAGAAATGTTAAATAATATATTATTAGAACAAGGATTATTTATAAGAAACGTCATTCATGTTGGTTTTGAAACAAGTATATATTATATTATAGGCGATGTATGCGAAGACTTATTTTCAGAATCAACGTGTAAAACCAAAATAAATTTTTTGAATCATAAACAAATCGAACCGCAAAAAGGCGGAGGTTCAAATTATTCGCCTGAAACGGAAGAAGAAATAAAAAGAGAACTATTTATATTGAATCAAAATATTATTTCAGAAAATCCTAGTAGATATGAGAATAAAGAAGATATCATTAAAGCACTAGATAAAGAGTTACATATATTAGATAAAAACCAATTGTATATGTTTTTGAAATGTTTAAAAGTATTACATTCTTTGTATGAAGAAAAGTATGATAAAGAACCTGAAATAAAACTTCCATCACAAAAGGATAATGAC
>Ga0222708_1000478_pt1 | contig 10495 bp, 14 predicted proteins | sample AntAcemetage1576_FD_179806 | JGI IMG/M metagenome (GOLD analysis project Ga0222708, IMG submission 179806) | Saline water microbial communities from Ace Lake, Antarctica - #1576 | ecosystem: Environmental > Aquatic > Non-marine Saline and Alkaline > Saline | place: Antarctica: Ace Lake... | reverse complement strand
TGTTTCTTTGTAGCCATAATTGAATGTTACGATACTAATATCATGATATCATGTATTTTAGCCCAAATACATTGCATTCTCAAGGGGCTATCTTAAAGTTAAATAATTATGGAAAACAGCATTATTCATGGTGATTGCCTCGAAGTGATGAAGAACATACCAGATGGGAGTATCGACATGGTACTAACTGACCCGCCTTACGGCACAACACAGAATAAGTGGGACTCTGTAATCGACCTAAATCTAATGTGGACTGAGTTAAACAGAATCGTAAAAGATGATGGTGCTGTCGTTATGACAGCTCAACAGCCCTTTACTAGTCATTTAATAATGAGTAACCCTAAAAACTTTAAGTATTGCTGGACTTGGGTCAAAGAGGCAGGTACTGGTTTCTTAAATGCCAAAAAATACCCACTTAAAGATAATGAGGATGTAGTTGTTTTTTGTAGAAAGCCTCATATATACAATCCTCAAATGAGAGAGGGCAAGCCCTACACCTGTAAAAAGGGGGGATGTACTGACAATTACAATAAAGATAGTAAAGAAAATATTGTTACTAAGAACAATGGCAACAGATACCCATTGACCACTATCCACTTTGCCAGAGACAAAGGTAAAGTACACCCAACACAAAAACCCGTCGCGCTCCTCGAATACCTAATCAAAACCTACACGGTTGAAGGTGAACTAATTCTAGATAACACCGCCGGGAGTGGGAGCCTTGCGATCGCCGCTATCAACACAAAGCGAAACTATATTTGCATTGAGAAAGACGATGATTATTTTCAGGTGATGAGCGATCGCATTGCCACCCATGACCCGAACGCACCCCCGCCAAAGAAATCAAAACCTAGACCCGCTTCCAAAGGACAATTATCTCTTTTCTAGTTTTTCCTTGGGGCATTAAATTCTGTTGAAATATTAGGGTAGCGATCGCAAGGTTTGAAGAATGCGATCGACACTCCCCAAAAATAAATGACCCAACGCAAAGACTCCTATATCTCAAGGATGAGACAGGGAGCTGCTTTTTTGTCTACTTTATCCCCTTTTAAGCCCTTATCTTAGTAATGCAGTACTAGTAAGGCAAGGCTAAAACCCACTAAAACAGGCAAAAACAACACTTTCAAAACATCGCAAGATATAGAGCGTCTATCACCCCTGCAATTTTCTGATCCTGATCAAGCGGAAACCACCCGACCCGATCGATAGCCTAGATATTATTAGGGATTTTATTATGATGATTGCGATCGCCGTCCTATTTTTCCTGTTCGCCTTATCTCTGTTACTCCTAGTTATGCGGCTTCTAGATAATTATCAGGGCTTCTATTAAAACCTATGCACCAAACCTTTTTAATCGATCACTTTTGCAGCCTGTTGGTTTTGGGCCTTCTGGCTTTTTGTCTTCTAGACTCTGGAGAAATAGATGACAGATAATCGCAAACCATTTTCAAGCGACTTCCAACACCTGAGAGAAAACTGGGATTATTATTCTGGAAACACTTGGCAATTCTGGATCGGCGCAAGGGTAGCGCATGGCTCCCCTCAGTATCTGGAGATCATGAATGAAGTATTTAGAGTCTTCCAGAGCGCCAACAAAATTCAAGAGTGCGTCGATCGACACCGCCGGGCTTTAATCAGCAAACCGCCGGTCTGGTATTTTACCAACCCAGAAGGGGAACGCACCCCAGCTAGTACCGCCGATCTCAAATTGCAGAGATTGATCGATCGATGGTCACGCAGGAAAAACCCCTTAGTCGAAGCCCTCACCGCCACGCTCCTAGAGGGAAAAGGATATTTAAGATTATGGTCACCAGTTCAATCCTCAAACAGCCCAAACCCCTACGATCGCATCTCCATACATTCTCCTGCACCGGGGTCTGTGGAGATAAAAAGGGATGGCGACGACTTCATAGAAGAAATAAATTACAGATATTCAGACTCCCAAAACCAGCCGCTCATCGAAAAGCAGTATTTAAATCCCCAAGGGCTAACTGTCTTTGAAACCATTAGAGGCAAAGAAATCACCGAACAGATCGTCCTAAATCTGGGGGGAGGGTTTTCGGTGGTTGAGATACGAAGGGAGCCATTGATCACGGACACAGTCAAGCGGGCCCAAAACGGGATCAATTATGCCCTAACAATGCTCATTAGAAATATTGGCTATTCTGGATTCTTGAGGGAATTGATCCTGAATGGGCAACCCCCCGGCGAGTGGGTAGAGGATCGATCGCAGCCCAACGGGCAGAAGTTTGTCCCCAATGCTGAAGGATTTGAAACCAGCCCCGGCATTACTAATTTTGTCATGGGCGCTCCCACCTATGACCGCGAAGGAAACATAACCGGGTACACCAGCCCAAACGTAAACGTCCGCCAGCCGATCGACCCCTCAATGTTTCTGGAAACCGTACAAGCTGAAATTAAAATAATCTATGAATCAATGGGCCAAGGGCATATCCTTGCTACGGACTCACAACTAAGCGGCGTGTCAAGAGTGCAACTCAGACAAGATTTTGTTACAGCCCTTGGTGAAGATGCTTCTGCTATTAGTGGAGCTTTAGCAGAAATTTATAAATCTGCTCTCCTGATGCTTGATCCCGAATCAGTAAATCTTGATCTAGTGGTCAAGTGCCAACTCTCTGTCAGCCAACCAACCCCCGAAGAAATGAGAGAAATTAGGGCAAATTATCAGGCGGGGTTATTGAGCCGATCGACCGCCATGTCCTTTTTGGGGATTGACAATCCTGATGCTGAAGCCGAATTGATCTCTGAAGAAAAAGAATCAACAAACACGGATCAAAATAATGACATCCCCACAGCCAATATATCCCCTCCAGACCCCACCCCCCTTGATCGATGATCCGGGCAATGATTTGACCATCTTTGAAAGGTATCACCGTGAACTGTGGGGTCACGATTCCCCATCGATTACCAGAATAAACAGAGCATTGAAAACCTATGAGGATCATCTAAAGCACAAAGTCCCCACCGAGTCACAAGCAAGATTAATTAGTGAAATCCAAGACCTGCTAAAAATGGTAGTCCCCCGCCTAGAAGTAGGTAGCGGGTTGCTACCCCCGGAAACTTTGGTTAACTTTCTACAGGAATGGGATGCCACGCTTTCGCCGGGGCTAGAATTTTCTGATCTTGATCAAGCGGAAAACTCTTCTACCGATCGCTAGGCTAGAAATTATTTGGATAATAATATTTATGGATTTACGCCAAGTTTTTGATTTTTTGGAGGGGCAGGAAAACGGTGAAGCAATGGCTGCGGCGATCTCAACCAAGATCACCGCCTTAAATAATGAGGCTGCACAATGGCGGGTCAAATTGAGAGAATCAGCGTCGGAGCTAGAGCGTATTCAAGAATTGAGCGGGGGTGATAGTCAAGCCTTAGAAGGAAAACTAACCGCCCTAACTCAACAGCTAAAGGCTGCACAAGTCGAAATAGACACTGCCAAAACTTCTCAAGCTGATTCGATCGCCAAAGAGGCGGGGTTAAGAAAAACCCTAATTCTCCAAGACGTGGCTGTCAGAGCTGGGGCCGATCGAACCGCACTCACTGAAATCCTCCAAAACATCGAACCTGACAAAATCGTAATTTCTGAAAATGGCATAACCGTAGATGGGAAACCACTAACAGAATTTGCACAAGCAAAAGGCGACTGGGCAGTTAGGGCGTTATTCCCTACCGCTCCTAAGCCAACACTACCCACTGGCGGGACTTCAGGACAAGCCCCAAAAAATCCGGTAGAGGACTATTTTAGACAAACCTACACTTTACCCAAGGCTAAAACTAATGCCCCAAGTTGAATTTTCCACAGATACGATCGGGTATCAAAATTTCCTAGCAGAGGACTTATCTAGCTACAATCTCATCCCGGCCGGGGCAAAGATTAACCCCGGCGAATTTACTGCCTATGGTTCGATCTTTGTCACGGTAGCAACTGGAGGGGCGGCTATTAGTGCCGTTTCAATCCCCATCACTGCTTTGGCTCCTCTAGAAAAAGTAGGGACGGCTATTCTGCCGATCGGGGTGGTCTTAATTTTTGGAGTGAAAAAGTTTGCAATACTCACAGCCCCCGCTCTCGCTGGTGACACTGCGATCACGGTACAAGCCATACCAACCGCCCTAGTCGCCACGGATTCTGCTAACTATTCCCCCGGCCATTCCAAGCCAATCCAAGCGGGTTTACTTGTGGGCAGGACATTCGCAGAAAGAGATTCAAGCACTCCTTACGGGGTAGCGGACGTGGCTGCTGATACCGACATCTATTTAATCGGCGTTGGGTGCCAAGATGCGAATATTAATCCTGAAATCGTTTTACTTCGACACCAAACTTTAATTTATGAAAACCGTCTCCCCGGCTGGGCCGCAATGACCGCACCCCAAAAAGCCAAGGTGCGATCGCTATACGAATGCATCACTTCAGCTAATTAGTCGGGTAGATATCGACTGAATTTATCAACCGCTAACTAGGAAAAAGAAAGATGGACATTCTAAAATTTTACGCAGAATTACAAGCTGATGGGTATTTCGCTCGGATGATGATGAATCCCATTGCTCAATTTGGGACTACGGCAGAACCATTTTTGGGAGCCACATTACTGCCTGAAGTTCTCAAAGATGAGAACGCATACCAAGAAACCCAAGTCCGCTACCGAACCACCCCCGCCCTAGACGGTTCTAGATACAGTCCGACTCAACTAGATAATTCTGGCTATCTAGTCGGCTCCGTTAAAGTTGAATTTGGGGATACAGATATAGCATCCCAGATCACCGCTCAAGAACACGATGGGCTAATTAAATTATTAGCTAGGGGCGGAGACGTTCAAGCTCTGGCAAATGCTATCCAGTGGGCCGATCGGACTTTGCTACGTCCCCATTCAATTAAAAATGAAATTCAGCGGTGGCAAGCGATCGTCGACTCCCAAGTAGTCCGCCGGGGTTCTAACGGTCTGATAGAGACCGTAAACTATCAAAACCCCGAAGGGCATAGAGTCACGCCCACGATCGCCAGTGGAACCCTAGCCGCTCCTACAGGATGGTACGGCTCCAACTACGATCCTTTTGCCCTAGACATTTTCCCTATGGCTCAAAATCTCGCAGCCAAAGGGTACACGATCGATCGGATCATCACTTCCAGAGCGATCGCCTATGTACTAGCCCAAAATCCCAAGGTAGTGCAGCGGACTTCTAGAGTGACAATTACAGGGGGTGAGCTAACAGCTGTGATGGGGCAAGTAAGCCTAGCGGAATTAAGTCAAATCACAGTGCAAGATTCCCTGCCTCCCATTGAGCTTTACGATCGGGTTTACAGAACAGAATCCGGGACTTTTCCGTTCCTTAACAAGAATGCTTTTGTAATGGTTTGCTCTACAGGGCGGGACGTATCCGTTGATCTTGGGGATACCGGGATTCTACAACTCACAGACACCCTAGGCTATTACGGGATCGGTCGTCCTGCCGGAGCCTCTAGCCCCGGACGTGTTGTGCATACCGAGATCAAAGAACGCAAGCCGATCGGGCTGTATGGGGAATCATATCAAACCGGATTCCCAGTCATTACCGAACCCGAAGCGATCGCCGTGATTACGATCGCCCCACCAACAGCTTAACCATGCAACTAACCCTGCCAGCCGCTCTCGCCTCTCTAAAAAATCTGCCAGCCGTCCGGGACTTGCCAGTGATTTTAGATGACGATTTTCTAAATAGACTCTTAACTTTATCCGCCGGGGTTAATGCCCAGACAGAAACGGTTTATCGAGTCTATTACGTGGCTGCAAAGTTTTTAGAGCAGATTCGATCGCAACACACCCTAAAGTCTGCGGACGGTGCTGTTTTCACGGAACTGGCTATCCCGATCGCCTCCCTGCTAAATCTGCAATTCAGTGAAGATTTAGCACTGGGATTAATCATCCCCCCCGGCTTTGAATCCGTGCCAATATCGATCGCATCGCACCGGGGTAAAGTCTTTGGAACTAAATCCGTGAGGGTGAGACCAGTGCTATGAGTAGCAGCCCATTTTTCGATTTTGTTAATGCAACCTTGACCTTTAAAGTTCCGGGAGCAATCACTCTTGATCCCTCTGGCAATCCTTTTAGCACCTCCACACAATTGATAGTCAAGGCGATGCTCACGGGCGATCGAAGACAGGCTGCCAACTTCTTAAGAATGGGTACGGGTGGAATTTTAATTCCACTAACAGGCAGATGTATCGAGCCGTTGCAATTACCGCCGGGATTGGTTGCTGATTCTGTAGCGATCGCCCTAATCGGGGATCAAGTTGGTGAGTTTATTTTATCCGGGTCTATTCAGTCCCCTTATTATCCCGGCACACTTCTGGGGCAGAAACTTGTTGGCAACTTTAGACTCAAGAAAATCTGGGGGGATTTTATCTAATGGCTAAATCAATTACTGTCAGGGTTCGAGCTTCGGACGTTCTAGCAAGACTAGCCATGGCAGCCGAAAAACTTGGCAACCTATCTATCCCTGTTAGCCAATCTGCTGAATATATGCTGAAGGAAACGAAGCTAAATTTTGCCAAAGAATCAACTCCAGACGGCGCAGGATGGGCTGCATTAGCAGCTAGTACCTTAGCCCAAAAAAGCGGCAGCAAAATTCTGGTAGAATCCGGGGCGCTCTTAGGTTCGATCGCTATTCAAGGGGCCGGATCGAAACAAGCATTCATAACTAGCACCGGGGTAGCTTACGCTATCTACCACGCAGCCGGGACTTCTAAAATGCCAGCCCGTAAATTTATCGGGATTTCGGGGCGGCACCAAACCCGGATCAATCAGATATTCAAGAGATACGTAAAATCCCTATCCCTGTGAAATGGACATTCAAACGATCGAACAATCTCTAATAGATCGGGTATCCCCACTCAGAGCCACTGGCATCTGGGTACGGGGTTTACCTAATTTGGCAAGCGATTTAGGACTAAACACCAACACCGGTATACTCACAATTTATCTAGACAAAACCGACTTTAAATCGCCCGACTCCCTAGGGCTAGTGGTTCAGCCCGTACTCCTACAGTTTGTTATCGAACTCCGATTAATTGATCTTAGGGAACCGAATGGAGCTTATGCAGCGATCCGATATATCTGCAACCGACTAATAGGTTTCGCTCCCCCGGACTCTGAGAATATCTACCTGCTCTCTCACGAATTTATGGGGGAGAAAGATAAGCTATGGGTTCATCAAATACGGTTAATAGTCCCCACAAGACTGTTTGAGATTCCCGATATAGAGTCTTATGTCCTCTTGAAACAAATCACTCTAGAAGATGGATATGGCAATGTGGTAATCAATGAAGACAGCCCATTCTATAGCCCCCAATAAATTAAAGAACCCCTCAGACATCTCTCTGCTCTCGATTTCCTGATCCTGATCAAGCGGAAACTTTTAACCCCCGCCATTAGGCTAGATATTATTTGGATTGAATCAGATGCAGAAATTTATCTATAAAGGATTAACTAATACCGGGGTAACAATCGAAGGGGTCGACTATCTCCTCCATTCAGGGAAACTCATATCCTTGCCCTTCGAGAATGATTACATCAAAGGGCTGGTTGCTCAAAAATATTTAGAAGTTGTCATTGAAACCCCTGACATTGCAGAAAATATTAACCCCGTAAAAGCGAGTAAAAAATAATGGCTGCAAATTTTCTACACGGGGTAGAGACGATCGAAGTCGAGATCGGTTCTAGAAGTATTCGACAGGTCAAGACCTCCATAATTGGCATTGTTGGGACGGCTCCGATTCACACTCTACCCCTAGCCGATCGAACAATCAACTATCCAGTTCTAGTTTTGAACCCAGAGGACGCTCCTGGGAAGTTTGGGCTTGCAACCCCCGGATTTACAATTCCCGCCGCTCTAGATGCAATTTTTGATCAGGGTGCTGGGCTTTGCGTTGTTATCAATGTTTTCGATCCGGCTGTGCATAGGGCGATCGTCCCGGCGGGCCCGTTCACTTTCACCACTGATAAAATCACCCTCCCAAATCAAAACGTTATTGATGCGATCGTGACTAACACCGCAACAACTACTACCTATGTTTTGGGTGTTGATTATTCGATCGACATGGACAAAGGAACGGTTTCCCGCATCAGTACGGGGGACATACCTGCCCTAGCATCAGTTCAGATTGGTTATACTTACGCCGATCCGACCTTGGTGGAACCATCAGACGTGATCGGGACTGTGAATTTATCAGGCAACCGGACGGGGATGCAAGCATGGGCAGACTCGTATTCGCTCTTTGGGTTCTTCCCGAAGATTTTGATCGCTCCTGTATATTCGACCCTCACCTCTGTCAGTGCTGAGATCGGCGTACAGATACAGCGGCTTCGAGCCATTGGCATAAGCGATGCCCCGATCGGGACTACTTTTGCACAAGCTAGAGCAGCGCGGGGGCCGGACGGTTCGTTTGGATTTAATACATCTAGCGATCGAATGATGCTCTGTTATCCCCATGTAAAAGTTTACGATCTAGCCACTAACACCGAAGTCTTAGAGCCTTACAGCGCTCGAAGAGCCGGGGCAATTGCAGCCAAGGACATTGAAAAAGGATACTGGTGGTCATCCTCTAACACTGAGATTAAGGGGATAACCGGGATAGAAAGGCCGTTGACATCTTCGATCAATGACCCCAACTCTGAGGTTAACCTGCTGAATGAAGTGGGCATTGACACTATCTTTAACGCCTATGGTACTGGCTTTAGAACTTGGGGGAATCGATCGGCTGCTTGGCCCACAGTCACACACCCCCGGAACTTTATCAATGTCCGCAGGGTTGCTGATATTTTGCACGAGTCGATCGAATTCTCTTTACTCCAATTTTTGGATATGCCAATCTCCAACGGTTTAATTGATTCGATCACGCAAAGCGTAAAAGCGTTTATTCAGAAATTGATTGGGGATGGAGCCTTGATCGGTGGGGACTGTAGTTACAACCCTGCCAAGAATACCCCGGAACAAATTGCTTTGGGGCATCTGACTTTTGATTTAAGCTTCATGCCACCCCCGCCACTTGAGCGGATCACGATCGTAAGCCTGATCGATCTCAATTACCTAAAAACCCTGACCGGAACGCTGGGAGCTATTTAAGCCAATGATTAAAACCGTATCTAATGCCAGTGTATGGGTAAACGGGGCTGTGCAAATTGGCACCTGCTCCGAAGTTGAATTGCCAGAAATAAAACAGCTCCTTATTGAGCATGAGGGGCTAGGGGTGATAGGGACGGTGGAAACGTTTGTAGGGATCGAAGCGATGGAAGCAACTTTTACATGGACTTCTTTTGACGCAGCCAGCTACAAGGCGATCGCTAACCCCACCCAGCCAGTGCAGCTCCAGACAAGGGCCAGCCAGAAAACCTCTGGACTACTGGGGGATATCGAAGTCCCGGTCGTAGTTTTCCTATCTGGAATATTTAAGACCGTCCCCTTGGGGACATTCAAAAAGGGGGAGACGATCGAACTCAGTTCAGAAATGGCGGTAAGCTACGTCCGGCTTCTTTTAGGGGGTGAAGAGCTACTGGAGATCGATGTTTTTAGTAATACTTACAAGGTCGCCGGGACTGATATTTTAAGCCAGTGGAGAACTAATCTAGGAATTTAATATGACAACAAAAAAGAAAGAGCCAGTCGAAACATTCACGCTCACCAGTGGCAAAGTAGCCAAGCGGTTTGCATTAAGTAGCAAAGATTATTTTTCATTCAGGAAAAGGCTGCAAGACGAGCGGGATACCGATTTAGCCACTAAAGAGATAGTAATGAGATCGTACCTACTCGATGATCTACCCATCACGATCGATATGTTGGAAGATGATGATGGACTGACTTTCGAGGATGTTTATACCCTCACCAATAGGCTTGATAACCTTTTTTCTCAGCTCCAACAGAAAGTGACCTAATTGCTTTTTGCCAGATAACGGGCTGGGGGATTGGGGATATTTACAATCTCGATTTAGACGACCTAATTTACTGGATTGGTCACGCACGGGATTATCAAAAAGCTCTGGATAAAAGACTTAGGAAAAAATAGGGGGGTAAATGCCCAACGATTCAAATTCTCAAGATTCTCCAAACCCCCCGATCAAAGCCAAAGCATTAAGTGATGAGTCTGTGGGGGAGGAGCTTGCTCGATTGGAAGCCATTCAGCTTATGGAAGAAGAGCTTGCCCGATCGAAGACCGTTCAGCTTATGAAAGAAGAGCTTGATCGATCGACAACCGTTGCCAACTCTACAGATATAAGAAACCTCAAAAACGCCGCAATTGACCTGACAGAGAAGCAACTAGCCAGCATGTCAGTGATTGCCAAAGCCACGGCAGAACTCGATAATCTGAAAAGGGATCAGGATGCTCAAGACATCATAAAGATCCAAATCGAGCAAGCGATAAAGGACATCCAGATTACGCAAAGTGAGCAAGAAATTCTCCATCTCCGAAATCAAAATGATCTAGCTTTTCTACTGAGAGAGCAAAGG
>Ga0222708_1000472_pt1 | contig 10551 bp, 10 predicted proteins | sample AntAcemetage1576_FD_179806 | JGI IMG/M metagenome (GOLD analysis project Ga0222708, IMG submission 179806) | Saline water microbial communities from Ace Lake, Antarctica - #1576 | ecosystem: Environmental > Aquatic > Non-marine Saline and Alkaline > Saline | place: Antarctica: Ace Lake... | reverse complement strand
GCAATAATCATATCACCGGCTGTTGGTGGTCTTGCTCCTCCTGAATCTCCACTTAGAGTATCTACATCAGACGCTCCAGGTGCCATAGCATTCCATGTAGCTGAGCCAGACGCTTTTTTTGCTAGAATGTATGAAAGACCGTTTACTGTATCTAGCCAAACTTGTCCCAATGGAAATTTAATATCTGTAGAAGCGGGAGCCGCGCCAGCTTGAATTGGTGGGGGTAGTATGTCTTGAAGACCTGTACCTACTGCATATGCCTTTTCTAATCTGCTCATTTTGTATCCTCTCTTTTATTTCTTTATATCACTTTTTCTGAAAAAAAACACTTCAATTAATTGTTCCTTATTAGTAGTTTGTAATTTACTAGGATTGTTTTGCTGTCATACTATATAATACCAATAATGTAATATTAATATAAGGAGTCAGCATGTTTATATTTATTTTAGCACTAATTTATGAATTAATTTTTGAGAAAGATAACGTATGGTAATAAATATATTATTTTTTTGATTCTTCAATTCTTAATTTCTCAAGTTCGCTAAATCCTGCTTCTGCTTCCTTGAATTTTCCTTTCTTAAAGTCATTTCCTGCTTTTTTCCATATTAATCTATATTTTTTGTTAGGTAAAATTTGATTACGTATAAATTTAGTTGCGTGATTAGCTGCAGACGCTTTCCCAATAACAGGATGTATCATAAATTTACCTGCTAACTTTACAGCTTCAAAAGCACCAACAGATTTTGCTTCTTTGATAAGAGAGTGGGCTTTCTCAGTAGACATGAAATCATTCATTATTTGAGACATATCTTCATAGCCTTCTTTACCTAGAATATTTTCGAAGGATTTTTTTAGCTTGTTGTCAGTACTGAATTTTTTAGCTTCCTTAAAGTTGATCTTCTTATCAAAAACCTTGTCTAAGAACCCATCTATGGTGTCCATATCCTTTGATTGCTTATAAACTTTATTTGTGAATTTGAACAATTTGCTAAATTCCGTGTCAGGATGGATCTTTTCAATTGCATCCGAAATTACCGTATTAAATTCTAATAAAGCATTAGTTTTGGCTTCATTAACAGCCGATGCCTCTAAAGGTTTATAAACTTTGCTAAATTCTTTGTTGTTTTCCCTAAATTGTTCGTATAGTTGTCCTGTAGAAATTGGCTTATTATTAGGAATTGTCTTGTACAGTCTAGAAAGTTCCTTTTGTTTTAGCCTCGATGACTCAGTTCTTGCAAATCCTTTCTTTGGAACATCGTTCATCTTTTTAAGTAATGCTTTTTTCACAGTCGCAGATGGAACGGTTTCTTGTAGTTTGTATGCTAGCTTTTCAACTTTATCAAATCCATCGCTTAGTTTTTTTTCGAATTCGGGAACATGGCGCATTGATCTTGCTGTTTGACTCTTGCTTTGCATTAGATCGTCAGTAATCTTTTTTACATCTTTCTCAACAGATTCCTTTAATCTTTCGGCTTGAGCAGGATTAATTTTCCTTTCCTTTTTAAGACCTTCAAAGTTTCTTTCAGGAAGTCCCGATTTTTTAAGTACCGGCTCTGCTTTTACTTTATTTGCCAGCCCACCTATGCCAAGAGCCAAAGGATCAGCTACTATCTCTGGAACACCTGAGGCATCTAATCCTAATTTAGCAGCTCCAGTAAGTGCGGAAGCTCTGGCCCGTTCTGCTAATTTTCCAGTGCTAATTTTTCCTTTAGATCCCGCCAATCTAAAAGCTTTATCCAATCGGGTACGAGGTTCTAATGGTAAGCCCGTTCGCTTTTCAACTTCGCTTGCGATATTTCTAACAGTAGGAATAAGTGAGGAGGCATCCCTCAGATTTTCCATGTACTTTTCTTTGTCGATACCCTTGAAATTTTCCCATGGAGCTGTAGGAAACTTTTGTTTTAGTTCATTAATTCTTTGTTCATCCAGGTCTTGTAATGCCGATACACCTTCTCCCATCGCTGCTAACTCGAAAATTGAGGCAGCTAAGGCGGGTGGAGTAAATTCTAAAAGGCCTTGAGGAACTTGAAGACCTGTTCTAGCCAAGCTTTTTAAGAAGGAATCTGGAGCTTGTTCAACTTCATTAATTGGCATAGGGTTATATGACGACCAATCAAAGGTACTAGAAGATGGCTCCTGCACTTTCTCTGAGATGAATTCCTCTTGAAAACCCTGATTATTATTAGAACCCACCTCTTTTTCTTCTACTTCAGAAATAGATTGAGGGTTATAAGATTCCCAATCAAATTCACTTGCCATTTACCCTTCTCCCTCCTGAATTTTCAGCACGTTTAATCTCTTTATTAGGAATTTGAACAAGACTTCCTGTAGGATCAATCATCCAGGAGAACCCCTTCTGCGCGGGTTTTTTTCTTGTTGCCCTCTTGGCATCATTTAACTGAGTTTCTTGTTTAAGATCTTCATTTACTATTTCCATTCTTTTATCTACTAAATCATTCATTTCCATTTTATAGCGAGAAAAAGAAATAGGTCCTTGTCGTTGGCCTAATTCGTTTGCAACCTCACCACGTGCAAGGTTAATTTGCTCTTCTTTTAAAATTCCATCTAGAATTCTCATATTCTCTGCTTCGCCTTTTAAACCTGAAGGCTTTGCAGCTAAAGAAAGCATAACTTCTCGTGTAGAAGGGTTAGAACCCCCAAGTCCCTTACTATTTAAGAAATTGTAGATTATTGAGTAGAGTTCACGTTGTTCCCCAGTTTTAACAAGCTCAGAAACACTTGATGCCTGTCTGTCGTCTAATGCAGCAACTATTGCATTGCGTCCCCAGTTGTCGTCTAAACTTACCTTTCCACTACTAACTAGGTCTTTCGCACGATTCAATTGGCTAATAGCATTCTTTATTTTAGGTACATCACTGAACGGCTTGTTAAATTCTCTGATTTCGCTACGCCATTCCTTTCTCACTTCGGCTCCCTCTTTACCTTTTGCCTTTTCTTCGTTAGCAAGGAATTGAAATAAAAGTTGAGCTTCTTTTTGATCAGCAGGGTTTGAACTCCCTAACATTTCTTGTACTTCTCTAGGATGATATTTTCCAAATGGAGTGTCAACAAAGTCAGCCGTTCTTAATGTCCCAGATGGTGTTTCAACAGTGCTTAGACTTTCTTCAATTTCTCTAGGTTTAAAGGATTTAACTTGATCGATAGCTGATGACTCAGGTTGTTGAGATTCTTCAACTATACCTTCCTCTTGTACTTGACCATTTGGCCCTTGCTGCACGACCTCTTCTCCTACCTCAGTTGTCCTACCGTCAGAATTACTAATTGGCTGATACCTTTTTCTTCGCTGCTGAGTTTCTTGAGCATAAGAGGAAGCTTTGAGCTGAGGAGCGTATGTATCGCTAAACATCTTTAGAGTTGCTGGATCTCCGCCTTTAGACAAAACAGAGGAAAGAACAGTACTAAATTCTCTAGTTCCAATTGGACCTTTTTTAGCAGCTTCGCTTATCTCTTCTTCAAATAGAGACCCTGTCTTTTCTACTTTTTTCTTTTGTCCTCTTTGCTGAATAGCTGATCCAAGAATTGATCCTGTTTGTTCTATTCCTTGCCTTAGGCCAGCATCTTTATCGAATACAAGTGCACCAACCATTATTTTTTCTCCAGTTCGTGAATTTTATCGTCTAACTCCTGAACAGAATTAACAAGAACACTAATCAAAGCGTATAGATCTACATGTAATATCCCATCTTTGACTGTTGTGAGTTCTTCAGGTATATTCTCAGCGATTAAACCAATCTTATCCTTCTGGCCTCCGACCTCTTTAATGTAGTCATACTGCTTCACTTCGAACTTTTTCACATCTTTTAGGCCGATCTTCTTAAAGTCTTTAATATTTTCTTTAACTTTCTCTGAAGATTTGGCTGCAAATCCGGCTCCTACTTGTCCCATTGCCGATAGTAAAGATCCAAGCAGCCCTTGGGATTGACCTACCATAGGTTGGAACTGCTGTTGCGTCGCAAGCCCTCCTAGACCACTAAGGGATTTAAATTGGTTGTCATTCTGGTTTTGGAAGAATCTTCCGTATTCCTGGCCAAGTCCAGATCCTAGACCTTCTGCGCTTCTTGCTAAAGCTTGGTTTAGAGCTGAGCTAGAACCGGCGTTAGAATCGACAAAACGTTGCTGTATTGAGGGTAGAACTTGTTCGTTAAACTGTTTCATGGTGGGATCCATTACAGATTTATTAAATACATCCTCGTATTGCTCAGATCCCGGCGGTTGCAAGAACTGGCTGTAGGCTTGACCCGCTTGTTGCCCCATCTGCTGGTTTCCCAGTATCCCGCTCAGAAACTGTTGCTGATCCGGTTGCAGGAGATCGATATTCCCCTCGTTTGACATCCCACCCATCATTGTACGGCCCATCTTTTTCCTCCGAAAATTCCATAAGTATTGATTTACTTCTTTTAAAACCATTTCTCTGGCTATGTCCAGGGTAGTTTGTAATCCAGTATACTTTGTTAAGTTTTGCTTTTATTCTAAAGTCCTTAATGAACTTTGCTAATCTTTCTACAGCTCTTCCTTTTCCCCAATACTCTTTGTCCATAGAGAATGTCTGTATGCATATATCCTTACTTAGCGAATCTATACTAAACCAAACAAACCCCTTAGTGATATTCTCGTCATTAGCAAGAACATATAGATGATTGAGAGGATTTAATCCGGGTCCGTCCGATGTCATTCGAATACAACTTCCTTCTTGGAATTTGTAGAAATCTTCAGTTGTAAAATCTCTATCTCTTACCTGCTCTACAAGATACTTAGGTATATGTACGGGAGTATAAATCCTTACAAATCTTAGGTCTTCAACCTCTTTATGCTCTTTCATTAGCCTGCCCTATGTATCGAATGTGGTAAATTAGCTGTCCACTTGCTACTACTGCTTGATTTGCTGTAGTAAATCCACTACCACTATTCCAAAATTCGCCTCTAAACGTGTTAGAGATTGCGTTAACTTCTATGTTTGTTCCACCAGTATACGTTATTGCTGAAGATTGCACTACCCCAACAAATGGTTTGTCGTTTGAAAGTGCTACCTTATATGGTAGCTCCACATATAGATTACCTGCGGCCGTTCCAGCTGATGACCATGCTACATCACCCCATACGTCAGTCGTTAAACCTTGCCTTAAGGACCATCCAGACTGATTAGTATATGTAAATGTACCTGATGCAGAAGAACCTTGAAGAACAGGGGTCCAAAGCTGTCTGCCTACACCAAAATCTGACCTAATGTCACCATTTATACCTTGGGCGAGCTGTTCATACATTTGCTGCAAAGTTAGATTAAGATCTCGTAAATATGACTCCATATCCTCGGGTCTACCACTTTGTATTTGCTCTATCCTTAAAGGTAGTATGATATTTGTTGGAAGCGTCAATTTATAAGTCTCCCACCTCGAGGTTTGAAGAAAGGCTGGAAAGCTTCTATTTTCAAGGGTGAGTTTGTGCCTGAACTTGAAATTTTCATTCTATGTTGAAAACCTATGCCACCCGCTAGTATCCTCTTCCATGACTTCGTTCTGTAGAACTCTTTCTCTACTACCTGGCCTCCAGTTGTGAACGTTGTAAAAGCTGTACTGTCTACATCGTCAAGCGAGAAGTTATTCGCATCTACTACTGTCACTGTATAGCCGTCATCAATCTCCACCATTCCCTGAACTCCGTAAATGTAGATTACATCACCTGTTGTCAGACCGTGTTCATTGGCTGTTACCTGAGCGGGATTGGCTTGGGTAATATTAGATACCTCTGAAATAAACCCTAGGGGAGGCAAAATGTCTGTCATCCTCGTTACATAGGGGGAAATCTCAGTGTTCTTGAAAAATTCTACTGTCAGTTGAGTTTTCTTCTCTACTTCTAGGTAAATGTCTATGTAGTTTAGTTGGGCTTCCTTCCCCTGAGATTGGAAAGGATTCCACGAATTAGTGAGTAGATCACATGAAATATCTGTCCCATTGTCATTACCTTCTGTTTGTAAGGTGTAAATGATGCCAGCAATATCACCACCTAAAAAAGCATCTGCGTTTTCTTGCCAAAAGAAAGACTGCAAGGTTTCTGAATCCATTTCTGTTATTGATACATCAAGATCGTTTCCAGCAATAAAGTCGTCTAATCCATAATCTTGCGTGAAATTTCCATATCCTAAACAGTTCATCTCAATTTGGTATTCTGAAAAAGCTTTTGAATCGTCATCAAAAATGAGAGCTTTAGAATTTTCTGCATCTGTATTATTTGGAAAAAGTGTCCACCATCTCTTTGCATCATAGTCCCTTGCGCAGAAAACCTTTTTAAACTCAGAAACATTAATCTCGTCGCTTGTAAAGTTTTGAATCCTATCGTCAATTCGTCTTGTTTCTACTCCATCGGTAGCAGTTATCCCCCGAACTCCAAGAGCGACTACATATCTGTCATATTCAACTGTTGCCATCTTTCCATCACATGCTCGAAAGTCATTTATCTTATCCCATCTGAAAGGCAAAGAAGGGTCCGGTACAGGTCGAAGGGTCCAAACTGAATTTGTAAAGAATACGATAATCGAATCCTGCAGAGGACGAGCGGATATAATGTGTTCTCCAGTAGGAGCGTCTACAAATCCACCGCCACCAGGTACCAGGTCATCCCAGTTGCTAGGGCCCTGCGCTTGGCACCAACGTGCTCTCTGTGGGAAATTGGATGTTGTAGCCGTTGCGCTGTCATTTTCATATATGTTAAGACATACTAGTCGTTGCTTTATAGCAAACATCAAATCACAACCGTATAGAGTGCGTGTTCCTCCAAGAGCTGGGTTGAAACTTGTAGTAGAGTTTGTGGATACGCTAGAATCATAATATCTAATTCCATCGAGTGAAACTCCATCCCATGCCTTTCCATTTGAAAAATACATCCGGTTTGTAGAGTTAGAGTGTTGCCAATTTTCTGTCCAAATGTAATCGCTGTCTGATCCGCTCATGACACTATTAGCATCTAAAGGATCGAACCTATCACTTGTACCGTTGTAAATCGCTGCATTGGTAGTGTCAAATGCGAGTGTTTGTGTAGTTCCATCTGGGGAATAGTATTTATCTATTCCCATGATTCTATCGGCTGTGAAAAGGTTTGCAACACCACCACTTGTATATGTGGAGAATCCACTACTATCAACGCTGCTAAGTGAAAAGCCAGTAGAGGAAGCACTGGCAACAGTGTAAACATTCCCATTCACCTCTACCATTCCTCCTACATTCGTAATTATAACCTGGTCACCATTACTAAAATTGTTAGAGGCTGTAACGACGGCTGGATTTGCATTTGAGATACCACTTATTGTTCCTGCCGGGTAAACACATATTCCACCGCCAGATCCATAAGCCGTGAAGCCTGTAGTATTAGTTCCTGATAGCTCTAGGGTGTTTACTGTAATATTAGCCGCGGTATAGGTGTTTCCATTTAGTTCAACCATACCGTTTACATTCGAAATAAGCACTGTTTGACCATTGGCTATTCCATGAGCCGTGGAGGTGACAACTCCTGGATTTGCTTGGGTGACTCCAGTTATTAATGTACCCTTGCAATGAGCCATTCTTCCAAATATTTTATACCCACTTCTCTTCTGTATGAAACCATGCTTAATATGAAAATTGTTTAGTTCTCTAAAAGAATCTAGAGGCGCTAAAAAAGGAGAAATATCTGTATCTAAACCAACTTGAAAAGGAGCAATAAATACAGGTTCAGGCATTAGATTCCTCCAACTATATGACAGAATCCGCCAACGTCTCGTGCACTATTGTTTTCATTGTATCCGTAGATTATAAAATCTGTGGTTGTTAGGTCACCAATCTTGAAAAGTCTTGTATTTCCTTCGTTAAAAGGTGTTGAAACAGGCACGTAGTTAGTGTTCGCTCGTGGAGTTGTAAAAGTAACTCTGTATTGTCCAGTTGCTATCTTTGCAATTGAACATCCTGAAGAAAATAAGGATGATCCTGCGTTATTCCACCTGATACTTGCGGCTACAATATTATTTACATCGTAGTCTATGGTTCCAGATTCAAAACGCATTGTATTTAAGGTAAAATCGGTTGATGGTCCACCAAGTCTTCCACCATCTGAAACCTGTGTGATGTTTCCTGATCCATCTTTTATAAATGCTTCTGGAACTCCGTCCCCATCATCCTTAACATAGAGCTTAGATGTATCTGCGAGGGTACCAGGATCGTTCGCTACAGCGTCTGGCGTTCTATTTTGAAGGTTAACTGACAGAGGTCTAAATGTATCTTCGCCTTGCTCTATCGCGACCCAATTTGGACGTATTACAATTCCTAGATTGCGAATCTTTGTAGTGTCCTGAGGTTCCGCTTTATCAAATGCCATTTCTTTTTCCTATTTCGAATTCTAAAAATTAGGTGCTGACCTAGTGTTTAAAAGATTCTGGTTTGTCTTTGCTAATACGTATCCTAGCTGCTCTTTATAAAGCGCTGTAACTTCAACATAACTCTCCATCTCGCCCAAATCTGCAAATATGTCTCTGGCAGCGCCATATGCTATACATGGTCCCCATTGGTCAAGTTGAGGTCTATCAGTAGCGTTTACCAGGGCCGGAACTACTGCGTAGGCTCCAATAGAAACCTTGTAAGCAGTGTCTGGAACTGGAAAAAACTGAAACTGATTGTTATACATGAGTATTGATATCGGTCGTCCTGCTTTAAATTGTACCAATGAAAGGTATATTACTTGCCCGTCAGCAGGAGCGTTTGCAAATGTGACCGTGATGGCTCCAGTACTGTAGTTGACAGTAGCAGTACCTCCCAGATTTCCTGTTATAACTACATTTGATTCAGTCCAAGTTTGACTTGTATCTTCAAATGTCTCTACATTGTCTGTTATGATCAGAGAATCTGGCAAAATTGGAAATTGCGTAATTGACGTATTAAATGTTGTGACAATACCATCTCCTGTCCATGGTGTAGACCTTCGAACTTGCATTGGATTGTTCTCTAAAAATGGCGATCTGTCTTGATACCATACCAAACTAAATCCATCAACCTTTGCAGGAGGAACCCAGTTTGTATAGGTCTCATTGTCTAAGTCGTACCAAGCTACATTAGCCTCTGTCAAAAATTCGTAGTAAGTCAGCTTTCTATCGAGCTTTAAGACTGCGGGAAAAGTTAGCTGGTAAAACTTATTGATGTAGTCATCTAAAGAATCATTAGACATCTCACCAGGAGTTAACCTCCCCGTTACAAGTCGTGTCTTCTTTCGAATTTCGGCTAAGTTCCAATTTGCCATCTAATCCCCTCAATTACTAAACGATTGACCCATACGGAATCTTGGTTTCTTTCCTATCATCTTTTTTGTCATTCTTCCTGATCCATCAGGTCTCCACTCCCATATTGGGGTGCCCTTAGACTCTAGATGACGAGCTACAAATCTTGGTAACATGTACTTCTCACCATGAAACATCGTAAAAGTAGTTTGATTTAATGTATTTCCATAGGGGAAACGAAGTTCGGTCCCTGGTTCTTCTAAATTGTAGAACTCATACTCACAAATTTCTCTTAGAAACTTCTCTTCTTTCTCACTTTTAGGCTGATCGCCAAGAATTGGAAGAGCTGATAGTTTTTCTTTTGGAACCTTTCTTTGTCTTACTTCACTCATTTACTTTCTCCTTTTAAATGGAGGGACACTAGGTGCCCCAAACCATATTTTTTATACTACAGAGTTATCGCCAAAAACGATAGCTACCATTGATTCTGAATTACCACCGACAGCTGATGTGCCAAGTGTTAATCCACGAATTGCTTTGTTCTCAGTTGGTACAGCTTTACCATCTGTGTCTGTTACACGTGTTACTACTCCTCCTGAAACCCAAACGCTATAACCCGTCACAGAAGTGTTTTCAACTAATGTAATTGAGGTCGCGGTAACAGATGCGATAGTGAACGTATTGTTCAAGGAAGCGGTTCCCGATCCATCGTCTGCTAGTTCAGCAACCTTGACAGTGTCACCGGCTGCAAAGCCAAATGTAGCTGTATCGTTGACTGTGATTACACCAGGGTTGGCATTTGTGAAACCACTAATTGAGGCTCCATATGCTGATCCCTGTGCCAGTACAGTAACCCCATTCGTTGTAGTGTACGCGGGTACGCCTACATTGAATATTGAGGCTGCTGCCATATCTGCTGTCCAAGCCAAAGCTGCGGCAGTTGTCAAATTGAATATATCAATCTTAGCAACTTGAAATCCTACGTCCAGATTCCTTGCGACTGCTGTACTTGGGTTGGTCCATGAGAACCTTTTAATCTGACTCATATAAAATTGTCTCCTTGGAGTTAATGCTTGCTTCTGTGTCTTTTTGCATGGCAGTTTTTACACAACCAGTTAACTCCATTAAAATTGTTAACTATGCGTACTTTCAAGATTCAACATAAATGAATCATTTAGTATCCGAGCAACGAAGGGGTGTTGCCAGCCAACTGACCCTCTTTGGTGAAGCGGATCGGCAGCACCTGCAGAGCCAAGAGGTTCAATGTAGAACTCTCCACTTTCGCTTCCCAAATGCAC
>Ga0222708_1000471_pt1 | contig 10576 bp, 20 predicted proteins | sample AntAcemetage1576_FD_179806 | JGI IMG/M metagenome (GOLD analysis project Ga0222708, IMG submission 179806) | Saline water microbial communities from Ace Lake, Antarctica - #1576 | ecosystem: Environmental > Aquatic > Non-marine Saline and Alkaline > Saline | place: Antarctica: Ace Lake... | reverse complement strand
GTATTTTCTTGAAACTCTGGCTACAGGGGCAGTGAGATAGGTGACCTGCTCTAACCATTCCTGTGGAAAGGACTCGTCTTCAAACAAATCTTCAATGGGGAACATTACTCGATCTCCACCTCCTATGATAAAGCTAAGCTTCATCGTAGGAGATATAGTATCCAAGTTTCCGATAACTCCGAAGAATCGATCTCCTCTTTTCTTTTCATCATCGTCGTCAGCTCCAGAAAAGAAGGCAGACATTGTATTGTGCGAGTGAATTTCACACACAAGTGTATTCTTTGCATCGACTTCGCTTGCAACATACTCAAGTCGACCAGCAGAAACAGCCTGCTTAGGACAGTTTAAAAAATACTCCTCAAGCTCGGGGTTCCAATAAATCTGAATGTAGGCTTCAAAGGCGGTTTCCTCTATCAGCTTTTTGAAAAATGAGATTATTTGATAGAGATACTTCCTGGGGATTTTTGGAAGACTGAGTTTGACCCCTTCTTCTAGAGAATGTTCTTCCTCATAACCTTTCACATCTCCAGCATATCGCTGTGTGCAAAAAATTCCGATCTTGTTCTTACGGACTTCCCATAAACCATCAGATCTAACTATATAATTTACCTTTGTCAACTCTTCTTCAGTTGGTTCTTCTAAGGCTGTGAAATATTTTATGTACTTTCTTGCAAAAGTGGCCGCACTATGTGGTGTCATGTTAAATCTCTCCTCCAATTATGTGGTTTTTAAATCCGTCAACTGTTAAACCTGTAGGCCTTAGCCAATCTGGGTTGAAATCGTTCTCACTGATGTGATGAAAATATTCTGTGCAATATGCTTTATCAGCAGTGTAATTTTCAGAAAGGGCCTCTCCCCTGTTCCATAAATCATTGTTAAACCCATTGTTCCAGAATGATGCCATCGCTCCCTCTGTCCATAGCAATCCCTTCATACTATCTCTGAAAACAACCTCGCCCCAACAAATTTTTCCATAATCTCTGTAAATGTTTGGAAAAGGCATCATATATAGGAGGTCCGTTGGAAATGTCAGCCTACCTCTGAGTGCAAACAGGTGAGAGTTTAAAATGCGATACCCTCCTCTTGAATCTCTATCTAAGATAAACATTGCAATGCCGCCAGGGACATTGCATTGAAATGTTTCATCTATATGTTTGATCTGACGAGTCTTTGCTTCAAATTCTACTCCAATTAAAACATGATTTCCGAAAGTTTCGAAAATACGAGTGTTAGGTGGAAATAGTCCAAAATCAGATTTAGAATATTGACTTAGGCCTGCAAGCAAATCTGCGATATTTACTCTCTTGGACCTTTGAACGCCATTGATCTTTGTCGAAACTTCAGTGCCATTTTCATCTACAGTTATTATCATGCTCGACCTCTTCTTGGCAACACATTTGAAATAATGTATTGATTTAAAACTTCCTGTCTTGATAAAGTTGAATTTCTTGTTCTGCGAGGACGAACAACTACTGTCCCCAAATCGTCATCTTCGTCGATGAGATCATCATCATCGTCTTCTTCTTCTACAGTAAGTTCTGCCACTGGTGTTGGCTCAGGAATTGCTTCTTTCACTTTTAAAGTTACAGTGGCTGCTAATATTTCATCTAAAGTTGGTTCTCTATCTTCTGGCAAACCTTCGAAATAGAACCATTTCGTCGGACCAATGCCATGGTCGGAATGGTCCAGGAAACGACGAAGAGATTCATGATGAAAATTTAAAGAAATTACTTTGCTAAATTTATCTCCAAGTTTTACCAAGTTTGATATTTTTGCAAAAAAATCACCTACTACCTTGTACCCATTCTCATCTAAAGTAAAATTTTTAGAAAAATGATCACTCGCGTACCCTTCAGGCAGCATGGTAGAGAGATTTACATTCAAATTTGAATGACCTGGTATAATTGCCCAATTTAGCACAAGAGTTTTCAAATACCTTGTCTCATTTTTTGAAACTCTTATGTATCTATCATAACGGGAGCTTTTAGTAATTATTCTTAAACCAACTTCCTCTGAGTACGCCGCTATGTCAGTTCGTGAAAGTACAAATCTGAAATTAGAAATGTGTTCACTCTCGGATTTAATTTGAATTTTTTTTATTTTGCGCGCAAATGCCCGACTATCTTCGTCACTATAATCCTCTAACATGAATTTAGGTCGACGACATGTTTTAATGCGGCCAATTTCTACAGCTTTGGCTTTAGCCATCCAATATCCGAAGAAGGATCTTGCTAGCTTCTCTTTGTTTTGAACGGACAATTGAATTTTTCGTTCAGGCTTAGGAGGGTTTTTTAATTTCATGATATGATAATCCTATATGAATGCGATCAGATTGCTCTTGATCGGAGTCAATGCGAGAAAGATTGATTCAATATTGTAAATTCCATTATCACTTGTCACAGACGTACCATTGAAAAGACTTAAAACTTCTTCGTCAAAATTACCTATGATTGCAAAATACTCTTTTAGACTTTTGCAATTAATTATAGTTTCAAGGAGGAGTTCTTCTAAATCTATATTAGAAAAGAATCTCTCCCTTATTATGTTATCAATTTCGTTTGACATCATTTGTCCTTGTAAGTTAAAAGGAAAAGGTGACCTTTTTAGACCACCTTTTCCTTTTTATTTTACCTTAAATCCTGGTGATTAGAGGCTGCCCTTGTCGCCACCAGACTCAGTCATGTTCCAAGTACTGGTCCCGTCATCATTGGTCACTTTCGTGATCTTTGCGTTTCCAGCCGAAGGGTAAATTTGGCCCATGCTTGCGCGAACGTCACCCTCGGTCAGACCCGTCGGAATATCATACTCTTCACCTTGGTAGTTAACCACATCTTGCTTTTCCATTTTCTTCTCCGCAAACTATTAGCTATTGATACTAACAGTTTCATGTTTTACAAAGTGCTATTACTTTGAAAAATCCTTTTTAATTGTTATTGGTATTATGCTCGTTTGTCCGGTTCTGGACTTGGAGCGCCACTTTCCACACTAGTGTGGAAAGTCATTTCTTTTGGAAAGTTATCTTCCTTCCACGTTCTTCCTTGACCTCCACTTGTTAAAGCAATAGCTTTAATTGCCTCAAATGGGACCAAGACCTTAAACCCCTCACCTTGAAAATCCAAGGTTTGGCTAATTCCATCATCATTATATAAAAGATCGTCAGTTTTAAATCCATGACTAAAAGTTACTGTCAAGTCTGGTTTTCTTAACCGTTCCGGAAGTTGCACACAACTCTTGGTTGCATCACACGAGACACTGACCCGGCCTAGTGCGATAATTTGTGAGAAGAAACTCAACTTATCAAAATCTGATTGTTCTAATTCCTTTTCAGATTCTTTTGAACTATCATCGATGTTCAATCTCTTTACGACCTTCTTGGAAAGAAAATCTACATATATCACCTCTGTCATTGTGCGACCTTTCATTTTCACCTTACTCAGGTGGTTAAAGTAGAGTTGGAGTGGGTCTCGGTCTCTATATACATAGGCATGTTATACCTACTGCCTCCTACATATGTCCATCTGATCCTCTTGTATTCTGTTCCATCAATGCTGTATGACCAATAATCCCTTTGTCCATTTTCGTACCAGCATTTAACTGCAGGTTTATCATTATCTCTACTCGGAACCCCATACTTGTAAAATCTTTCATATGATTTCTGTCCATTTTTGTAACGGGAAACAAATGCACTTCGGCCTCCAAGGCGATGAGATCTATTTGGTTGAGCTTCTCGCCACCTAGAGGAAAGTTCAGTATTTAATTAAAGAGTAATCATAATTATTTAAAACTTTGTTGATTAGCTTAACCGCCAATGGCTAGTTCATTTTCAATTGGACTATATGTAAAGTGCCAAGGCTCACTTGAGACATCATCCGTAAATCCAAACTTGGGGCCATTTCTCTTCAACCACCAGTATAGGATAGTCTTGCACTTATAGCCGCTTCTTACAACTTGGCAATCTCCGTTGTCGACTTTATTTTTCATGCTTTTTTCTGCAGATTTTCCAGTTACTTGGGAGAACGGTATCAATTTAATGCAGCCCGCTATGTCCACAGACAGTCCTTCTTGGTGAGTGCTATGCCCAGGTGGAGCAGCTCTTCCACAATAGGAAGAGTTCTTCAGACCTTTCTCGTTATCCTTTTCACAAAGATAGTTGAATCTATTAAACCAATATGATTGTTCTTCATGAGTTCTAAATCCAAAGTTAACCTTGATAAAAAACCCATACTCTGCAGCAGCTACCATTAAATTTGTAAAAGAGGCTGCCGCATCTTCTTCTAGAAAAACTTTTTCATCGTTCATATCTAAAGTGTTAACTGCCATTACTATTAAAGGATACTTATAACCTTTGTTATAAGCTTCAACTTCTTTAACAGTGATGTCATTACTTAGGGCTGATGGCTGAGTAAGCGTTGCCAGTAAAAGTACAGTTCCAATCATCTATCTTGATCCGCTGTTGTATACCAGCCCTGTATTTAAATACAGGGCTGGTAGCTTTTTAAGTTCGGGCGTATGCCACAATGCTGTTTGTTTTCACGTCAACTGCAACATCATGCTGATGTGAAAAACCTTCGGAAGGGCCACCTTCCCACTTGAGAGTTCCGAAAACTCCAGACAAAATTGCAAGTGGGCGGCCCTCGAAGCTCCACCTTTGACTGTCAGGAAATGCTCCCTTGATAAGTCCGACAATTCCATCAGCCTTAAGAGCCTTCAGTCTAGTCTCCAAGGTTACATTAGGCATTACCTCTTCGAGGATTTCCAATTGCTCCTCAGTAACAATGTTGCTTTCCGACTCATTTACATTATCTTCTTTTACGCTTTCCATTATTGCTCACTTTACGCACTTGGCGCTAAATATTCGAAAAAATATTCGAAATGGTTCACTCACATTTTACACTACAGTTGGACCGTTGTCAAGACTTTTTTTCACAGGACTTGTCTTTTTACCAAGGCAGCCAGCGTTGACTCTCTGCGTCAAATTCACAGTCTTCAAACCTGATCTTTGAAAAATCTTCATCTGTAAATCCTACAAAATTACATGATTTGAATTTACACTTTTGAAAAGAAACGTCATCTCCAGTATAGCTGAGAGCTAGAAATTCAACCTTGGTGAATGAGCAATTTGCAAAGGTAGTATCCCTCATCTTAGTTTGCTCAAAACGACATTTGTGAAAATCTACACCAGTGAATTTAGCACCCCAGAGATAAGTCTGGTAAAAGATAGATTTTATAAAATGGCAATTCTTGAATGCACTATCAACTGCATCAAGATTACTTAGGATTGAATTATATATACGACATGAATTGAAAGAAGTGTTAAACCAATTTCCATTTGAAAGATCTGAGTTTTCAAATTCGACACCGTTGAGCTTGTAATGAGTCATTTTCTAAATCCTTGCTTATGGTTAACTAAGTACCTTCTTCTAAAAATCTCTTTATATACTCTTTACTGATATCTTCTAACACACTTTCTTTGGTAAGTTCGTCATTTAGTAAGTGATACAGTGGACCTAATGGAACTCGTGCTCCTCCTGATCCATCTTTAGCTCCTGAAAATTCCTCACCGAAAATCTTCCTGCAAAGTTCTGAGACATCTACTCCATCATCCGAATTCCTAACACTTGCTATGATGTTTCCATCTATGATTCCAAATATACACACTGTCTGTATTGTGCTTATTCTGGCAAAACGATCTGCAATTGTAGGAATAACATCACGGCTTGAATCCTTCAACTCTCCTACAAATGATACAAGTCTAGAACCATCTGTAATTCTGTTGACAAATGCCTTGGCCTCAATTTCAAAGAACACTTCAGGCCAAGTGAAATTCATAACCTTTGAAAATGAATCCTTGCTAATTAGTGGCAAGAGTTCTCTGTAAGCTACTATGTCTAACTCGACCGTATTTACACTTGTAAAGTCTAGAGTATCTGTCTTAATACCCAGTAGCAATGCTGTGGCTATATCTGCCTCTTCTTCTAAGCTGACGCTGAACGCTTTTAAATATTCCCATATGATTGAACAAGTTGACCCAACTAGCCTTACATCTTCTAATGTTGCTCTTTCCCCTCTGTCCATAGTATGATGATCTATTCTAACCTCAGCTTTAACTAACGATTCGTTTTCAAAACCAGTATTAGTAAGATCAGTGTCTAGCACCACAATTGCTGAGAACTTTAAATGATCAAAGTTATTTGATTCACTTATATTTATATGCAAAACGTTTTTCATGCACAAGTTCTGTGGGTGACTTATCTTTCCACCATTGTGGTATGTCTTAGATCTTAATCCGTAGACTTCTCTTAAAAGTAGCATGAAGCCTGCGGCAGCTCCCATACAATCGGGGTCAGGGGAATGTTGAACCAATATTGCGACAATAGAATCTTTATCTAAAGACGAGAAAATCTCGTCCATCTCTTTTTTAATTTCAATCATCTTTTGCCTTGTCCGACTGTTATATATTTTATTTTTCGAAATTGAATTGATCTATTCCGCGAAGCTCATCTTCTATTAAATTGGAATAATACCGGATTTCATTTTTAAGGCCTTTGAATTTGCATGTTTTATAATGCCCTGCATATGACAATTCTGGATCAGCTCTGCCACAATCTGTACAGCCCCAATATGGATTACTACAAAGCCCATGAATTTCGTTCATGGGCTTGCTTGATTGATCCAATTTCCACTCCAGTGATCTGATGCGCGCTCTCAATCTTTCGACTCTGGGAACATTATTATCTTTCATATCTTATCCGTATAGCACAAGAGTGTGGTCTTCTAAGTTTAATTCTTCATCAATTATGTTTGAAATAATATTCCAATCCCCGCCAGCTAGTCCGGCACCAATTAACGGGTATCCAAATCTTTTTCCACTGAATTTGAGCTTCAATGCTTTAAATACACTTCTTACTGCTTCGTAATCTACGCGAGGCTGAGGACCTCTCCAATGATACTGCGTATAAGCATTTACTACAACAACTCCCTCTTCAGAATATGTAAAACTTCCAAGCTTACCCTTGTCGCCCTTGGAAGTTTTACAATCTTCCTCGTAGGCTTTAGGATAATTCTTTTTAATTTGAAGTGCAATCCCAGCGCCCATTGTACAGAAACAATTGCACCCGTGAATTATAACATCAAATTCGCCTGATTGTGCTAACTTGATTAAATCCCCAGTTTGCTTTTTCATCTGGCGTCTCCGGACGTATTGTTAAGTTGCTTTTGATCGCTGATTGTTTTGAATGCTTGACTCATATCATTCACAGTCATACCCCAATCTCCCGCAATCGCTTCACTGTCACTTCTACAAATGTATCGACGTGGACCGGGACCAAAACAAACTAAAGAACTCATGCCATCAATGAATCCGCCTTCCCATGCGTATCTTTTCCTTGAAGCCATGTCGTATCCCTTTTTCTTCAAATCCTGTTGCAGGATTGTGGCGCTCCACAACTGTTCCTTAAATCTTCAATGCACATATGGATATTAGGTTGCACGCTAGTTACAGTATTACAACCACTTCGAACATTAAGAAATTCACTGCCGAGATTGTTACCTCGATTATCCTTCCCTTCCATAAAGTTCATGCACGATGCTTTACGCTCTTCCGGTGTATCGTCTGGTTGTAATGGGTTTTCACATCGAAATGACTGCTCACATATGCTGTCTAGCACTTGATGGCACAGTTCTTTAGGCGAACTATTTCTCTTAGGTGGAGAAATTGAACACCCAGATAAAATTACCAGCATAACTGAAATTAAGATTTTCATTTTCACCTATCTTTCAAACCAGATTGATATTTCTTCTTTTACATTGTTAAAATTTAGTCATCTCAAATTTGAGATGTGCAGAGTGAACCGCGTGCAGGTATTTTAACTTTCACTCTTGACTCCAGTGGGGGTCGAACCCACAAGCCCTCGCGGGCAACAAGTTTTAAGCCTGTCGTGTATACCAGTTCCACCATAGAGCCTTAATACCTTACCTCTTAATCTTCATTTAAAACGTCTAATGCAAGAATGATCGATTCTTCGTTAATCCTACTTCGCAAGGAATTTGTCAAGTTCGTGACACCTCCCCTATTATGAATTAAATTCATCTGAGTTACCATCATATCTTTTGCAAAATCCATATCACTCGTCATCAGCTCTGTCAATCTTTCTAATGAAATTTTCACATTTACTTCCTATCTTTAAAAGTTAGAGTTATAATGGTGGGAAGGATTCGAAGGTTCGAAGGCGATGCCAGTTGATTTACAGTCAACCCCTGTTGTCCACTTAGGTACCCGCCCATAACCACTTTTACACAACTAACCTGTTCTGTCAAGCGTTTTTTGAAAAACGGCACCTAGGGACTTGCAGCTAATGAGGAAACAAGCCGGATGATAATTAATCCCACCCTAAGATGCCTTGGAGCCGTCGACAGGAAACGAACCTGTGACCCTCTGCTTACAAGGCAGATGCTCTACCAACTGAGCTACGACGGCAAATTAAACTACTTATCACCTTTATTCCCAAGACCTAAGTTCCACATAAATTTCATTCCTTTGTCTAGAACATAATCCTTTGCGGCAGCTTCTGCTTTATGAATGGGTGCTAAAATCCTGTCAAATTCTTTTGAGATTTCTTCAAAATCCTCATCATTGATTGCCCCAGCTTTGTGCAAAAGCCTGAAAACACCCTTGGCTGATACCCATTTCTTATCAAAAGCGTCGGCCTCTGCATAGAGTTGCTTTGCCTTCTTAATAATATCGTAATCAATCATTGTGTTCTCCTTTGTAAATTTTAGCACACTGCTCACGAGATGTCAAGCTCAGGGTTGAGATAAATCAACATGGTGAAATTGATTTACCCTTACTGATAACTCACTTATTAGCATAGTTTCTCTCTTTGAGAAGTTCACTATCACTCGTCTTCCTCTGTTTCTTTGCTACCTTTGAAACTAACTGCACTCAAAATGGCTGCAGATGCCCACCCTATAACTCCAAGTGCAATCAAAACCTTGGGATAGGCTTGCTTTAAATCCATATTTTGCATAACTTTCCTTTTTAAATCAAATTTTTGTTGTTAGTATAGATGCCTTTAACTCCGATTACAGCCAGCTCTTCTGCTTCTAAAGGGCTACTGATAACCCCTACGTACACATCGATATTTTTTCTTACCATGTTTTTTAATTTGCGATTGCTTATGTTTTTTCTATCAAAGTACAGCGAGTTTATAAACAGTATGTTTCCAATGGCCTTCTTAATGAATTCTCCACTGGTTATGTTTAAAGTTGTCTTTATATTGGGACACTTTGAGTATATCTTAGCCAATGTTGTTATACTATTTGAAGATACCGTTACATTAGACTTGTATCCTTCTATCTCTTTGATAACTTTTTTCTCCAATGATGTTTTTAAAAACGATTCTCCTTTTAAATTTATCAAAAGAGATGCGCGTTCTGCACATAGCTCAAGAACATTCTGAATTGTTACAATTTCATAACTGCATTTTTCATTTAATTCATTCAAGGTAGTTGATGAGATTGGAATGAACTTATGATCTGTTCTCCAGAGGGTTGGATCATGCATAAGCACCAGCTCGCCTGAGCCGCACTCTCTTACGTCGCAAGTAATGTGCGAAGCACCTTCACTTAGAGCATGCTTAATCGATTCTAAGGTGTTCTCAGCCACTGCTTCGGTGGTAAATCCTCTATGCGCCCAGATTTCCAATTTAACTCCCCTTTCTTTAAGCTGACAGATTCCTTATTTGACATATTGTTTACTACGGCTGTGCAAAACTCCAACAACATGCTATCTGTGTGTTGATGCCTGGCAAGGTTAGCCATAACACTCACCCATCTTACGTTTCCTCTCATGTACCCAATGTTGTTATCAATTCTATCCAGGCTTGCAGAGACTGGTACTACCTTGCACTTATCATCTTCGGGACTTAAAGGTAAATACATGCTCCATCCGGTCAAAGGGCATACTCCATCTTGCTCATCCCATATCTTTTTCAAATATTTTAAATCTATGTCAGGTTCGTAGTTAAAACGATTTTTTAATTTGTGAGACCATTTGGCACGATTAATAAACACCCTGAAAGGAGAATATATCTTATTAGAAACACATGTGAAATGCACGTTTCCTTTAACGTATCCCTCTTGCTTATTTATTTTGGTAAGTAGTGCTATACCGTCTTTGGCGGAACGATCTACTTCAACTTGACTATTAGGAAGGCGCAAAGAATGTCCGCTTTCTTTACAAACTCCATTTTGATCTTTCCATAGTTTCTTCAAATATGTTTCACTTAAATTTGAGCCTGGCTTTATCTTTGCCGTTGCCCTTTTCTGGCGGGCTTTTACTCTGCCCATATAGTGCTTAAATGGATTAAACTTTTTTGCCACAATTCACCTATATTAAAAATACCTACTCTTTAAATGATTGAGTTATAATTCTATCGTTTTAGGTTCGCAATCAATCGCCTATTGTGAAGACAAGAGGAGCATAGGATTGGCGATCCCGGTTTAGCTGCACACTCTGAGCACTCTTGAAAATCTTCTTTATGCTTTTCAGCGTCCCTGTGACAACGCCTTGTGTAAA
>Ga0222708_1000468_pt1 | contig 10583 bp, 7 predicted proteins | sample AntAcemetage1576_FD_179806 | JGI IMG/M metagenome (GOLD analysis project Ga0222708, IMG submission 179806) | Saline water microbial communities from Ace Lake, Antarctica - #1576 | ecosystem: Environmental > Aquatic > Non-marine Saline and Alkaline > Saline | place: Antarctica: Ace Lake... | reverse complement strand
CCATGACTAAAAGAGTAGAATTTCCATTATCTCCTTATTCCTACATCCAAATAGTAAATGGCTTGATATATGCAGAGAATGTATTATTCTCTACTATCCTTCGCCTCTTTGAGGATAAGGATCTTTTTGAACGTAAATTAACTCAAGAAATAATCTATGATGAATCCCAAAGCTATAGGTCAACAGGTGTTACTACCTATACGTCTAAATCAGATGCAAATAATTATTTAATCTTAGAAGATAAAGGCTTGATTATTAAATGCTGTGGATTAAACTTCGGAAGTCTATTCAGCCGTATGGATAATTGGGTATATAACAAAGAACTAAGACATCCTTATTGTAAGGATGTCCAGGAACTATTAACAGCCTGTATCCAATTACTAGAAGGAGGGGAAGTACCTTACCCTGGTATGACTATATACCTGAATAACGATGAGTTTGTTGTAAAGATTCCTCTTTTCAGGGAAGAAGATTCTCCTTTAATTCAAGAGGTCTCTCTTATTCTTAGGAGATGGTTACAAAAGGTAGCTAATAGACCCGTTTTTTTAGTTCATCATAAGGTGACTAAAGAATTAACTTTCTTATATACTCTAGATTGAATATCTAGTCAAGGGGTGGTAGGAACAAGAACGAATCCTTCCGCTACTACATGAAGAATAGCTCCCTTCCCCCCTTTACGAACTCAACTCACCCTGCTGGGGTATATATGATATACCCCACAACCCCTATATTATTGATGCTGTTTATATAAACAATTATCAATAACTTATAGTGTCGATATGTGTATCGAAGAAACCGCGCAGAAAGCAATAAAGAGCTTAATCTCTAATCTATCTAAAGGATTAAGAATAAAAGATAATACTCATACTAATGTAAGAGATATTTTATCTATCTATCTTTTAGCTCATGTTATATATATAGATATTGATGAAGAGGAGATTAAATGTGAATTAAATCGTGCCTATAGTAAACTTATAGATGATAGTAAACTCCTGGATATTAGTATCCCTGCTCTTCTAATTGAATGTATTAATAAAGACCGATATTATAATATGATGCCTCCAGTATTAAAAGAATACTGGTCTAACTTCCTTCAAACTATTGAATACTTCCTAAATCCAACTCCTGATATGGAACAACATATCGATTACCCTATCCTTAAAAGGGCTGAGTTTAATGCTGAGCAATTAGTAAAAGCTGAGCTCCATTACGGTCAAGACCTTTAAGATTAAGATTAAGATTAAGATTAAGATTAAACTTTAATATCATTAATTTAAATTCTCTATGTGAATCATTAGGAGGAAATATATATTTCCTCCTTTACTTTTCTTTAAATCATCATCTTATATTTAATTAAACTTAACTAATATTTAATAAAACATTTAATAAAACATTTAATAACAATCTTTAAGTCATCCTCTTATATTTAATTAAACTTAACTAATATTTAATAATTAGGGGAATGAAATGAAAGGACTTAAGAATGTAGCTCAAGTATTAGGGGCGGGGGTGGTAGGTTTAGCAGTTTTATTAAACCTATCCGGTGGCTCTAAAAACCAAAAGGTAGAGTACCGAGGTGTAGTTACTGAGACTCATGGGGTTAATAACCAAGGTTTTACAAGTGAAGTTCTAATGTTTAAAATGGAACCTGCATTCAAACAAACAGTAGCTTCTAAGGAAGTAATCATTGAAAGCACTGTTTTAAGTTCTGATGGTAGTGGAGTGGTGGTAAAGGATAAAGCCTCAGGTAGTAGCTATCGTGTAAATGAAACAAAGGTTAAAACTAAAAATCCTAAAGTAGGAGAAACAGTAAAAGCCTATGTAATCCCTAAAGAGACTAAAAATATACTCTTGTTAACTAGTACTCCTTATGAAGTAGGAAAGACTTTAACCTTTAGGGGTTACCTGGAGGGCGCTAGTACTGTGGGTCATAGGGAAATCGATGGAACTACTCACCCTATTCAGAAGTTAGATGTACCTATTAATACCGTAGAGATGAAGAAAAGTATTGCTAACACATTCATTATTATCTCTAATGGTAAAGCCTTTAAAGTTTCTGTCTGTCAAGGTCAGTATTTCCTAATGCCTTTAGATACTCACGCTAAAGATACTCACGATGGTCTCTTTAAGGTAAATGAAAAAAGTGAGAAATTGATTCCTCTTTCTCCTGGGGATATCAGTAAGGCCCCTTGTTCTATTCAAGATGGTTATCCCTATGATTCAGCCGCAGAGGTATTTCGAAAGAACCCCTTCACCCCTAGTAAGGAAGGATTTAACTTCTTAATTGGAGTATTCTTCACACTATTATTTCTTACCATTGTATTGGGTCTTCCATTTCTATCTAGCTACATGGAGTTCCGTGTAACTAAAGAAGAATAGTTATATTCATCAATGACTTTCACACACCAACCCTCAGGCTCTCCCACTTCTTAAATTAGAGGAAATAAGCATGACATCTACAATAGTCGGGATTATAGGGACTATGTTCGTGTTGTTAATGGGATTCTCTTTAAGTGGGATTGCATCCCTATCAATCTTTACTGGGCCTATTGTGGGTCTAGCCCTTGTACTTCTATTAATAGTTACTCGTACTAGTAAGCTCTTGCCTCTAGTACAAGGAGCACTGGTTCTTCTCTGTGGATATAATCCACTTTTCGTTTACTTCGTGCTTGGAACTATCCTAGGGTCTAAAGTACTATTAAAAGTGAGTCGGACTATTAACTCTCAGTCCCAAGTAGAAGGATTGGAAGAAGGTGTGATTGGTTCCACTATGGATGAGATAAATGCTCAATGGGCTATCCATTGGTTCTGGACTAATGCTATTCTTCTAGGTGGATTAATAACAGGTAGCTTGTTCGGTCTAGGAGTAATTACAGGTTTAGGTAAACTCCTCCTAGCATGTTCCCTAATAGCTGGCCCTTTCATGTGGGTCTTATATATCTGTCAACTAGAGGCAGAGGAAAGACCTAAGTTTATCCTAGGAGGAGTGAGCTCCTGTATTCTATTTGCTATCTCTCTAGTCCTCTTATTCCAAGGTAGTATGTTAGGAATGTTAGTTCCCTTCGTACTTCTCTCTAATGGAGTGAGCTCTGGTATTAAGAAGAAAACTACCTTTAAACCAGAACAGATTAGCACCACTGTATGGGGGACAATGCCTTGTAGAGAGGTCTTGTGGTATGTATTAGCTAGTGGAGTATTTCGTACTATCTTCATCTTCTTCGGGGGTAGCCTTCTGGTGTATATCTTAAATAAGGAATATACAGCTATTCTCGATGATGAAGATAAGTTCATTAACCATTGTAATTCTGAGGCGATTGGAGATGCTTTACAACCTATCATGTTATGGGGCTACCTTCTTAGTCGGGGTGAAATGGATAGCTTCTCTCAGTTAGGATTAAGTTATATACTTAGTCGGGGAGAAGTTATAGTGTTAGTCCTATTAATCGTTATCATCCAGTCCGTGTTCTTCCTAATGAGAAGAGACCTACTAACTTGGATGATTAATGAACCTACTCTACATGTTTCATTTACTCTGATGAATAAAGTATTTGGATTAGACCAACTATTAGTTCTAGGGGTAACCCTAACCCTCGGTACTATTATCTTGGGTAGTTGCATTCCAGTACTCTTAATGATTGGGCTAAGTACGGTCTACACTATGATTGTAGAGAAGCTAAAACTTCCTTCTCTATCTCAAGGTATGTCCACTACCTTCGTACCAATCGGTCTTTATATCTTTTAACTAAATGGCTATCTTTCTTAATTAAGTATTTCAAACTTAGGAAGAAAGATATCCTTTTAGTTAGGGATTTGAAACTTAGAGAGAAAGATATCTTTCTTAATTAAGTAAAGTACCAGAAGTCGGCGTAAAGCCCACGGATTTATCCGTGGGGAAGTTTAAATTAGAAATATAGACATTATGGATTACAAAGTAATAGTTGATTTTCACTCGACTTCCGGGTCTCCTATGCATGATGCGTATATAAAAGAATTTATCGTTAGCTTCTTGACACTTGTGCGTAATGGTCAGATGGTAGGAAATGGTAGTTATGAGTTACCTGTTAGTCAAGAATTAGTTCTAGCCTTGTTATTAATAGGTTTAGCTAAAGAAGAAACAGAGACTAGGAGGAGAATTAAATTCTACATAAGGAGTGACGCAGGACATATTAGAGAAACACACAAAAAGGATCTAGAGGCACATTTCCCTGGATTACTGAAAGAAGCGACAACAAAGCCGTTATGAAGCGCATATCAGAAGCATAAAATGTAATGGATATGATGGCACATTTCAATTGAGGAAGGGTAATGGTTACAGATAAGTTAAAGGAATTAATCAATTCCAACAAAGAATGGAGTAGTGGGGTATTAGCTGGTCCTTTAGGGGACGTAGACCCTATATTAAATAACGCAGCTAAGGTTATCAGTGGGTATCAACACCCACTCTTTCCTCCTTACTGGTTAGATAAACCCATCGTTCTGTTATTCAATAGAAGGTATATTAATGACCTCAGCGGGGTAATCCAAACCCTAATGAATAAAGGAATAAATATTCGATTAGGAATACTTAATAAAGAAACTCAAATGGTGGAACCCTATGAGTTTCTATCCTATGATTCTGATATTCCTCCTTTAAGCAAAGCCATTAGTCTTAGTGAGTTACAAAAAAGAAGAGCTTTAGGGAAATGTCAAGTATGGGAACCCTCTACCTTTGTCTATGACGTTATAGATAACCTCTATACTCTATGGATGAGACTTACAAATGAAGAAAGAACTAAGTTCTTATTCAAAGTACTACAGGGTATTACTACCTCTAGAGTTAAGTTCAAGGTAATACTAAATAGTACAGGTACTATCCACATTACTGGGGGTACTCTAGCTGACTATCCTTCAAAAACCCTTAAGATTCATCTCCTAGATGATGGTTCAGGAAGAATAGAAGGCTTAGTATCTAGGACCACCAACGCTAACGTCTGGTTAGGTGAATCCTATACACAAGAACATCAAACAGTAGTCCAAGGAGGCTTTATCCTTGCTCTTCTATTGATGAATCTAATGAATAATCTCTCTAGTGCCTCAGTAGAAGCCACTGCTTTAAGACTTACCTCTCTGTGGAAAACAGAGGAAAACTATGGAGCTAAAGCATTACCTGATAGCACCGATGCTGCCATTCTGAGCTCCATAGTTAAACCTCTTATCCCTACTGTGGGTAACCCACATACTAACTTTCCTGGAGTAAGGTTTGTAAACATAGATAACATAAGCCCTACGGGGGACCATAGCTCTAGTGAGCTGATGAAATACTTATTTCGTAAAAGAATACCAGTAGTACCCGATAAGTACGTTAGCTATGGTAAGTACGTCATCGCTGGTAAAGGGGCTGAAGCAATGGGAGTCGGACTGAGAATCGACCCTATTTACTTAGAGGAACATCCTAACCCTACTATTAAAAATACTCCTGTTGAACACCTTCAAGTGTTAAGTATAAATGCGGACTCTAAGTCTGAAGCTAAACATTTTAATAGGCCTACGGGTAACTATAAGGCGAGTACCGCTGAAGGTACTAGTAAACATCCTCTTGTAGCTTCCCATTTAATTATGGGTACAAGTGAAGGGGATGTAAAATTGTATGGTATAGAAATACCCGTTGTATACACTAACAGCCGACTCGGGCATGGTAGTGGTGTTGCTTGTTATAACCCAAGTAAGGACCCTTTAAGCTACTCTATTACAAAGAGAATCCAAGGTCAAATACCTGAATACTTAATCCCAGCTAAAGAAAAAAGTACTCTGAAGAATCTACTTCAAGGTACTGGAAATAGCATACTTGCTAAACTAGCTCCCTTTATCCGTAAGAAGTTAGAGAAGTTAGTAGAAGCTGGAACTGTATTTGGTCCTAATGAAACTGTTCTCAGTGTATGGGATAACTATCCTAAATACAAAACAACCGTAGTTCAAACACCTGATATAAACCTTCACTTTGAGCTGAAGGAATTAGATGAGGACTCTATCCGAGTAGTTGAAGATAATAAAGGTAGAGGTAATATTCTTCTATCTCTTACTACTGAAAGTGTGGTTAAGGGGGATTACCAACTTAAACTAAGAGCCCCCGGGATCAAATGTACTACTATTCCTGACCCCATCGCCTTTGAAGATGGAAGAGATTGGACTCTCTTTCTACCTTATGAAGCCCTCAAAGGCCGCTTAATGCAGATATATCTCTTTGCTAACTATGTATTTTCTGAGTATGGAGTAGAAACTAGATATATTTCTAATGCCGGTATCCTAGTATTTGAAAAACCATTTGAATACAAAGGAAAGACCTACACCAGGGTCGATTTAACTCCTGAAGGACAAGGGTCTGACAATGTATTTGAGCAATGGGTAAAGGATAATACTGAAGTTGTATGGGTTCGACGATACCTATCTAGCCACATCCTTGAACGCTTGAAGAAGGAGGAACCTCATCTTATTCAACTACTGAATGAGGATAACCCCTTAGCCGATATCCAACTTATTGAAGAGGTTGAGAATGGTTATCTAGTTAGAGAGTTAATTCAAGCTCTATCAGGTACGGCTCATGTAAGAGTTGAAGTTACTAGTCCAAGAGAATACTTAACAGGTCAAGGTAATACTATTGAACAATTAGCTTCCCTAGAAAGTGTGGCCCCCGAATTAGCCCTAGCTATTAATGCGTCGGCTAAACCGGTTCATCAAGGGGTCAAAACCTTTCTAGATTTCTGTAATAACAAACTACCTACAGAAGGAATAGAAGTCTATACTCTACCTCAACTCAAAGAATTCTTATCTAATTACTTCAATACAGAAGGAATTATATTCCGAAAGTCAAGTGATATTCTCTTTGTATGTGAAGACCTCTTTCCTTCAGGTATATATATAGAAGATAAAAAGGAGATTAAAACCTACATTCATTTCGGTCTCCTTATAAAATATGGGGGGATCTCTAATGCTGGCACTACACTTACAGGTGTAGTTGGTAATATAGTTGACCTTCTTCGTCGTCTCTTGATTAATGAGCTAACACCCGAAGCTGAGAATCTATATGCTTCTATCTGTGCTCTAATTCGATTAGACACAGTTAAATGGATAGGACAAATGCAAGGTCAACTCAAAGGTGAATCAAAGGTGGTTGCTCGTCTAGGTAAGACAGCAAACGTCTGGACAGGTCTTAAGATTAAGACTAGTCACTTACCTGAACTAGAACATATCGATGGTTTACCTGTGTATATATTCCATCCCGAATGTGTATCCACCAGTAAACTACGCCTCAAACAAGGGGACTATCTAGCTGTAGGAAGGAATCCTATGGGATCCCTATCCTTTGGTATAGCTATCATCGATAGAAGTATAGGTCATGTAGGTCATGTAATGTGTAGCCCCGAGGTATGGGCTATGGCTAATCAAGGGGACTCAGATGGCGATGTGGCGAGTCTTCTCAATATCTCTAAGTTAGTAACAAGTCGAACCTATAACTCGGAATCCAAACGGTTAGACATTACTTACTTCCAAACTACTAAGGCACAATTGCATCTATGGAACCAATCTGTCTTAATGATGGGCGGTTCTGATGATTCTTTTAGTAGTTTTGTAAGTGGGAAGTCTAAATGGACTTCTAAACTTATAGATGTTGATAAACCTCTCAAAGGCTATATCCCTCACCCTCTGAGTCCAGTCTTAAGTATTCTTCCTGCTCTTTCTTATTTAAGTATAGGTAAAAAGGTTAGTGAACACTATACCTTTAATGTAGGTAATGGGTATGGTATATACTCCGTCCTATGTTTCTGGTGTGCAAACATGACATCCGCTATCAGGAAACATATCCTCGAAGAATGGTCTGAATACGACAGCACTAAGATTGAGGATGTGATTAAACTCCATCAACTAATCCTAGAGAATGAAGCTATTAATCATGTACAGAAAGCCTTAATGGTTGCCTGTCGCGTGATATATGAAGACCTAGGATTAGGAGGTTATACTCCCTTCAGAGCCTCAGTATTTGAAGTCATAGGTGCTTGTAATAACTCTGAACAATATAACCATATGATTGCTAAGGTCTATCTACCCATTGGACCTAAGTATGTAAGTATGCGTGAACTCCCTCTTTATATGGAGAACTTTAAGTATGAAGAAGTGGTAGGCAGAAGATTATTAGCTTCTATGCTCTTCAACAATACTAGTCCTGATTCCATTGAGGTTGTAAAGGTACTGCTGGAGGCTAATCAACTCCGACTTACCTTTAGCGCTATTGAAAAGGGTAATAGACAAGTACCTTTTACTCCTTGGGGTTTAAATACTGAGGAAAGAGCTTGTATATATGGCGCCCTTCGTCGCTTAGGTAAAGGGAATTATAACAGAGGACTAGACGGTTTATCTACTTACGAAGTAGTGACTAGCTTAATGGGAACAACTCCTTATGCGGATTTCATTAAATCAGATATCCTCAAGGATTACTTAAAGAATATTCCTACTATGCTGAATCTCTTCCTAGACTATAAGCAAGGTAACCGTCCTCCTCAAGGATTCTAAACCTGAATCTTAATCCATTTGTAATTAGGAGATTCATACAATGAGATGTAGAGCACCCCCTAGGGGTTATTAATTCTATATCTGGATTCTATACTTAATGAATCCTTTCATCAAACACAATCAACCAAGAACAATCAACCAAGAACAATCAACAATGACTATTGATACCGAAAACAACATGAACACTGTAAACACCGAGACTGCCCCTAACTTATCCCTAGAAGAACTGGATGACCTCTTTGATGAACCTACTGAAGCTAAACCTAAGCTCTCTAAAGAAGAAAAGCGTCAGCTTCTATTACGGAGTGCAGGTTATACTGCTTCACTAAGTTACGCAGAGATGGTTGAACGCATTAAAAAGTATAAAGGCAAACCTTTAGAGGAAATTCCTCTTAATGCTCGTTATGGTTATGCCCTTCTTAATGTGGTAAAATCCGATAAACCTAGTGCCACAGGACAGAATGGTCTAGGTTATAAAACGGCTGGATATGAACCTAAATATAGCCTCACCCGTCTGGCTATTGAATGGGGGAATATCCATTATACTACTCTGGACGAAAAGGGGGTATTCCAAACCTACCGACTCCCTGATGAAAAGCGTTCACCTCTAACGGTGAGCTTCTTCCTATCCCCAGAAACCCTCGACCTCATCGAGCAGATTATGGCGGACCTAGGAACCAACGTAGTGAATATGGGAATAGTATTTAATGCGGAAGCCACAGTTACAGAGCTAACAATGAAAGCACAGCGGGAACAATACCTGGCGATGCAAAGCACTCACCGGGATAAGAGCAATCCCGATGACCCTGAGAAGGAAGATAGCTTCACAAGCTGGAGTGCTACCGTCAATAATGTTTTCATTGATGAAAGCACAATTGTACCCGCTGCACAGGTAAATCTTTCACTGCGGATTAAAGACCCTGAGACTTTAATCGCTCTCATGAGTCAGTCGGCAGTCACGGGGTTTGATAATAGTCGCAAGCTGCGTCGGCAACAAGTAATAGATCAAGACCTCGCTGCCCCTCCCTCCGGTAATCCAGACCCTCTAAATCAAATGGATGCAGCTACACAAGTCGATGTCTAATCTATAAATAAACTTATCCGGTAATCAATCAATGGATGCATTCCCTCTAACTTCAAGCTTAATTAATTAATTAATTAATTAAGAACTGGATAAATCCAATAGATTACCTCTATTTGTTTATTGATTAGTAAATGGGAGTGTCAAAACTCCCTTTCTTCCTCACTTTATTAGGTAGCATCCAAGATCATAATGAGTTCAATCAGAGTATCAGATGTATCAGATGTTTCACTCTTAGTTAGGTCAGATGAATACAAAATCACTATTGCGGAAAACCTTCTAATGCTGAAACACAGCTTAGAACAGTACAGGCGCAATATGCTGTGGCTCCCTCTAGTAAGTCTTCTCATTAGAGAAAGACATGAATTGTCTATTCTATCTAAACGGCAATTGAATAATGTGGCTAACTCTATCAAGAGTGAAGCCAAGAAGACCTCTCGGGGTGACCTCTATCTGTACCTTAAACGATTGGCACTGGATGAACTACCGCTTCCTCTAAGCCTTAAACATAAGAAGGAAGTAATGATGGGGCTCACATACCTAATAGGGCATTGCCCCCAACTTGAAGAGAAGCTCCCCTGTAAGCTAAGAACTATCGCTTCGGAAGAGGCTAGAAAGGATATCAATATCTACCTCTCTAGCTGTGCTAAAAAAAAACATAGTTGAATTTTCTTGATTGATAGTATCCCCTTCACTAGTTGAAGGGGATACCCCCCTCTTTGCCCGTGTAGCTCAGTGGTAGAGCACACCCTTGGTAAGGGTGAGGTCACGAGTTCAATCCTCGTCACGGGCTCCATGACTATTGATACCGATTAAATACCATCTACCTCTCTAGCTGTACTAACAAAGAACCTACTTGACTTTTCTTGGTTGCTTGTGGTTAATGAAATAATTCAATATTCCAATCAAATGAACTCTTGGTTTTAAGAACTCTTGGTTTTAAGACCTCTTGTTCAAA
>Ga0222708_1000466_pt1 | contig 10606 bp, 15 predicted proteins | sample AntAcemetage1576_FD_179806 | JGI IMG/M metagenome (GOLD analysis project Ga0222708, IMG submission 179806) | Saline water microbial communities from Ace Lake, Antarctica - #1576 | ecosystem: Environmental > Aquatic > Non-marine Saline and Alkaline > Saline | place: Antarctica: Ace Lake... | reverse complement strand
GTTGACTTGCGATACCATTATATTGGCTGACTGTGGGGCTGATCAATTGATAGAAGTCACTATCACTGGAAATTATAACATGCTTGTCTTGAGGGTGTGTTTGGATCCAGCGAGCAATAAAGTCATCCGCTTCGCAACCATGAGCCTGTAACACAGTAACGTTTGTGTTGTCATGTAGGAAATCCTTGAACGCATCAAATGCCTCGTTAAACGCGGTGTTTTCTTCAACCTCAGCAGGCGATGCTAGGGCACCCGCCTCCCGGCGATGCGCTTTGTATGGCGCATAAAAGTCTCTACGCCAAGACCGTCCTTCAAAACAGAACACCACATGGGTGCCGCCAAGGTCACGCCAAGCCTTGTTAATGCTGGAAAAAATAATATGCATAGCCATACCAATCTTGGTATCAATATCTCCACGAACCACGTGACGCGATCTGTAAAAAAGATTCGCGGCATCTACTAGTATATACGTCATTGTTATCCTTTAAGTAATGTGTCAGCCTACAACAATCTTGGGCCCATGTCAATACATATTTTGTTTAGCATGACATTTGCAAAGGTGTAGTCGCAATCCTGGTAGACTTGGGGTTCTAGAGCGTCCATAGCTGCAAGAATGGCAGCAGTTATATCATGTTGGTTAAACGTAAAAACCCAAGCTGGCGCATGCCAGTTATAGTAGGGTTGCGAAAAGTTGTGCATCATAAAGTTACTCTGGCTGCTCGTTTGTTACGCCACGACATAGGTCAGTGAACCACATGTCAACTATGTCCTCGTCAGTGCGGCCACTATATCCTGCCTCAGTTAGACTATAAACAAATGCCTTATTCCAGTCGAGCTCCATAAATCCTGTGTTGGGCTTTTTTGGATCAACAAATTGCACACTAATTACCTTGACCCAAGGCTCATTGTTAATATTTGCAATTGTTTTTTCACGTAAGTCAATGTCCTGGATTTTTCCAGCTCGCCATTTTTTGTACCAATTAAACATATTCTTCCTTAATTTGTGTTGCCGCGGATCATTACCATCCAATCTTTTCCCATGGAACGTCTTTGTTGCCAAAATGTCCATATACACAGTTTGCACTGTATTCAGTAAAGTTGAATAGATCAAATCGATCTATAATACCTTTTGGTGTAAGATCAATATTTTCACGGATGTATTTTTCGATAGTTCTGTTGTGCCCGTTGCTGTCAACATATATACTTACTGGATCCTTGACACCAATAGCGTATGACAATTGAATCTGGCACCAGTCTGCCATGTCATCTGCTACTACGTTTTTGGCCAACCAACGTGCTGCATATGCACCACTACGGTCCACCTTGGTCGGATCCTTGCCAGAAAACGCGCCGCCTCCGTGCGGGGCCCATCCTCCGTAAGTGTCAACTATGATCTTTCGACCAGTCAGCCCAGCGTCACCATCAGGACCACCAATAACAAAGTTTCCTGTTGGATTGATGTGCCATATGGTATCATCATCAATTAGTTTGGCAAGTGGCTCTATACTGTGGGCCGCAATCTTTACAGTGTCCCTAACCGATTGAATGGTTCCAGGTGTGTGCTGGTGGCTACACACGATGGATTGGATCCTTCTTGGAGTACTGCCATCATATTCGATTGAGATTTGGCTTTTGGCATCTGGAAGGAGATAGGCATGGCCGTTGCTGATTCGCAGTGTGTCCAACTTGTGTAATAGTTGATGGGCAAGATAGATAGGCATGGGCATAAAATCAGGCGTGTCATTGCATGCATAGCCAAACATGATTCCCTGGTCGCCTGCCCCGAACTCGTCGGTAGCAATTGAAATATCACCTGATTGTGCATGTAGTTCGTTGTAGATGCGCAGTGTGGACCAGTCGAATCCACCACCATCAGGATATCCAATTGACTTAACCGTATCCTGTACAAGTTGGTCAACTTCATCTTTTGTGAGATTGAAGTTTTTGACCTCTCCTGCAAGTGTGACCATATTTGTTGTAACAAGAGTTTCAATTGCGCATCGCGTTGTGCTGTCTCCACGCCGTAGGGCTTCATCAAGCAATGCGTCTGAAATTTGATCAGCAACTTTGTCAGGGTGTCCGCGGCTCACGCTTTCTGATGTATATGTATATCGTCTATTCATTATTGGTCCTTTTATGTCCTAGTCGTTCGATCGTGCTGCCAAACAAAGTCCAGCACCTTTTTCGGCGGCGGCGACCCGCAATAACAGTTTGGCTATTAAAACACCAGACTCATCGTATGGCAGCATCGCGGTATATTTTATCATATTCGCCCACATTTCTATAGCTTTGTATTGAACCGTTCAACATTTTTATTTTGAGCATGGATACAGTATTCAAGTTCAGTGGTCGCATTGCTATGTATCTTATCATATCCCCACGTCTTTCTTCGTTCAGCCACCAAGTATTTCGTTTGCAATAGCAATAGGCATAACACGGCGGATAATTGGCAAGATCACTTTATCAATTGGTATTATTGCTACATATCTTATCATATTCGCTCACATCCTTATGTCTTTTTTGATCAATGCTTCATCAGCAGTAACCGCTGAGCTGAATGTTTCTGCATAACGTACACGTAGAGTGTGGATTTGACCAACCGGGCCGGTCATTGGCCGCACACCAAGTATTTCGTTTGCAATAGCAATAGGCATACCGCGGCGGACACCTAGTAGGATAGCAGTGTCAAGTTTGTCCAATGGTAGCATTGCTACGTATCGTATCATATTTGCTTATATCTCTCTCCATGTTTCATTCTGGCAAACCACTTCGTTTGAAAAAGACATATTGAAACACCAAGTTTGTCAAGTGGCAACATTGAAATATATTTTATCATACTTAATTATATTCCTAAGTCTCTTTTCTCTTAGCATCGCCGATATTTCAGCTTTTAAAATATCAAGCTCACGTCGTGGCAACATTGATATGTATTTTATCATACTTAATTATATTCCTAAGTCTCTTTTCTCTTAGCATCGCCGATATTTCATCTATTAAAACATCAAACTCACTTCGTGGCCGTATCGCGGTATATTTTATCATGCCATAGTACAGTAAAGGTGAATCTGCAGATTGAGAATAAATCCATAACGAACACAATATGAAGCAGCATACTCATGATTGATTTGGTTTGCAGCCATGTCAAGTAACCCTGGTTCCCAAAAGCTTACAATTTCGTCAATCTCACTACGCTCCTTGAGTGTAGTTTGATTTGAGTTCAAGCGTAATTTCTTGGACTCAAGTGGTACGCTGTTGTATATGTTCATGGGACTAATATAGATATCTCGCCCAGTAGCGGCCTGCCATTCATGTGCCCAATCTGGTACTTGTGAATAGGGCGAGTCGGCATCAGCTTCCATAACAAACTTTAGACAATTGGCACGATCAAGAACCTCTTTACGTGGCACAAGGTAGCGAATCGCTACCTTATTTTTCTCCAAGCACTTGGGCGAAATTACAAGAACAGTACTGGTGGGAATTTCTGTATTTTGTGTGCCGTTTGATTCAATCTGTGTTTTGGTAAAGATATGTTGCATACGTTCCAAGAATGGATTGATGTTGTTTTGCAGCATGGGCTCGCCACCAGTCATAACAAGCACCATACGTTTCTTGGTTGGCAGGGCTGAATAGTATTCCACTGCAGAGTCATCTGCCAGATCGGTCGTATCAATGGAATGATTGGTCCAACCTGGACGTTCCATTCCCTGGTCAACATAAAACTGATCAATAGTTGTCTCAATACGTTCTTCAATCTGGTCGAATGTCAACCAGTCGCCATCGTCAAAGAAGGTGTCACAAAATTGGCAATCGAGGTTACATTTTGCAAGTCGGATAAAAAATGCAGGCTCGCCCCGGAAAGGCCCTTCGCCTTGAAGTGTCATAAACATAGATGTAATATACATCTGATCTTGTCTTGCTTCAGCAAAATATTTTTTACCGACAATTTGGTTAGTTCCAAACATGTATTTTCCTTATTCAATATATCCAAGTAATTTGGCCATTACAGCGCCGTCGTCGACAAACTCTACTTCAGCTTGCATTGATTCTGCATCACCAAAGGGCCTAACAATAACAGACTCAGATGAAAATCCTTGATCATTGACAAACCACCATGTTATACCTTCCTGTATATCGTCCCAAGTGTTCCCCGATGCGATGATCTTGCCAATATTATCAGTGTACACATGTATAATACAGGATTTGGGATCAGGTTGATAGTATCGCGCAACACCTTCATCCATTGTCTATAATCCGATTCATAGCAGATTTAAAGCGGGTCGATTGCTTTTTACGTGCTGCCTTAAGTTTAACAGATCCAACACGGTCTGTAAAGAGAATACCCTGAAGGTGATCATATTCGTGCAAAAATACACGACAGTCCATACCAAAAAGTGTTGCTTGGCTGCGAGCACCTGATTCATCTTCCCAACTGGCCTTGATCATGTCGGGCCGCTTGACTTTGAGATAGAGACCGGGATCACTCAAACAGCCCTCACTCATAAGCACTGTGTCATCGCTTATTTCATGAATTTGGGGATTGAAACAAGTAATCATTTCACTTTGAACGTGGGTTACAAATACTGCGGCATCAAAGTCGATTTGGTTGGCAGCAATGCCCAGGCCACGGTGCTGCAGGCACAGGTCCTGCATATTTTTGCTGACCACTAGTCGGTATGCCAGATTGTCTGGTGGAAATGGTTGCGCGGCTGTTTCAAGTGAAGGGTATGGGGCGTAGACAAGCCGGTGCGATGATAGGTCTGGCATCAAGGATGTTGTATCGATCTGGTTGTTCATAATTTTATCCGTTGTTTTGTTGATTAAGTTATGCTGGTGTCCAATGGCTCAAGCACCTAGGTTCATATGCACCAACACTCCCCACTACAACCCGCTCATCAGCTGTCTGTTCTTGACGCTGGGTTTTGGTTGCTGGTCGGCCACATTGTGAGCATATACTTTGTATCAATTTGATTTCGTCACTTAGTGCCATAAGCAAGGCAGTAGTTTCAAAAGGCTTGCCTCTACTATCTTGATTGAGGCCGGCGGCGATAACATTTACACCATCTACCAACATGTTACTTACTATTTGCAGGGTGGTGTCAGAGTCCATGAATTGTACCTCATCCAGGAACACTGTATGATAATTATACGATTTTAAGGTGTGGTTGTCAATCACATGTTGCCAGTTATCCATACTAAAGCATGGAAAACTTAGCTTGTCATGTGTTGCAATATGATCCGCACTGTAGCGATTGTCAATACGTGGCTTGATTACCAGAACCTTAAATTTACAGTGATTGATCCAGAGTATTTCTTGTAGTATAGCTGATGTTTTGCCAGCAAACATGGGGCCAATTATAGTCTTGAGTTTACCTGTCTTTTCCAATGGTTAAAGTTTCCTTGTGTGCATAATACTACTTATGATCTGGAGAAGTCCTGTTGTAGTTTGATATTATCAAAGAACTCTTTTTTTGTACCAAGATCACCATTGAATTGATAAATATTAGTGTAATCCGCGATACTACCATATCCGATTACTCTAACAATCTATAAGGAATCATTAGCAATGTTATTTATCAACAATAAGTATACCAAATGGTATTATCAAATCATTGAAGCTGCAATTGCCCATCCCTCTACTGGCTATACTGAAAAACATCATATTATACCTAAAAGTTTAGGTGGATCAGATGATCCTGAAAATATATTACCTTTGAGTGCAAGACAGCATTTCGTATGTCATACTCTTCTGGTTAAAATGACAACCAAAACCAGTCACCAGCACAAAATGATTAGAGCACTATGGGCTATGACTACACTAGAATATACTGGACGTCAAGATCGGCATAAAAATAATTCTAAATCGTATAATAGAGCCAGAATATTATATAGTAAATATATGTCCAAACATAATCCTATGCATAATCCTGAAATCCAGGCTAAAAGAGTTGCTACATGGAAAGAAAATAGAGCAAAGAAAAGTCATATTCCTGTACGTATATTAAAAGACAAGTTTATTACTCCATGTGGAATATTTAAAACTAAGAAGTCAATACAAGAGAAATTGATGATACCAGAGCATACTCTTAATACAATATATAATAACTTAGATGATCTACCAACTAATAACGGTAGATGCAGTAAGAAAATAGACCATCTAGATATTGATTTTACTAAGTCTTGGCGCGATAACGGATTCGGGTACATTTAGTAACCATTTGTTGTCCTGGCTTGCATAGCAATATTGTCAAAAAATTCCTTTTTTGTACTATAATCATCATTAAAGCTGCCTCTAAGTACAGTTGTTTGTGTTAAACTAGATGTTGCACTTATGCCTCTATTAGTGCAACAGCCATGTTCAGCCCCAATATGAACTGCAATATCTTTAGATCCAGTCGCTGTTACAATCTCATTTGCAATGTCCACTGCCAGTTCTTCCTGCAACGTTCCTCTCCTTGCACACCACTGTGCAAGTCGTGTATATTTGCTCAGGCCAATTAGTTTGTCAGCAGCAAGAATACCGATATATGCAACACCAGTCACTGGTTGATGATGGTGTGAGCACATTGACTTCAGTTCGCTACGTACTACGAGCATGCCTTCATAACGATTTTCACCAACATTTGGAAACGCTGTGGCATTAGGGGCAGGATTATAACGACCACTCATAATTTCGTTATAGTACATTTTTGCAAGGCGGCGTGCCGTGCCCTTGGAATTTGGATCTGTCCACCGGTCAATTAGTAATGTATCTAACACAGTTTCAAATGCGACGGTGGCTTCGTCAATTAGCAAGTCTTTATCACCATCCTCTAATACAGACGAGATATTATCCCCTGCCCAATAGCGGATACCCAATTTTTGTAGACGATCTTGTATTTCTTTTGATTTTGCTGTCATGTTAATTTTTTCCTTATACCGACTGAATAAATGAACCTTGGTTCACAAATTCCACGGGGATGACGTTATTATTTCCAAATTCATTTTCTAGTTGAGGAATAGTGTCTGGGTCTACCAAAAATAAGACAAAGCCACCGCCTCCTGCGCCCAATAGCTTTCCACCATAAGCGCCTAGATCCATACCAGTCTGATAGATATTTTCAATAACTGGATTTGAGATTTGATTGCTGAGCCTCTTCTTGAGTTCCCAGCCTTCGTTCAACAGTTTACCAAACTGTTGCAAGATGTCTGAATCGACACCATCTGTTTCCAACAAGGCCTGTCCTTGGCCAACCATGTCATACATGCTGCCAAGATAGTCATTGTTATCGCCAGTCTTTGTTCTGCTTTCCTGGATACCCAATACTTGTGACGCATGTCGTTGTATTGATGTATACACTAGCACCATGCTGTGGTTTAGTAAGTCAGCACGTTTACGTGATATTGCTGGACTGACCCGCCCAATTGTCATTTGATCGTTATGCCAGCCAAAGTTATAACGGGCCAACCCGCCGTATGCTGCATGGGTTTGGTCCTGTACACCAACATTTTCATCTAGAATATTCTGCTCTAGGTTGATTGCACGAAGTGCTAGAGTTTCAGGGCAAGTAAACTCATGTTGTAGTGTTGCAATCAAATTTACAAATCCAACTGAAAAACTGGAACTGCTACCTAGGCCAGTACTACCAGGTAAATCACTCATTGTTGCAAAGCTATATGGGGTGTCAAACCCCTGCAGTTTGAGATACTCTCGTACTACCGGATGACTAATTTCCTCCACACTTTTTGCATTTTCAATAACACGATACGCCACGCGAAACTTTTGTTCAGCTATTGACGCCAATGGTAATGCAGTAGTGTAGATGTATTTGTTAATGGTGCCACCAAAAACACTGCTTGGCTTATCACGAAAGTAGCTGGGATAGTCCGTCCCGCCACCAAAAAAACTTACACGTAGAGGTGTCTTGCTTACATACATCAAATAATATACTTTCCAAATGCTTCAAATAGGTCAGTGCCATCACACTTGTATCCGGTAATACCTGCATTGAACCCAGCCTCGCGATCACTATCTTTATCGCCAATCATAATACTACGATCCAAATCCACAGGCCATGACGCCATAATGTCAAGTAACATACCAGGCTGTGGCTTTCGCCGCTCACTATCAAGACCTATTTCGTATTCAAGAGCATCAATATGTGCCCCTTGTTGACCTAGATTATACTGCATTTTCCTATGGAATTCAAGTACATAGTGCTCCTGATAGACACCTTTTGTTACACCACCCTGGTTTGTTATCACAAACACATAGTAGCCTGCACGATTAGCCTGTTGAATTAATTCAACAGCGCCAGGCTTGAATTCCATGTCGTCTGGGTGGTAGGTGTACCCGGCACGATCATATGTTAGAGTGTTGTCTCTGTCGATGAATAATGCTGGGCGGGTGCGATGCAACACAATATCAGTTTGCGCCCGTTCATAATCTTGTGGTATGCCAATGTCAATAAAGAATGTGCCAAGTCCTGCTAGACTGACTGTTACATTCCCATGTTGTATAATAGCAGGTATCAATCCATTTTCAAGAGACATTTCCATATCATTTTGTAAAAACATGGTAACTATTTCTTTATTGATTACATATACCCCAGAGTTAATAACTCCGCTATTATTGATACCACGTTTGTGTATATGTGCAACCATACCTTCATGTGTTTCCAATGTTTCATGACGGCTGGCATCCTGAGTATAACGTCCCAACATGTGTATTCGTTCAGGTCGCATTGTGGTCATGTCAGTAAGATCATAATCAATCCAGCTGTCACCATTAAAAAGCATAAAGTAGTCGTCTAGATGTTGGTGTGCATTTACAAGGGCTCCCAAGGTACCCCGTGCATCAGTCTCAACCACAACTTCGCATCTGGCATGATTAAATGTCTTACCATGGTACATTTCTGACACTATGTCACCATGATAGCCAGCTAGCATGAGCACCCGCTCAAAACCCCAACGTGTGACCTCCTGTAACAAGTGATCAAGAAAGGGCTTACCAGCTACTGGCAGTAGCGGCTTGGCAGTATCAGTGGTAAGATTACCCAGTCGTGTCCCACGCCCACCGCATAAGATTACAGCCTGCTTCATGGGAACATCTTTTCTTCTACAATCTTGCAAACGAGATGACCAATTGTAATATGGCATTCTTGGATGTGATTGGTTTCGCTACTAGGAGCATGAATTGTAAGATCAGCTAAATTACTCAATATGCTGTCTTTCTCACCAGTCATTGCAACCGTACCTATATTCAAGAGCCTGGCAGCGATGAATGCATTAACCACGTTAACACTGTTGCCACTTGTGCTAAGACCAACAAGCAGATCTCCTGGACGCCCAATACCATCCAACTGGCGAGAGAACACTTGGTCAAATCCATAATCATTACCAATTGCAGTAAGCGCACTTGTATCAACAGTAAGGGCAATGCTAGCCAATGGCTTGCGATCCTTGAGAAACCTACCCATCAATTCAGCTGACAAGTGTTGACTATCAGCAGCACTACCGCCATTGCCACAAAAAATAACCTTGTTACCAGTTTGCAGGGTGCATCGTACCATATAAGCAAAGTCTGAAATATCTTGTGCAATGTCATGCATTTGCAAAATTGTAGCACTTGTCTTATCAATATATTCTGTAATTGTCATTGTCATTATTGCTTTTCCATCATGTGTGCAAACATTTTGTTTGGGTTAATAAAATCCATAATACGTTGTCGCTGTTCAGGTAAACGCTGTGCAAACACACTATAATGATTAATGCGTTCACTTATAAAGCCGTGTAATTGGTCTTTGTATTTGTGATAGTTATCAAAGCTGCTAGTCCACTCACTAGGGTACACAAACTCTGGCAAATAGATTTCACTATATGATGCGCGATTGGGAACAATGGGTACACAATTGACCAAGGTGCCCTCAATCATGCTCATGCCTAGATTTTCATGCAGTGAGCAGCTAAAAACTATCTTGCTTTCAGCTAGTTTAGCATAATACGCTTCCTTGGTCAATTGATGTTTCTGCGTTATGAACACATCAAAAGTATTGCCAAGCTCTTCTGCAATTTCCGGTTGCTTATCATGGTTATAGCGATGTGGCCACATTACCCTGTCAATTTTTGTAACATTTTGATATTTTTCCAGTGTATCCAATAGATACATGTATGGCTGCCCTGCTACTATTGCCTTGGCATGATCCTTTTGAGGAATGTCCAGATTCTGTAGAAACATGTCACGATGAAAGTTGGTTGCAAAGTAAGTGTTGTCGCTAGCGTAATAAAGGCTACGTTCAAAGTGCTGTGGCCACGCAGGACGCATCTTGTATCCCAGGATGTCGCTGGGGTCATATGCACCGGCATGCGCAATACCATGGATGGTCCAATTTGTTCCCAATAGGTCGCGCATGTAGGCAACTTGAATTAATGCTGGATTCCAAAAATCAGTAAAAAGAATAACAGCATCGTCTGGTACTTGATTCTGTTGCATCATATTGGTAAACTCTGCAAGCTGAGTACTCTTCCAATAGTTTGTGTCTGCAAAGTCCAAAAACGCGCCCTTGCTAGTCATTTGGCTACGCTGCTTGCCAACTACAGTAATTGAAGAAGGACCGCCAGTATGGCGGTC
>Ga0222708_1000463_pt1 | contig 10639 bp, 9 predicted proteins | sample AntAcemetage1576_FD_179806 | JGI IMG/M metagenome (GOLD analysis project Ga0222708, IMG submission 179806) | Saline water microbial communities from Ace Lake, Antarctica - #1576 | ecosystem: Environmental > Aquatic > Non-marine Saline and Alkaline > Saline | place: Antarctica: Ace Lake... | reverse complement strand
CCTTGAGAAACTGGTGAACCTTCATAAGATGAATATGGTCCATCTCTTTTTGCTAATTCAACAGAAGCTTTTAATGCTGAATAATATATTTGTTCGAATATTTTTTTATTTAAATCCTTAGCTTCATCACTTGTAAAAGGTAATTTTAATATAACAAATACATCTGCTAATCCTTGAACACCTAATCCTATAGGTCTATGTCTTAAATTAGACAATTCAGTCTCTACTGTTGGATAATGGTTTTTATCAATAACAGTGTTTAAATTCTTTGTAGCTATTTGAGTTATTTTATCTAACTTACTAAAATCAAATTTACCATTTTTAATACATTTAACTAAATTTATAGAAGCTAAATTACAAACAGCTTGTTCTTCGGGAGAAGAATATTCTATAATTTCAGTACATAAATTTGATGATTTAATTGTACCTAAATTTTTCTGATTACTCTTATTATTAGCTGCATCTTTATATAACATATATGGAGTACCTGTTTCCATTTGTGATGTTAAAATACTTTCCCATAATTCTAATGCTTTGATTTTTTTACCAGGTATTTTTTTATTTTTAATAGCTTCTACTATTTTATCATACTCTACCTTGAATTCCTCAGAATGAACTTCATCTAATCTTGTAAAACCTGCTTTTTGTTGTTCATTAGGACAAGATAAATACCAATCACCATCAACTTCAAGTTGTTCCATAAATAAATCATTCATCCACAATGCAGGAAATAAATCCCTAGCACGTAATTCTTCTTTACCATGGGTTTTTCTAATATCTAATAATGTAAAGATATCAATATGCCAAGGTTCTAAATAAATAGCAAAACTACCTTTACGTTTACCACCACCTTGGTCCATCCATAATGCTACTTGATTTAATGTTCTTAAATAAGGCATTAAACCATGGGAAGTACCATTTGTTGAATGAATTCTTGAACCTTTACCCCTTACATTACTTGCAGAAATACCAATCCCTCCAGCTCCTGAAGATATTATTCCCACATCTTTAATAGTATCGAATAAATCTTCTTTATTATCTCCTTTATTATTAATAAGGAAACATGATGCTAATTGTTGATTTTTTAAACCTGCATTAAATAATGTAGGTGTTGCATGGGTATACCCCCACCCTGATAAAATATTATACGTCTCTATTGCATCCTCAATATTTTCTGTTACAGTAATAGCAACCCTCATGTACATATCTTGAGGTCTTTCAATAGGTTCTTTTTTGATTTTGATTAAGTATGATTTTTCAAGTGTTTTATAACCAAAATAATCTAATTCAAAATCCCTTTCATAATCTATAGCTTTCTTTATTTTTGTAAAACCATAAGATTTAACTGTATCAATATAATCTTGATTAATCGAATTGTTATTTTTTAATAACGTAAATACTTTTTCAAAATCACCAGTAGTATCTTTATGTAAAGATGTAATTGCTATTTTTGAAGCTAATTTACTATAATCAGGATGATTTATTGCATAAGAAGCTGCAGTATCCGCAGATAATTTATCTAACTCAACAGTAGTAACCCCGTCATATAATCCTTGAATAACTTTCATAGCTATTTCCATTGGATTAACCTTTAATCCTCTACTAGCTCTTTTTATTCTTGTTTGAATTTTTGCAAAATCACCATTTACTAGTCTGCCGTTCCTTTTTTTTACTTTTATTTGTTCCATTATTTAATTTTGTGTTTTTAGAAATCTGCGTCGAAACTAATTTTATCTCCCTCTAATCCAACACCAGCTATTTTATAATCTGATACTTTTTTTTCAAAGAAATTGGTAGAACCTTCTAATGCAATCATTTCCATAAACTTAAATGGTTGTTTTACATTAAATTCTTTTTCGCATTCTAATTCCACTAATAAACGATCTGTTACAAATTCTAAATATTGAGTCATTAATTGTGAATTCATACCAATAAGACTTACTGGTAATGATTCAGTAATGAATTCTTTTTCTATTGTTAAAGCAGATAAAATTATTCCTCTTATTTTATCTTTAGGAACTTTATTTACTAAATGTTTGTTATGTAAATGTACTGCGAAATCACAATGTAAGCCTTCATCTCTTGAAATTAATTCATTTGAGAATGTAAGACCAGGCATTAAACCTCTATTTTTTAACCAAAAGATAGAACAAAATGCACCTGAGAAGAATATACCTTCTACTGCTGCAAATGCTATTAACCTTTCTGCAAAACTTGGAGAATCAATCCAATTTAAAGCCCAATCTGCTTTTTTCTTAATAGCGGGAAAATTTTCAATAGCTCTAAATAATTGGTTTTTCTCTTTTTCATTTTTAACATAACTATCAATTAATAAAGAATATGTTTCTGAATGAATATTTTCCATCATTATTTGAAAACCATAAAAGAATTTTGCTTCAGAATATTGAACCTCACTTACAAAATTCTCAGCCAAATTTTCATTTACAATTCCATCAGAAGCGGCAAAAAATGCAAGTATATGTTTTAAGAAGTATTGTTCATCTTTGGTTAATTGGTCGAATTTATCATCTTCCAAACTTATTTCTTCACTTGTCCAAAAAGAAGCCTCCTGATCCTTATAAAATTTCCATATATCATCATGTTCTATAGGGAATAATACAAAACGGTTTGGGTTTTCTTTTAAAATTGGTTCAATCATATTTTTATTGTTTTTTATTTTAGGGTCCATAAATATTATTAATTTTAGCTAATAGTGAATGACTTAAACTTGTCTTTTAAAATAGCTTTTTCATCTTGTTCTATACCAGAATAATTGGGTTTTTGCGGTTTTGATTGCGGTTCATTATCTTCATCATATTCCCCAAGTACCTCAAAGATACCCATTGAAGTATCTATTGTAACATCATAAGTCATCCCATCCATCCCATATCTATTTTTCATTATATGCCATCTACCAGTACCATCCATTTTATCTTTACGTAATCTAGATTGAGACATTAAAAAATCTGCAATCATCATTTTATCATAAGACCCAGCTGCTTTATCTCCTTCTACAATTTTATCTTTAGCCCCATCTCTATTTACTTGAGATACTGACCATATTGGTAATTGTAATTCTTTTGCTAAACCTTTTGTACCATAATATAAATCATCCAAATCTTCTTTTCTTTCTCTTCTTTTACTTGGAGGTTTTAATAAATCAACATAATCAATAAGGATTAAATCTGCATCAAAACCTAAATCTTTTGATTTTTGAATATGGCCTTTAATTGTATTTAAACTAGCATGTTTTGGTGGATATTCTTTAATAATTAAATTATCCTCATATTGTACTATAAATTCTTTAATTTGATCTTTATGATCGTCAACATCTTGAACAGGTATTCTTGTTAAACAAGAATCATATCTTTTACCAACATACTTATCTCCTAATTCTAATGTATAATGTATAACTTTATAATCTAATGCTAAAGCAAATGCTCCTATAGCAACTAATGCCCATGATTTACCTCCACCAGGACCTCCAAATATTAATCCGAAATCACCAGATCCTAAGCCACCTTGTAATAATGTATTTATAATATCCCAAGGAGTTGGAACAACATTTCTAATATTTTCTGCATATCTAGATTCAAAATCATCTTTATATCTATGACCAATATCCTTATTTTGACCTGCTTTTAATGCTTCTTCTATCAGATTTCTGATACTTTCAAATTCACCTTGTTTTAATAAATCAACAGATTCTAATAATGCTTGTTTAATTTTTTGATTTTGACAAAATATACTGAATTCATTTTCTATATATTCAAAATCAGTATTTGTTGATTGGTAAATATTTTTTAATTGTTCTTTAATACCCACCTTCAATACTTCATTATCTAATTTTTTACATTCTACTGTAAAATATTCCAATGTAGGTTGTATTCTATATTCATCATAATAAGATAATACTTGAGATACAATCCATTTATGAGCGATATGATCAAAGTATTCTTCTGATATAATATCCCTTATTTGAGATAAAAAATTCCTATTTTTAATTAAGGAATTTAATACTTTAACTTGGAATGTTAGACCATAATCAGCTAATGATTTTAGAGCTGCTGCCATATAACTATTTAAATTTATTTAATTGTTCAAAATTACTATTTACCCACAAGTTAACATTTTTAATTGAATTTTCCAACCTATCCTGTTCATAAAGATTAATAAATTTATGAGATTGTAATTTTGGAGGTAATGTATTGTAAGTTTCTTCAATTCTCAAAATATGACTATCAGATATATTTAGATTTTCTAAATCCATTATCCTTTTATTTACCTCTAATTGTTTTCTAAAATTATAAACATTCCCATATAATGGATTATTTCCTTTTTTAGTAGCCAATGTATAACTTTTATCAATAATATATTCTAGAGTTACTTTATTATCAGTTGATAATTCGGGAAATAATTGGAATAATTTTACTTTACCTAATTTAGGGACTTTTGGAACATTATCAGAGGTATCACCTAATAATATTTTCATACTTAGAAAATTTTGGGGATATAAACCAAATTCTTCCATTACCTTTTCAGGGGTATAGTATTTCTTTTTAATAGGTGAATAAACTGTTACATTTTCACTTACTAATTGCAAAAAATCTTGATCAGCCGATATTATTATAGATTGATTGGATTTTGGCGCTAAATAAGCGATAATATCATCTGCCTCTAATTTATCAATAACTGATATATTTACTGGTAAAAATTTGAGATAATCGATTAATCTTAATAATTGATTTTCAATAGATTCTGACTCTTCTTGTAATGAATCAAATGAACTCCAATTAGTAATTCTTTTTATTTTTCGTGTTCCTTTATAACCTGTATAGATATTCTTTTTATTTGTTGTATTTCCTTCCCCATCAAATACAAGTATAACTCTTGTAGGTTGATGTAGATTAATCATTGCACCTAACGATTTTAAAAACCCTACAAGGCCACCTATGTGATGACCTTGGGTATTCATTTTAGGTATAACAGCAAATGATCGTAAGAACATATTCATACAATCAATGAGAAGGACCCTATCATTAACTTTAGGATCCTCTGCATTTGAATTTATATTTATTTTATTTAAAAGATTTGAATATCTTCCCATTTATTGTTCAATTGGTATTAATATTTCATCTAATTCAAACCCATCATCTTCTATCTCATCTGTAAAGTCAATTCCACCCAATATATTTGCCCAATCTTCAGCATGTTCTTTTTTATAATTATCTATTGCCTTTTTATCATCAGGAATAAATCCATGAACAGTACTTACAACCACACCTTTGGTGTTAATACCAGTAATATGATTTTTATCACAAGTAATTCTTGTTTTTAAAGCATATTCTACTTGTTTACCATTTTTAGTAGCTTTAAGTTTTTGAGTACCTGGAGACGTAATATTTCCAAATGTTAATACTAATGAAGCATCATAAAACATTGTATCACCATTCTTATTTCTCATTTTTGGTTGAGCCATAGGCATTAATGCTGGTTCAATCCAAATTTTATTTACTGCTACTAATGTATTAGTATAAGGTTGGGATTCTTTCCTAGATAATACTATTTTTTGATTAATAAAATTACCAAATTGTTGAGATACTGCTCCAGCATTCCACATAGGACTATTACTATTCTTTTCTATACTCATAGCACATGGAATAGATCCAATACTATCCCATAAAAATAATAAATCGTGGGGAAGATTACCTCTATGTTGTTCATCTAGTAAATCTGATATAAAGGATGCTACATCTTCAATACTTTCTAGATTTTCTCTATCATTATAAAGAAAAAATCCATTATAATTAAATTCTCCATCACCTATATCTTCTTTTTCCAGTTGGAATCCCATTGTTTCCCAATGATCCCAATCATGTTTCATTTCAGTCATTATAATAACTGGTAATACTCCTGTTTTTTGAGCTTCAATAGCTAATTCTATTAATAGAGTTGATTTACCTGTATTACTATGACCTCTAATTAAATTAACATGACCTTTACCTGCTCCTGGTATTTGTAATTCATCTTGAACACATTGTGGGAATAAAATCCATTCTTGTTTTTTATATCTACTATTTGAATGACCTAAATTTTTAGATTGTTTAAATTTGTCAAGTGAAAATGTAGAGTTTATTTTTTTATCTATCTTAGCAGATAAACTTTTCTTTTTTGCCATAAATTAATAAAAAATTAAACCCTCCCAAAGGAGGGTTGTTTAATTACTTAGATTCTTTGAATAATTCGTCAAATTCCTTATCAGAAACTGTGTTATTTATAACACTTTTCTTTTTAGAATTTGTAACTACTGGGGGGGTTGAAGATTCGAAATCAGTAGCAGGTCCATCCATAATTGATGATGTATCTTTTTCTTCTTCCTTTTTAAACATATTATTAACTTGTTTGTCAGTTAATCCATTAGTTTCTCCTTCTCCTCCTTCTTCCTCATCACTTCCTTCCAACCATTCTTCTAAGAAACCTTTAATTTCTTCAAAAGAGTATTTATTATAAAGTTCTTTTGGGTCTGGTTGTTCATTTAAAGCAGCCTCCATTACTTCAGAATCATCACTAATTGGTCCTGTTTTTAATGAAACCATAACTGATGTTTCAGCATATGGAGTACCTTTAGTATATTCTACTTTAATATCCCTACCTTCTAATGGGTCAGTATAATCACCTATTTCTTCATCAGTAGCCATTGATAATAAACTTTGATAAACTGTTTTACCAAAATCCCATAAACGTACACCTTTTTCTTCTTCTCCTCTTACAAGAACAAGAACAAACGTTCTCATTTTAGGCTCTAATTTCTTAGCTAATTTCCAATCTTCTGGTTCTTTTGATTTTCTTAATTCTTTTGAGAATTCAAGAATTGGGTCTTTATCACCAAATACTATAGGTGATATAATAGTTCTTTTTCCAAACCCATAATGGAAGAATAATTCTTGAAATGGGTTGTCTGGATTTCCTTTAAGGGGAACAATACGGACTGTTGATTTACCAAATTGGGGTTTCCATACGAATTTTTTTCTATCGTTATTACCCCCTTTTTTAGGTTTTTGTTGGAGATTGTCTAGTTTCTCCTGAATTGCATTAATGTTCATATATAATAATTAAAGTTACTGATTTCCGATAATATAAATTAAGTTTTTATAATATCCAAGTTTTTTGTTAAGAAAGATAAACTACTTTATGAATTGTTGTAGGAAATATTTTGAGTTCACCATCACTTACTAATAATATTGAGTTTTGATAATCTGACCATTCTATTGGGAATCTGTTATCGATTCTTCCTCCATTTAAGCTTTGAACTAAAGCATTTAATGAATTAATTGAATATAATGTATTGGTTTCTTTTTTTCTGTGTAGTAATATGGTATTCGGTAAAACACTATTTGAAATATTAAACGAATCCACATTATATGTACATATAACTTCTTCTTTACCTTCTATTTCAAGCACAAAGATTTTACCAAATAAAATCGAGTATTTATCTGTAATTTCTTGTATTGTATTATCTAGATTTTCTAATAGGGTAAAAGTTGTAAATAACTTTGGGCTCATAGACGTAATTGTATAATCTGTGCCAATAAATATATCATCTTTTATCATAACTGCGTTTTTTTGGGGAACTTTTATACTTTTTTTAAATCGTTATAGGTATTCCCATAACTTACATTAATCTTCATTCCTTCTTCTTCCATTAATCTTTTTACTTCTTTTAATATATATGGTTTGTCTTTAAAATCAAAATCTATTAATATTGAGTCGTATGTATATAATATACATTTACTTTTGAACGATTCCAAATAATCTAGTACTTTCTTTATGGATATTACATTATAATACGTTTCCATTGACTGAATTAGGTAATTGAATAATTTGCTTGGTGTTGGACTTTCAATTTGATTTAATTGTATTTTTCTCCCTCCTTTCAATTCTAAATATCCTAATTTTTTGGTTTCTATATATAAATCAGAAATATACTGTTTGGTCTTTTTAAAAAATTCAATATGTTCATATTGTTTATAAACATTCCCATACATTTGCCTAAAAGAAATATGTTTTGATTCTTTATATTCTTCTTTAGTTATTTCTTCCTTATTAAAATACATTTTTCCTAAAGTAGTATGTACTGATTCATCAGAAAATTCATATCCTATTAATTTACCAATTAATCTTAAATGATAACCATCATAATCAAATTCAAATAATTTTCCTGTGGCTTTAAATGATTTTCTTGTATCATCACTTTTATTTAAAGCAGCAAAATTAATACCATTAAATGCATTACTTGGTCTTGATGTAAAATTATATAAATTATATTGGGTAAATATACGATAACCTTCTATTGAAAACTCTGGGTATTCTATTTGGAAATGTTTATTAAGTTCTTTTAAATTAATAGATACACCATTTTCCTCAATTCTTTGTAAAACATTAATATAATCCGTATTATAATATTGATTTATTGGTTCTTTTCCAATTAATGGGTTTACTATTTTAAATAATTTTGTTTGTTCTTCATAATGTTTAGTAATAGGTATTGAAGAACTTAATCTTGGTTGTTCTTTAAATGCCTTTTCTAAGTACTTTGTTACTGTAGTTTTTATGGAAGAAATATCTAAACTTTCAATATTTTCTTGTAAATGAAGTAAATTAATATCAATAATATTTTCACCTCTAAATTCATCGCCTAAATAGTGTATAGTTTCTTTTTTATTAACAACATATATTTTTTTATGTCTTAAAATGAATTTTTTTACAATTTCTAAATCTAATGAAAAAGCATCATTATGATTAATAGGTAAAAGATAACCTTTATGGTTATCTAATTTTATATAAATTAATGATGGTGATGTAAAAGTAGGATGATAGTATGGGTTTAATGGTATTACATTAATATAACATTTTTTGTAGGATGCTATCCTATTAAAGTCTTCTTCTCTATCTAAAATCCAAAACATAATTTCATAACATTTATTGTAATATAAAAAAACCTCTTAATGAGGCCTAATTTTATTCTGGGTATTCTAATTCATTTTCTTGAATACTATTATCAGGTTTTAATGAATCATATACATCTTTTGCTGTTTGTTCATCATTCCATGTTAAACTAGCAAAAGGTAAATCTGCAAAATATACAGCGGATACTGCCACTGATACGTCTTCATGATTAGCATTTGGAAATTCTGAAATTAATTCTAGAAACCTTTCCCAAGCAAATTCATCATCACCTCTTAATTCTTCAGGAAATTCTGCATCTACTGGATTATCAGTTTCTCTTTGACCTTGTACCCAAGTATTAAATAATTCTTGTGTTTCATCACCTTCTTGTAATGCTCTCATTCCAGAAGTTCTTTTAGAAATCCCTTCATTTATTCCTGCTATTTGTTGGAATCTTTTTATTTGATCTAATTCGTTCATTTGTAATATTCTTGAAAGTTTGTTAGATAATTTGATATACCAATAAATATACGATTTTTTTGTTCTACTATTCGTTTATTTGTTTCTATAACTCCTGGTTCATTTTGGGTTGGATTTAATGGACCTGATATTCTCCAAAATAGAGATATAGGTTTCCATAAAGAATAATTAAAAATACCTTTTCTACCAACTAAGTCTTGATAAGTATCTTTATCTATTTCTAGTATTTTAAATATACGTCTATCCCTTTGTTTAGCAAAATATCTTGTTATATTTCTTCTTTGATAATCTTCAGTAGTGGGGTTTGGAGTAAATAATGTAGGATCTAATAAAGGTAAATCGCTTATATTAGGATTTATTTCTCTATATCTAGTATTATTTACATTTTGTATTGTTCTTTGTAATGCTGGTATTTCAATTTGATTTACTTTAACTAACCTTTTATTATTTGTATTTAACGGGTCTGTTCCTGCTATTATATCACCTTCAAAAGTAACAAAAAAATCACCAATATATTCATTACCACTTTCATCAGTAAACTGACCTGGTATTGCTGTTTGGTTGGTTATTACTCTATTTTTTGGATAATATGACATTAAGCTAATAAATTATTAATAATTGTACTTCTATTAATTCCCTTATTTGGGAATGTTTGATTTAATCTACTTGTAATTGTATTAATATAATTTTCAGTATTATTCTCATTTGGTGGAGCATAAGTATAAATAAATTGTGATATACTTGGTGTTGTACCCCTTAAATATTTTTCTGATGGATTTATTAATTGTTGATTCCCTAAAGTAATAGGCATATTTCCTTTACTCCATCTTTTTATTTTACCTTCAACTAATGCTCTTACACCATTTTCAGGTGTAGTAAATTTAGCAAATCTATCAGATCCAAATGGATTATTTTCTAATGTTACTCCTGAATCATATATTCTTGCATTATTATCAAGGTCAAGATTTCCAGGATTATTATTCCTAAATGATCTACTTCCTAATCCATTATTTGCATTAGGTAACCATCCTTCTTTAGTTCCAATAGCTAATGCTAACTCGTATTCTATGGTACCTTCTGGATAACTAGCGCTCACGATGATTTTTGATAAATTACTATTAGTCACGGTTACTGTTGGTGTATTTTCGATTAAATTTGTTGATTCAGGTAATTGAGGTCCAAATATATCAAATCTATTTGAAACTGGTTCAAT
>Ga0222708_1000461_pt1 | contig 10648 bp, 7 predicted proteins | sample AntAcemetage1576_FD_179806 | JGI IMG/M metagenome (GOLD analysis project Ga0222708, IMG submission 179806) | Saline water microbial communities from Ace Lake, Antarctica - #1576 | ecosystem: Environmental > Aquatic > Non-marine Saline and Alkaline > Saline | place: Antarctica: Ace Lake... | reverse complement strand
TCAAGGTGGAAAATTAGTGCATTGTAGCTATTCAATATATAAAGTTACTATGCCAAACTTTGGACCATCATTGTTAAGAAAATATATGCAGTTATCAAATGTAGATCAAGTGGTGTTTGAGGAGTTGCAGTGTCTTGGTAGAGCGCTAGGCGCAAATGGCTTTGTGAATATATCTGCAATTCTCTCAAGCGTGGATCAAAAAAGATACTATGTTGAAGCGGATATGAGACCGACTGTATGGGTAGATTATTCAAAATATATCGGAGATGATCCAGCCTTAGCTATAAAAACGCATTTTCAAAATAAAGAGGCCCTCTCTTATCCATATAGACATAATAAAAATTTTCCTGATAATTTGTTGATACCTTATATTTTTCGCATGAGTTTACTTGAGCTTATGCGCAATAAGTATAATGTTTGGAAGTATACAAAAGGTTTCAGTATGTCAGATATTATTTGTAATATTTTGATATTTTATGTTTTGAGTGTTGAAGGTTTGATAGTTAAAGTATTGAAGCCATGTTTTCCAGAAAAAATTTGGGGTAAACTAAGTACGTATTATAAAAAAATAATATCCAACGTGTGAAGAGTGGTTAGATCTTAAATATACAAGTTGTTACTCTACAGTTACAGACTTTGCTAAATTACGAGGTTGGTCAACATTCTTCCCAGATAGTGTTGCTGCATAATAAGAAATTAACTGTAACGGTATATTGTAAAGCATTGGCGTTGTGAATGTATCTGAAGAAATAATAGGAAAATGATGTTGGCATTTATCAGAAATTGTATTTTCTTTTATATCACTTAGCAAAATAACTTTCCCTTTTCTTGCAATTATAGAATGAACATTTGAAAGTGTTTTATTGATGAGCTCATTATCTGGTGCAATTGCAATAACAGAGACTTTATCATCTATTAGCGCAATAGGCCCATGTTTAAGTTCTCCTGCTTGTATGGATTCTGCATGTATATAAGAAAGTTCTTTAAGTTTTAGCGCGCCTTCAGATGCGACAGCATATGAAATACCTCTGCCTATGTATAGTACGCTTCTTGATTCTAATATAGATCCAGCAATTACTCTATATTTGTCAGTATAATTTAGAAGCTCTGATATCTTTCCAGGTAATAACAATAATTGTTCTATATAAAATTCGAGTCTTTCTTGTGATATAGATTTTTTATCTGAAGCTACTTTTAGTGTTAAACAAGCTAGTACTATTAATTGAGATGTAAAAGATTTTGTTGATGCTACTCCTATCTCTTGGCCAGCTCTTAGAGGAAGACAAATATCAACGTCTCTTCCTATTGTGCTTTCTGCAGTATTGACGATTCCTATGGATTTCAGCGTATGATTCTTAAATTCTTTTAGGCATCTGGCTGTATCAGCTGTTTCACCTGATTGTGAAATAAAAATAGATAGATTGTTTTTATTCTGAATCATTGGGTTATAACGAAATTCAGATGCGATTTCTATATCTGTGCTAATATGTAAGAAGTCTTGTAACCATTGTTTTGCTATTAGCCCTGCAAAATATGATGTGCCACATGCGAATATATAAATTTTTTCTACTTTCGATATAGTTATATCTTTTATGGCTGAAGTGAATTCTTTGTTACGTATGTAATGTTCAATGGTACTTTTGCTCGTGAGGGGTTGTTCAAAGATTTCTTTTTGCATATAGTGTTCAAAATGTCCTTTTTCATAAGAAGCAACTTTTGAACAGATTTCTTTTTTTTCACGGTCAACAAGTTTTCCATCTCGATTAAACATTTCAATAGTATTTTTTCTCACAATAGCAAGGTCACAATCTTCTAAATAGGATATCTTATCTACAAAATTTGACATAGAGAAAGAATCAGAACTTACAATGCTGAATTCTGCATTTAATCCTACAGCAAGAGGTGAGTTTCTTTTTGTGGCAATAAGAGTATCTGGGTAGTCAGCGAATAGAGCTAGTATTGCGTATGACCCATCTAAATCTTTTGAAGCTTTTCTCACAGACTCATCTGGGGTGTTTCCTTCGGAAAGATATTGTGTAACTAAGTGTAAAATGACTTCACTATCTGTGTCAGATAAAAAGACACTGCCAGTTTCTACAAGTTTCTTTTTTAATGCATCGCTATTTTCTACTATTCCATTATGAACAATTGAAACTTTTGTATTTGAGTGTGGGTGTGCATTAGCTTCTGACACCTCTCCATGAGTTGCCCATCTCGTGTGTGAGATAGCAATTTCTCCTATGTGAGAGTCTTTTAATAGTTTTTGCGATAAATCATCTATTTTACCAACCGATTTTATAGTGGTAATAGTATCTGATTTTTCGCTAATAAAAGATATACCTGCAGAGTCATATCCTCTATACTCTAGGCGAGATAATCCCTTTAATGTATTTGGTATAACATTACCAATTCCGTTAATGCCGATGATTCCGCACATAAATATAGATTTTGTTACAAAGTTATCTTAAAACTCGATTATTATAAGGATAAAACTAAATTAATCAAACAAATATCTAAGGCTAGTCTTAGTACGGTTATTGAGATGTATAAGGAAATACAGGTAGCTATACCTACATATCAGAGAAAATCTATTTTTGATTACTATGTTACTCAAGATTGTCAACTTGGTGATGTTGTGAAGATTCCATTCAGGAACAGTGAAATATGGGGAGTAATTGTAGGGGTTGAAAAGACTAGAATTGCTAAAGATAAATTAAAAGAAGTTTTATTGGTATCTGATTCTGCAAGATTTTCTGTGCAGCAAATTAATTTTTTTAAATTTGCAGCGTATTACAATATGTCAAGCATTGGTAATGTATTAAAACTTGCTATGCCTGCAGAATTTTCTGACTCTATTGTAGATAGTAGTAGTACTTCATATAAGCATAATAGTATCAAACTAAGTGATGAGCAGAAATGTGCAGCTGAAGTTCTTATTAACAAAGTAAAAGATAATAAGCATTCTGTCACCCTTGTTGATGGAGTTACCGGGTCTGGTAAGACAGAGGTATATTCTACTGCAATTGATAAGATCTTATCTAGCAAGGAAGGGCAGGTCTTGGTTTTGCTCCCTGAGATAATGCTTACTAACCAATTTGTTAATAGGTTTGAAAATATATTTGGAGTGAAGCCAGATGTGTGGCACTCGGATGTATCTAAGAAGCGCAAAAAAGAATTACTTGGAAGAATAATAAATGGTAGGTCTAGGTTGGTAATTGGAGCAAGGAGTAGTTTGTTTTTGCCGTTCAATTCTCTGAAATTAATAATAGTTGATGAGGAGCATGATCATTCATATAAGCAAGAAGATGGGATAATTTATAATGCTCGAGATATGGCAATAGCATGTGGTTATTATAATGACATGCCTGTGTTCCTGGCTTCTGCTACACCATCCATTGAAACTATGCATAATGTTTATATAGCAAAATATTCTCGAGTTGAGATAGGGTCACGGTATGGAGGGGCAAAATTGCCAAAAATAAATATTGTAGATATGAGCAAATCTAAAATGGGTAAAAATAGATGGATCTCACCTTTACTTGAAAAAAAGGTATCTCAATATTTATCAGAAGATAAGCAAGTCATGTTGTTTCTGAATAGAAGAGGTTATGCTCCTATAACTCTATGCAAATCATGTGGACACAAGGAAGTCTGTAAGGATTGTGCAACTTTCCTGGTAGCTCATAAAGGTACGCAAAAATTGTTATGCCATTATTGTGGTTATAGTAAAAATATAGAACCAGACTGCTCGGAATGTAATGAAAAAGGCACTTTAATAAATTGCGGCCCTGGCGTAGAGAGGATTGCGGATGAAGTGAAATCATTATGGCCGGAAGCTAAGAATTTAATTGTAACAAGGGATACCGTATCCCAAGATACACAGACTGATATTTTAGATCAGATATTAAACAAAGAGGCAAAGATAATTATAGGAACTCAAATATTAAGTAAGGGGCACCATTTTCCATCTTTGGACCTTGTCGGAATTATAGATGCAGATATAGGTTTGTTCGGTGCTGATCTACGTTCTTCAGAAAAAACCTTCCAGCTTTTAACTCAAGTCAGTGGGAGAGCCGGCAGAGAATCAGAAGGAGAAGTTGTAATACAAACTTATTACCCAAAAAATCCAATTCTTGATGCAATTAGCATCGGGAATCGAGAGGGATTTTATGAATTAGAAGTAGATTCCAGAAGGAAGATGAGTATGCCGCCATTTACAAGATTAGTATCTATAATTATCAGTGGAAGTAATGAAAGGCATGTAATAAAGTTTGCCGATAACCTAGCAAAGTCAATTGAATATGATAAAAAGGTTGTTGTTCTAGGGCCGGTAGTAGCGCCAATGTCTTATATTAGGGGAAAATACAGGTATCGATTTTTAGTTAAAAGTTTCCCAGGTTCAAAGGTACAAGACTATGTGAGCAGGTGGTTAAATAAAAATTCTACACCTTCAAGTTTAAGATTGAAGATAGATGTTGATCCTTATAACTTTATGTAGATGTTTTTCGATTTAGGCTTTCTATTTTGCTGCCGACTACAATTGCAATACATGATAATATGAATGCAGGGATTATTTCATAAATAGATAGGATAGTATGGAGGTTCACTAAGTTTTTCCATAATATTACTGTTAACCCACCAGTTATTATACCAAGAACAGCACCTAATTTTGTCATGTTCTTCCAGTATAAAGACATTACTATCACTGGTCCAAAAGAAGCTCCAAGTCCAGCCCAAGCATAAGCTACTAATGTTAATATGTTGCTTTTAGGGTTATACGCAATTGAAGAGGCTGCAACCATGATTAATAACACAGCAACTCTGTTTAATGTGAGTCGTGTTTTGTCATTAAAATCTTTCTTAGAAAATTGCAAAGATATATCTTCAACTATCGCGCTGGAAGATGCTAGTAATTGTGCGGAGACAGTGCTCATGATAGCAGAAAACACTGCAGCTAGTAGTATGCCCGATGCCCAGGTTGGGAATAATAAGTCTGCGCTTTTAAAGAATATAGTTTCCGGATTTTCTAATGGGTTCTGTGCAAATAATGCAGCTCCAAAAAGTCCTATAAACGCAGCTCCAGTTAATGCCATTATCATCCATGTCATACAAATTTTTCTTGAGCTATCAATAACTTTTGAAGATTTAGCTGACATAAATCGTAGTAGTATATGTATCTGCCCGAAGTAACCTAATCCCCAACCGACCATGGATACTATCTCAATAGTAGTATTGCCTTTGAAGGGATCAGAGAAGTTTATATTATGTTCTGCTAGTGTATCTAGCGCTGATTCAATGCCACCAAAATGTTGAACCGTCACTACTGGAACTGCTATTATGGCTACAAGCATTAACAATCCTTGGAATACATCTATCCAGCTAATAGCTATAAATCCTCCTATCGATGTATATATTACAATGATAAATGCACTAATAAGTAATGCATAATGGTAACTGATGCCAAATTCATTTTGTACTATTATTGAGCAGGCTATTAGTCCTGATGCTGTGTATACTGTAAAGAATATAAGTAGTATTGCTCCAGTAGCTATTCGTATAGCATTTGTATTGTCATTAAATCGATTAGATAGATAGCATGGAATTGTTAGTGCATTTCCGTATTTTTCTGTGTAATTTCTGAGTCTTTTTCCAACTATTCTCCAGTTTGCGTATGCTCCTGTGGCTACTCCTATAAGAATCCATATGTTAGAAACTCCATATGTTAGAATTGCTCCAGGTATAGCCATCATAAGCCATCCACTCATATCTGAAGCTCCAACGCCAAATGCTGTGGTATATGTATTTAAGTTTCTGTTTCCTAATAGGTAGTCAGATGTGGTTTTTGTTTTCCTCGATGCGATTGCGCCTATTAAATAGATGCCAAGGATATATAATAAAAGTACAATAATCTTCATGTAAGAAACCGCGGATACATTTTATAGCTTAATATAGCGAATTATCGCTGTTCTTAAAAAGCTTTTTATTGAAGTTTTCTGGGCGTTATGATAATTTAAGTCTCAACTAAGTCAATGTTTTTTAATCTATGGCTATTAGCTCTATGGTTGTCCATAAATATTCGATAGCGATATTTTTGGCTGCCAAAAAAAATAAGAAAGAAAATAAGGTCCTGAGAGATTTGGAGTTGTTAGGAGAGATATTTAAAAAATTCCATAAAGAAATCGTGCTAATGAATGATCCAGTATATAGTGACAGGATTAGATTAGACTTTGTGCAGAAATTATCTAATAAGAATAGATTTGATAAATTGACTGTGAACTTACTAAGAGTATTGAGTGTTAAAAAAAGATTCAATTTAATTGAAGAAATTGCAAGAAGATTCCATGATATAAGGCATACAATGGATGGGATAGAGAAAGTTGAGGTAGTGTCGATCTCTCCGCTTACATCCAAACAAACTGACTCTATAGAAGAGTTTTTTAAAAAGAATTTTAAGAAAAAGATATGGATCAGCAGCACCATTGATCCAAGCATTATAGGTGGGATTATGATAAAGATGGGGTCTGTTATGTTTGACAATTCTTTATTAAATAAAATCGGTAGATTAAAGATTTTTATAGAACAAGGAATTTTCACAGAGCAATAATTAATAGGATATAGGTAATTTAAAGATGACAACAAAATTTCCGGAAGTAGCTAGAATTATCAAAGATCAAATAGAAGGGTTTGATGCTGGTGTAGAATTTAAAGAAGTCGGTCAAGTTATTTCTGTTGGTGATGGTATTGCAAAGGTGTATGGACTAGACAATGTGGAATATGGAGAGATGGTTGAGTTTGAGAATGGCTCGAAAGGTATGGCGTTGAATTTGGAACAAGATTCAGTGGGTATAGTTATTTTTGGTGATGTATCGGATATTAGTGAAGGAAGCCAGGTAAAACGCACGAAAGAGATAGTGCAAGTTCCTGTGGGAAAAGAATTACTTGGTCGTGTTGTGGATTCGCTTGGAAAACCATTAGATGGAAAAGGGGCCATAAAAACAAAGCAAACTAGACGTGTTGAAGTAAAGGCTCCTGGTATTATTACTAGAAAGTCTGTTCATGAATCTGTGCAAACAGGTATTAAAGCAATAGATGCTTTAATACCAATAGGCAGAGGACAAAGAGAGTTGATTATTGGTGATAGGCAAACTGGAAAAACAGCTATTGCGATTGACACCATTATTAATCAGAAAGAAGTAAATAAATCTAAAAAAGAAGATGATAAACTATACTGCGTATATGTGGCTATAGGACAAAAACAATCAACTGTTGCACGAATTGTTGAAAAGTTAGCAGAAGAGGGTGCATTAGAATACACAATAGTTGTTGTAGCATCGGCTTCAGATCCTGCTCCCATGCAATTTTTAGCTCCATATGCTGGTTGTGCGATGGGTGAATTTTTTAGAGATGATAGGATGCATGCGTTAATCATATATGATGACCTATCAAAACATGCTGTAGCTTATAGACAAATGTCTTTGTTGCTTAGAAGGCCTCCTGGAAGAGAAGCTTTCCCTGGTGATGTTTTTTTCTTGCATGCAAGATTGCTTGAGAGAGCAGCAAAGCTTGATGATAATCATGGAGGAGGATCATTAACAGCTCTTCCTATTATAGAGACTCAAGATGGAGATGTGTCTGCTTATATTCCAACAAACGTTATATCAATAACTGATGGTCAAATTTTCTTAGCAACAGACTTATTCTACAAAGGTGTAAGACCCGCTGTGAATATTGGTCTTTCAGTGAGTCGTGTTGGGTCTGCGGCCCAAATAAAGGCAATGAAGCAAGTTGCAGGTACTATGAAGCTTGATTTAGCGCAATTTAGAGAAATGGAATCGTTCTCACAATTTGGATCTGATCTTGATGTCTCAACTCAGCAGATGCTATCTAAGGGCCGCAAGCTTATAGAATTATTAAAACAAGATCAGTATAAGCCACTATCCGTTGCTGAGCAGGTTGTGATTTTATACTCTGGTATGAATGGATATATAGATAAAATCGACGTTGATAAGGTTAAACAGTTTGAGAGAGATTTACTCCTGTTTTTACATAAAGGATCAAACCAATCTTTGTTAGAAGAAATTGCAGAAGAGAAAAAAATTACTCCTGAAATTGAAACAACAATGAAAAAGGTGTTGGATAAATTTTTAAATAACTTTAGTTAATGGCAAGTTTAAAGCAATTAAAAGATAGAATTGTTAGTGTTAAATCTACTAAGAAGATTACGCAGGCTATGAAAGTTGTTTCTGCTTCGAAGTTAAAAAAAGCAAAGAAAGCGTTTGAGTCTAATATGGAATATGTAGAGCAAATGAATATCTTAGCGCGCAATGTTTTTGACAATATATCGGATAAAGATCTATTCCCATTGATATTTGGTAGGGCTGAATCTGAACCTAAAGGAACCTTAATTATAATATTTGGTTCTAACAAAGGGTTGTGTGGTGCATTTAATAGCGGATTGGTTAGGCATTTGAGAAATGGATTATCTTCGATTTCAGGAGGAAAAAAGAATGTTATCTGTATTGGTAAAAAAGTTTATGATGCTTTAAAGTATAACTCTTCAATGTCTGTTGAATTATTTAAGGAAAATAATGATCTTACTGTTGATGATGTGAGAGAGCTTACAAAATCTCTAATAGAGAGATTTTATCTAGAAGAATTTGATTCTTGTGTTGTGTTCTATAACGAATTTGTTTCTACGATGACTCAGAAAAGTTCATCAAAAAATTTGATCCCGCTTTGGAAGTCTGAGGATCAGGAAGAAACAAAAGTAGAAGGTAAGAAAGATCAAAAAAATGAGGAAGAAAAAATCTTATTTGAGAATGAGCCTGAGATAGAGGAAATGGCTAATGAGTTAGCAGAACAGTATATTATTGCAAATATATTCTCTACATTGTTAGAGACTGCATCAGGTGAGCAAGGAGCAAGAATGACTGCAATGGATAGCGCCAATAGAAATGCAGAAAAAATAATTAAGAAAATTACTACTGTATATAATAGAACAAGACAAGCAGCCGTGACTAATGAGCTGATTGAGATTATTTCTGGTATGGAAGCAATAAGTAAAAATTAAACGGAAAATGATATGAAAAAAAATGCTAATAAAAATAATGTAGGTAGAGTAATAAAGGTTATTTCTGCAGTGGTGGACGTAGAATTTGATCAAGATCTACCTGCTATAAAAAATGCTCTCCACTGTAAGTTGGGTGAAGATAAATTAGTTTTAGAGGTTGTTCAGCAACTTGGCGATAATCAAGTTAGAACTATAGCTATGGATTCTACGGAAGGGTTAATGCGTGGAGTGGAGGTTGTAGATACTGGTTCTCCAATTTCTGTTCCAGTTGGAAAAGGTACATTAGGAAGAATTATGAATGTTCTTGGCGAGCCAATTGATGAGAAAGGGGAAATTAAAGCAACTGAAAGAGTTTCTATACATGCAGATCCTCCAGCATTTATAGATCAATCTACTTCTAATGATATCTTGAATACAGGAATTAAAGTTATCGACTTGTTAGCTCCTTATGCAAAAGGTGGTAAAGTTGGTTTGTTTGGTGGTGCTGGTGTTGGTAAAACTGTTTTGATAATGGAGCTTATTAATAACGTTGCAAAGGCTCATGGTGGATTATCGGTATTTGCAGGAGTTGGTGAGCGTACTAGAGAGGGTAATGACTTATACAGAGAGATGATTGAGTCTGGTGTGATTAATGAAAAAGATTTATCAAAATCCAAAACTGTTCTTGCGTATGGGCAGATGAATGAGACTCCTGGAGCTAGGGCTCGAGTTGCTTTGACTGGTATTACTCAGGCAGAATATTTCCGTGATAAAGAAGGTAAAGATGTTTTATTATTTATCGATAATATTTTTAGATTTACTCAAGCTGGTTCAGAGGTGTCTGCATTACTTGGAAGGATTCCTTCAGCTGTTGGTTACCAACCAACCCTTGCAACAGAAATGGGTCAACTGCAAGAGCGTATTACCTCTACAAAGAAAGGTTCAATTACATCAATACAAGCTATTTATGTTCCTGCAGATGATCTAACAGATCCTGCGCCGGCAGCATCATTTGCTCACTTAGATGCTACAACAGTATTAAGTAGAAGTATTGCAGAACTTGGAATTTACCCAGCAGTTGATCCGCTAGACAGTACATCTAATATGTTGAATGCAAGTATCATAGGTCAAGAACATTATGAGGTGGCAAGAGCTGTACAGGAGGTTCTGCAAGCTTATAAATCATTACAAGATATTATAGCAATCCTTGGTATGGACGAATTATCAGAGAAGGACAAGTTAACTGTGAGTAGAGCTCGTAAAATACAAAGGTTCCTTTCTCAGCCTTTCCATGTAGCTGAGATTTTTACAGGGGTTCCTGGTAAGTTGGTTTCATTGGAAGATACTATAAAGGGCTTTAAGGGTATAATAGATGGTGAATATGACAATATACCTGAAGGTGCTTTTTATATGGTTGGTAATATTGAAGAAGTTCTAGAGAAAGCAAAAACTTTGAAGGTTTAATTTATGTCTGCTGGAAGTAAAATTATTGTAAAAATACTTACACCGGTTGGTCCTGTTTTAGATGAAGAGGCGAATATGGTGCTTCTGCCTGGTGCTAAGGGAGAGCTTGGTATCTTGCCTGGACATGTATCTGCA
>Ga0222708_1000458_pt1 | contig 10723 bp, 6 predicted proteins | sample AntAcemetage1576_FD_179806 | JGI IMG/M metagenome (GOLD analysis project Ga0222708, IMG submission 179806) | Saline water microbial communities from Ace Lake, Antarctica - #1576 | ecosystem: Environmental > Aquatic > Non-marine Saline and Alkaline > Saline | place: Antarctica: Ace Lake... | reverse complement strand
TCAGCGACGAGTCTGCTCTTCGGTCAGCGCTTCGTTCCGGAGAATTCCGGGTGCACTTTCAACCACTTATCCGCCTGCACGACGGCGCTGTTGCCGGGGTGGAGGCTTTGGTGCGCTGGCAGCGACCGGAGGGCGTTTTTGTCTTTCCGGGCGACTTCTTGCCGATGATGGCCAGGGCGGGTCTTCTTGTTGATCTTGGGTGGCAGGTCATCGACGAAGCGCTGGAAGGGTGGAGTGTGATCGTTGCAGAGGCCCGCGCCAGTGAACGTGACCTTTCTGACGCCTACGTGTCAATCAACGTCGACGCCGAGCAGTGTGCCGTGCCCAGCCTTGCGCAGCACATCATTGCCGCAGTGGCACGCCACGGCCTTGCCCCGCACAACGTCATGATCGAGGTGACAGAGCACGTCTTGCTGGAGGGGGATGTCGCCTTGGCGCAGCTCGCCATCCTGCGCCGCGAGGGAATTCGCATTGCACTTGACGACTTCGGTACCGGATATTCGAGCTTGGCGCAGGCGACAGCCCTGCCACTCGACGTTCTCAAGATCGATCGAGCCTTCATTCCGCCGACCACCATGACCGATCAAGCGGCAGCACTCATTCGAGACATCGTGTCGATCGCCGCGACTCTCAACGTAAGCGTGACGGCCGAAGGGGTGGAGAGCCTTGAGGTCGCCAACGCGCTACCACTGTTGGGGGTGCAGGTCGCCCAAGGGTGGCTCTACAGCAAGGCATTGCCGGTTGACGACCTGCGGCAGTGGCTCATCGCGCGTTAGCGGGCAGAGGCACCAATCAGTGCACGCCGCGATGGGCGTGGAGTCAATACAAACGCGCCATAGTCGGCCAGCCACGAAGTGTCGTTCCACGAGGCGACACCGGCTACGCGAAACCCGCCTGCCGGGTGGGCCGAGACGCTCCTGATGTGCAGGTTGCCAGCCGCACTCTGGCCAGCGGCAGTGCGCACAGTCATGGGCACGGTGTCATCGACCAGCCATCCGCTGTCTTCAGTGACGAAGCTGGCGCCACCGAGACTGACATCACTGCAAACCGAGGTGCTGCCGCGCAGCTCAGCGGCAAGAGCGACGGGCACTCGGGGCGCGCTGCGCGCCCACGCGCGATGGCGAGCCCGGTAAGGCTCGACGACATAGCACTGGTCGATGACAGCCGTGCGCGAGTCGGCATCGCGCCAAGAGATGGGGCCGCTGACTCGCTGCAACATTCCCGATTCGCTCACGGAAATTTGCGAGCTGATGGTGAGGGTGCCCCGAGCCTCGAAGGTTGAACCGTCGGTGCGGTCACAAACGACCGAGACCGCTACTTGGTCACCGAGCGCATTTTGGGGCGCGCGCACCAGAAAGGCCGCGCCACCCTGGTGCAGGTCGACGCACGCCGTCGGCTCTGTGGCGAAGGTGCCGGCGAGCGAGACCGGAAAACGCCACAGCGCGCGAAGCTGACGCCGTCGGTACACGCTGCGAGCGACGACGAGCGTGGTGACAATTTCGATGAGGGCAAAGATGCCGATCACGACGAGAGCGGGCAGCTCTAGCGGGGCAAGAAACCCCGTTCCGGTCGCGGCCACCACGACCGCATCAGCGCCCCGGGCCAGCAGGGTGAACATGAGCACTGCCGCAATGAATAGCGGTACGCGGAGAAGCGCGACGGCCTGCCATCCACCGAGATCTACGTCGTTTTTCGGTGTGACGGCAAAGGCCATGGGGCGCTGTGACAGCAGTCGAGGTGCCCCCCGCAGGTGTGCTTCAAACGACATTTTTTCGTAGCGAAGACCGTCGAGAACCCCGCTCGAGCCGCGATGGAGTGCAGTGATCGCGACCGCTGACGCGATCATCCAGAGGCCCCACGCAGTGAGTGCGGTGACGCTGCTCACTGAGACAGGCACGATTCCCCACACGCCGACCATGACGAGCACTACCGCGTAGATCGTGCGCTGCACCGGCATCAGATAGTGCAGCAACGCGCCCAGGTACGAGAGGTGCTGGCCCTTACTCAAGCGGCGATTGAACGGCAGTCGAAGCTTCCAGTGAAACGCGGCCAGTGAGCCTTCAGCCCAGCGCGCGCGTTGCACGACGTAGGCGGCCATCGTGTCGGGCGCCACACCCTGAATAAGATGCTCGTTGTGATAGGTCAAGTCGTACCCAGCAGCCTGCAGCAGTAGTGAAGTTTCGAAGTCTTCGGTGGGGGTTTGGGTGGCAATGCCACCGACCTGACGTAGCGCACTGGTGCGAATGAGTGCCGCTGACCCGCACCAGAAGACAGACGACAGCCGGTTGCGACCCGGGAGCAAAACGTCGAAGAAAAGCGATTGTTCGTGACGGCCCTCTTCAGAGTGCATGATCGAGTTGTGGTTGCGAAATGAGTGCGCCGACTGCACCAGCGCCGTGCGCTCCCGGGCGAAATAGCCCGACATGGCGTCAAGAATGTCAGGCGAGGCAACATGGTCTGCGTCTAGCACCAGCAAAAGCTCGCCGTCCAACGAAGGCAAAACGGCGTTAATGTTGCCAGCTTTTGCGTGGGCATTCCCGACCCGGGTGACGTAGCGCACACCGTACCTTTCGGCCAGGTCTTTCATCTCAGGCCGGCGGCCGTCATCACACAGGTGAATCATCGTGTTGCCGCGTATCGCTAGTGCGCCCACGAGGGTGGGCTCGACCACGTCGGCATCTTCGTCGTAGGTGGCAATCACAATGTCGACGTGGGCTTGCAAAACGGGCAGTCGGGGTGTGGGCGCGAGCCGCCACGCTTCACACACCATGATGATGAAGGCGATGAACCCGAACACCTCAGCGCCCAGAAAAACCCAGAACAGTATCGGATCAGCGCCCTCCCTCGTCGCAGTCACGCGCCACGAGAGATACCCAGCCCCCGCCACGATGGCGAGAACACCCAGTAATTGAGCCAATCGTTCGTGAGCTTGAAACCAACTACCGATGCGCAGCGTGGTTTGCACCATGGAGGTGGGTAGCGGAGCGTACGCAGTGGTGGGCTGCTGGGGTTGCGAAAACATGATCGGCCTCTCTGCAGTCGAATTGACCACAACTCCTCTAACAATGAGCCTTTTTCTGCTTATTTAGCTGTGTGGCAGGGGTTCTGTTGGCGTTTTACGCACACAATTCCGTCGCGACAGTTGCCTTCACAGTCAGATGTGGCGAACCTTGACTTGGCACAGGACCCCCCCGTTCTGTTACTCGGCATGGCCCCCCAAGCCGAGTGTGCCCCGAGGCGGTGGCTAGTCGGTCACCGACGGGCCACCGCCTCACTTCAGAAGCTACGCATCTGGGCCTTCAGTACTGGGCCGCTCGTCATTGGCCTTCAGTTGCTGGCGGCGTGCATGTCGGTGAGGCTCGCCGCCCAGTCGTAGAAGACTGCCTTGCCGACTGCGGTTTCATTGGCGCCGGTCTCGATGTCGGCGTCGACTCCGCGGGCCAACAGCAGGGTAAGCCCGTCAACCGCCGTGTCAAGATCACGGTGCGGCGCGGTGAGGGCGAGACCGCCTGAAAACACGGAGATGATGCTCGCAACCTCTGACGGGTCGACGTCGGAGCGGATCATGCCAGCGCGCTGTAAACGCTCTGCCAGGTCTAAATGTCGATCGTTACCGGGCAAGTACGAAAAGCCATAGGCGTTGCGCATGAGGGCATTCAACGCCTCGGGGTCGGTCACGAACAGCGCCTTCGCCACCGGGTTTTCATACACCTCGGCCAGCATGTACCGGCAAATCTGCGAGAGCAGGCCACCGCGCGGGTCACGTTCGATGTTTGGAATGATTGCCATATACATGGCCCGGTACTCGCGGTTGAGCATCGCAACCAAGGCGTCATCTACAGTCGCAAAGACCTCACGCAGCCGCCTCTGCGGCACGCCACTCAGCGCTGCGATAGCCGACACCGTGACTGTCGCGTAACCACCGCCAAGAAGAAGGTCGCGGGCAGCGTCGAGGATGACGGAGATATCGATGTCATCGTGTCGATTCATAACAATGCCCTCAGATCGCTGGGTAGCCCTGGGTTTTTTCCAGTGTAGGCCTACGGTGAAAATCTTTCTGTATTTCAGGCACCTGGGGCTTTTCGCCAATCATCTCGCGTGTGGAAAATTTCCACCAGATGCGCTGTGCCGCTCTACCGTGACGCTCATGCATCGGCGCCCACTCCTCGTCGCACTTTCGCTCACCCTCCTCGCGGCAAGCCCCGGAGCCTGCACCGGGCCGGCAAGCATCCCGCCGCCACCCCCGCCCGCCGTCGAAGCGCCCCTCTTCGCCACCGACGAAGAGGCCCTCGAGGCCGCCACCGCCGCTTACGCGGAATTTTTGGCTGTCTCAGGGCAGATTCTTCGAGATGGCGGTAGCGATCCAGAACGACTCAAGCCTCTTGTCTCAGACGAGGTGTACGAATCGGAGGCAGAAGGGTTCAGGACCTTTGTGATGAATGGCTATTCGGCCCGAGGGAACGCAACTCTAGAGAGTGTCGCGCTCCAGCAACACAACGCAAGCAACGATGGCGTCTCAGAAATTCAAATCTTCGCCTGCGTTTCACTTGAGGACGTAGATGTCCTAGATGCGACTGGCCAGAGCGTGGTCAACCCGGACAGAACTTCTCGCCTCGAGTACGAAGCTCTTTTCATCTCAACTCGCGACGAGGTTTTGATTCTCGAACGCGAGTCTGTCTGGGATGGCGGTGGGATTTGCGGTCAATAATCCGGGCAATCCTGATCGGTTCTCTTTTACTGGTCTTACTGCCCGCACAGCCTGCAATCGCCTCCGGTGCCTGCGATAAAGCCTCGGCACTACTCGGAGGATGTCCCCAGGTCAGTGGAAAGGTAGACGATGGGGCCGCTGTGATTGACGGCAATCTGACCACCGGTGGGAGTTCAGGGTCGGGTGGCTCTGGCCCGGGTAGCCCGGGGTCATCGGGGTCGGGCGCGTCTGGCGAGGGCGATAAAGGTGCCGCCGGCTGGGGGAGTTCAGGTTCGGCCGGTGCCGGTGAACGTGCTTTTGGTGTGGGCGCAGGCACTGGTGCGGGCGTTGGCACACGTGCAGGTGCGGGCGAAGCGAGGCCCCCGTGCGTTGTGCGGTGGGTGCGGTGGTGTGTCTCTGAGGCCACCCCGAAGCCTGCCAAGCCAGAGACGACTGAGGCCGTGTCGGGCGCGCCCGTGGTGACAATTCGTGATCTCGCGGTGTTTCGTCCGCAACCGGCTACGCAGTTCATGCAACCCGACGGCTGGATGGTCGTCGGGTTACCGACCAACTTCTATGCGGCAATTGACCGCCACGTCGTCTCAGGAACCCTGCTGGGGCTTGCCGCTGATGTGCGATTCACTCCCGTCGGCTACGAGTGGCGCTACGGCGACGGTGCAAGCGCGTGGCTGCCCGATAAGGGCGCGTCGTGGCGGGCATCAGGGTTAAGCGAATTCGACGCGACGGCGACGAGTCACGTGTTTCGGGCATCCGGAACCTACCTAATCGAACTCGACGTTGAATACACGGCGGAATACCGATTTGCTGGCGGTGCGTGGACGGGTTTGCGTGGCGTGATCGTGCTCGCCGCCAACGACCTCGTAGCCACCGCGGGTGACGCGGTCACCGTGCTCGTTGATCGCGACTGCACTCGAACACCCCGCGGGCCCGGATGCTGACCGAGTGCGCTGCCCGACCTCGCAAGAACCTGGGCTAAACGGCGGGGCGCATTCAGGCGGGGCAAATAGAATGCACAGGTTTGCGGACCACGCTGACAGCGCCGAAAGGAGCACCCCCATGAGCCTCACACCCGATAACCCTGAAAACCCCGGCACCCCTGAAACTCCGATCGATTCAGGCGCCCCTGATAATTCAGAGACCCCTGACGATTCAAATACTCCCGTCGTAGCCGATGCCCCGAGCGCCGCTGACGCCCCGGATGCTCCGCCTGCAGCGCCAGAACCTCCCGCGCCGCCCGTAGCGCCAACCGAGCCTCCTCTGCCTGAACGTTCGGCAACGCATCCCCTTGCAACTGAACCGGCCGGATTCGAACCCGCAGCAATTGACTCGCTCGCAGAGCCTGCAATTACTCCGGCTCCGGTGACCGCCCCCCGGGCTAAGCGCGCGATGGCCCCGCTGCTCGGAATGTTGGCGGTTGGTGCTTTGATCGGTGGCATTGCTGGTGGTGGCGTGGTCGCTGCAGTGCTTGCCGGTTCAACGCCGTTGTCACCGAGCACGACCTCGGCACCCACCTCGTTCACCGTCAACGATAGTGACGAGACGACCCTGGTTACCGCTGTTGTTGCAACCGCGGGGCCGGCAGTAGTCACTCTTACGGTCGCCGGCGGAGGCACGGCGGGCAACGGCTCAGGCGTGATCCTTAGCGCTGATGGATACGTGCTGACCAACAACCATGTCGCCACGCTCGAAGGCGCAACCTTGCAGCCGAGCATTCGCGTCACCCTTGCCGACGGCCGCATCTTCGACGCCGAGTTGATCGGCTCTGACCCCATCGCAGACCTGGCCGTAGTCAAGCTCGAGGGTGCAGAAAATCTGCCGACGATTGAGTTTGCTGACTCTGACGCTTTGAACGTGGGCGACCGCACAGTCGTCATCGGCGCTCCGCTCGGTCTCGCCGGCTCAGTATCGAACGGCATCGTGTCGGCGCTCAACCGCTCCATCACAGTGCGGTCGTCGGCAGTGCCAGAACAGCAGTCGGGGCAGCAGGCTCCGCCCGAGGGTGAACGCAACACCCCCTTCGACTTTTGGGATTTCAATACTCCGGGCACCGACGAAGCCCCCAGCGGTCAGCCGCGGGCCAATTCGGGCACTGTCGCGTTGCCGGTCATTCAAACCGATGCCGCGATCAACCCTGGCAACTCTGGCGGAGCGCTGCTGAACGATGAAGGCAAGCTCATCGGCATCGTGGTGGCCATTGCCACCGCGGGTGGCAGCGGCGGGCAGTCGGGCAGCATCGGGGTGGGCTTCTCGATTCCGTCGAACTTTGCCCAGCGCATCGCCTCCGAGCTGATTGCCAACGGCACCGCTAGCCATGGATTACTCGGCGCGAGCGTCACCGACTCACTCAACGAAGCTGGAAGCACCGTCGCCGGAGCCCTCGTCGACAGTGTGCTGCCGGGAGGTGCTGCCGAGCAGGCGGGTCTGCGGTCAGGTGACGTCATCACCGTCTTCAATGGTGTGCGCGTCTCAGGAAGCGTCGACTTGACCGCGCAGGTTCGGGTGCTCGCGGGGGGCGCGCGCAGCGACCTCACCTATGTGCGGGGTAGTTCTACTGAAAAGGTCAGTGTCACTCTGGGCGAGCTGCAGTAGTGCTCGCGGGCGCGTAGAAGGCGCGCGCTTGGCGTGTGCGAGGCGCGTGAAGGGCGCTAACCTCGTCAGTTATGGGCCCGCCAGCATCGCCGTACCCCGGGGTGAGCTATGTGATGCCGGTGTACAACGAGCGGGCCTACATCGATGACGCGATCGACAGCGTTTTGCGTCAGCAGTACGAGGGCGAGCGTGAACTGGTCATCGTTCTCGGCCCCTCCACTGATGGCACGACTGAACGAGTTATCGAGCGGGTGGCGCAGGATGCCCGCATTCGCATTATCGACAACGCCGAACCTTCCATTCCGCTGAGCCTCAATCTCGGCATTCGTGCTGCCGCCCACGAGGTCATCGTGCGGGTTGACGCCCACACTGAAATCGAACCCACCTACACAGCGGCAGGGGTGGCAACTCTGCAGCGCACGGGGGCTGCCAGCGTTGGCGGCCTCATGGTCGCAACCGGTCGGGGCCAGTTGCAGTCGGCCGTCGCCCGTGCTTACAACAGCCGCCTCGGTTTGGGGGGTGGCGCCTATCACGGCGCAGCATCCGAAGGCCCTGCCGAAAGCGCCTATCTGGGGATCATGCGCCGCGAGGCACTGCTAGCAGTCGGGCTGTACGACGAAGATCTCAAGCGTGGCGAAGACTGGGAGCTCAACTTTCGCCTGCGCGACGCGGGTCATCTCGTGTGGCTCGACCCCTCGCTGCGAGTGACCTATTGGCCTCGCTCGACCTGGCCGAAGCTCGCGCGGCAATTCACGGCGACCGGCATTTGGCGGGGGGAGTTGGTGCGCCGGTTGGGCGGCCGAAATTCGCTGCGCTACTTTGCCCCACCCGCCCTGATCGCCTCGATTACGCTGAGCGTCGCGCTGCTCATGTTTCAACTCACCGGCATCATCGCCGGATTACCGAGCGCGCTCGTATCGATCGTGCACGCCGGCCCGGTGCTCTACGCGCTCGTCTTACTTGCCCTGCTGGTGACGCCGTCGAGTGGTGAGCGGTTCGCAGACCGGTTCACTTTTGCTCGGGTGATCGCGACGATGCACCTCAGCTGGGGGGCCGGATTCGTGCGCGGCTTTCTGCTCGGAGCCCGCGGCGCCGTCGACACCTCGCGCACCGAGTCGTAGCGCCCCGGGTTGTGCTGCGACCTACGCCTGGCCGAGCATCCCCGCCGCGATGATGCGCGCCACCACGCGTTCGGCCGCGCGTCCGTCATCGAGGGCGGTGAAACGCTCGCGCCAGGCGATCAAAGCGCGGGATGCTGGCTCAGCGTCGTCGGCCGCTGCGAGTCTTGCGAGCTCATCGATGACCCCCTGGCGGCTCTCAGTCACGGGCACGGGAGCGTCAGCCAGTAGGTCGAAGTAGAACCCGCGCAGCTCACTTTCGTAGCGCTCGCGGTCGGGCGCGAACAGCACGAGGGGTGTACTCGTGGTGGTGATGTCGAACATGAGCGAGCTGTAGTCGGTGATGACGACGTCGGCGGCGAGCAACAGGTCGGCGATGTCGGGGTAGGTCGTCACGTCGATTAGCCCGGGGGAGTTGAGGTCGCGACCGTGACGCAGAGTGCGGCTGTGTCCGCGAACGAGTACGACATGCTCGCCGGGCAGCTCGGCGAGCGCTGCCGGCAGGCTCGGCAGGTCGAGATAGTCGACTATTTCGCGTGCATCGTCACGCCAGGTTGGCGCGTACAGCACCGCGCGCTGCTCGGGTCGCACGCCCAGCCGCGCGCGCACGATGCCGCGTACCGTGCCGCGCACCGTGACGTGCTCCGTCTGATCTCCGGTTACCGGCTCATTCCGAATGGCCAGCACGTCGTTGCGAGGGTAACCCTCGACCCAGATGGGGCCCGTGAAGGCATATGCCCGTCGAAGAATGTGTGCCGCATATTCGTTTTGTGCGAGCACCACGTTCCACCGCCGCGATTCGCGCCGCACCGCGATGCGGGTTCGCAATCCGACACGATCGCGGTCGAGCGCAAGCTTTTTCACCATGGTGCCGTGCCAGGTCTGGATCACGGTTTGGTGGGGGCGGGGCATCCACCGTTTGCGCAGCCAGTCATTCACCACCAATAGTCGGGCGTCAGCTCGCACCCGCCACCATTCGGCTGAGCCTTCGATGATGGCGACGGCGCCGGTGGGTACCGCAATCGAACGGTCGACAACTGACCAGTAACGCGTTGCGCCGGGCCGAACGACAGCAATCTCGCGGTCGAGTGCGAGCGGGTTACACGCAACGGTCTGGCTGTAAAAACTTTCGAAGAACACCGCGTTTTCGGGTGTGCTCGTCCGGCGGCGATACTGCTTCTCGAGGTGTTTCTGAGCGGATGCCCCCCGCTCGTCATCCCTCAGCGGCGGCTCAACGCGCAGCACGAGGGTGCCGGCGTCGGCCCGCAGTTCTGCCCGCATCCATGGTGAATGAAAGCCCGGGTCGAGTGCGGCTTGCACGCGAGCGCGGGCGCTGGCCCGTTCAGCTCCTTCGAGGGTGACTTCGAGGCGGTAGTCGTCGCTTCTCGGCGCCAGCTGTGATGCCCCCCAGCGGTCGTCGAAGAGGGATGCGCCGGCGGAAAACTCGGTGCCATCCTGGTGAACCGTGAACTCGATCGACTGTCGAGGGCCGACCATCGCCATGCGCAGGATGCGTGCCGGTGTTTGCCCGTAGACGGCGAGCGTCTGGCCGTCGAGTTCGGCGCCGGTGATGACGAGGCGGCGAGCGCGTTGCCGAGAGTCCTCGTGGGGCAGGTCGAGGGCTGTGGCGTCGTCAACCGGCGCGCTCTCACCCGGCAGGCCTGCGACGGGCAGGCCGTTGCTTGATCGGTCCCGTACGACCGCAGTTTCAGGGGTAGCTCGGTCGCGAGGGACCGATCGATGCGTGTCACGCCCGCCGGAGCCGAGTGGCCTCTGCGGCACGGGTCGCCCGAGTGGACTGCGCAGCCCAACCGGCCCGGGCGACCCATGCGGCCCGAGCATCGCGAGTATGGCGTCGAGCACTCGCTGCGTTGCGCGACCGTCAAGGTGGTCAACGACCTCGTCTCGCAGCCACGCGGCATGCGCGAGGGCAGCCCCGCGTGTGCGGCTGTCGCCGAGCACTCCGGACTCGGCGGCCAGCCCGTTCAGCACTCCGGCGCCGCGCACACCCCCCAGCCGCGCAAGCGTTTCAGCCCATGTCGTCGCGGGTTCGCCCCCGCTGAACTCGCGGTAAGGCTGGTATAGCCCGCGCGTGGCCCAATACTGGGCTAGATCGGGCGCAAAAAACACGCTGGGCACGCCCGCAATGGCGGCGTCGAACGCGATCGAGCTGTAGTCGGTGACAAGGGCGTCGAGCGCCGGAAGTGCCGCAGTCACATCGGTCAGGGCGTCCCGACCGAGCAGACGGATGCGGGGCGAACAGGCAACGCCATCCTGGTATGAGCCTGAGCCGAGTGGGTGAGAGCGA
>Ga0222708_1000455_pt1 | contig 10737 bp, 10 predicted proteins | sample AntAcemetage1576_FD_179806 | JGI IMG/M metagenome (GOLD analysis project Ga0222708, IMG submission 179806) | Saline water microbial communities from Ace Lake, Antarctica - #1576 | ecosystem: Environmental > Aquatic > Non-marine Saline and Alkaline > Saline | place: Antarctica: Ace Lake... | reverse complement strand
GTTTAACAGCAGCTCATAACACCCTACCTCTGCCAAGCTTGGTAAAAGTCACAAATCTAAACAATAACAAGTCTATTATAGTACGCGTAAACGACAGAGGGCCTTTTGCACGAAACAAACGAGATCGGATCATCGATCTATCGGAAAGATCAGCAGAACTGCTAGGAATGAAAAAGAAAGGCGTAGCTAGAGTTAACGTAAAACTATTACCAAGCGCCACCGCAAAGCTTCATAAGAAGCTTAACCTTGCAAAATCTCCTTATAAACAAAAATTAGCGCATTAATTATGAAAACAAAAAATCTTACACTACTTTTTACAATACTATTCTTAAGCATGACCTCCTCTGCAATATCTACAAAAGCAAAATACGCTTTGCTGATTGATGCTGATACTAACGAGATTCTTTATCAAAAAAATGCTAAAAAAAGAATGGCACCATCTTCAATGAGCAAATTGATGACGACTTATATAGCTTTCGATCGCTTAAAAACTGGAGCACTAAACTTAACTGATAAAGTAGTAGTCAGTAAGAACGCATGGTCTAAAGGAGGATCTAGAATGTTCCTACCTCTACATAAAAAAGTTACCATAGAGGATCTACTTAAAGGTATTATTATCCAGTCAGGCAATGATGCCTCTATAGCGCTATCTGAAGCAATTGCTGGCAGTGAAGAAGCCTTTGTAGCAAGAATGAATTCTGTTGCAAAACAAATAGGTCTAAAAAATAGCCACTTTACCAACTCCACTGGATTACCTAATGAAAATCATTATATGACACCTGAAGACCTAGGAATCCTTGTCAAAAGTATTGCAAATGATTTTCCTGAATATTATGGATATTTCTCACAAGAATCATTTACATATAACAAAATCAAACAAAGAAATCGTAATGTTTTAATTAGTAGCCATATTGGTGTTGATGGCCTAAAAACTGGACATACAAGCGCTGCTGGATATGGAATTGCAGCCTCTGCAAAGCAGGGAAATAGAAGGCTTATAGCGATTCTTAACGGACTTAATAGCGAGAATGAACGAGCACAAGAGACTCAAAAATTATTGCAGTATGGTTTTTTAAATTTTACAAATGTAACTATTGCAAAAATGAACGAAGAAATTGCATCAATACAAGTGCAGCGTGGTAAAGAAGATACTGTAGGATTAGTCTGTGAACAAAATCTTGTGTTTACTGTACCGGTAGAACAAAAAGATCATATAGAGGCTGTAGTAAATTATGAATATAAACTATCTGCACCTATAAGCAAAAATACAAAAGTAGGGGTTATAGAAGTGAAAATTCCGAATCAAGATCCTAAGGAATTTAACGTATGCACAAAAGGCGATGTTTTAGAAGCTGGTATGTTTTCTAAGATGTATTCCAATACAAAAGCTTGGGTTCAGAGCATTGGATCTGCTGTGCCTGATAATACATCTAATATACTTACTAAAAAAATATTACCACAGGCAGATATTAATTAATCATTTCTCAATCTTTACACTTTAATATTTAATGTATTATTATTGAGGTGCATTCATGAGAAAGGCATTTGTGAAATTCTTACTTCTTTTTTTATTCTCCTCAATTATATCTACTGGAATAGCTAATGCAAGAACCATTGCCGCTTTGGTTATTAAAGAATCGGGAGAAATCCTATATCAAAAAAATGCTGATAAAAAAATGTACCCAGCTTCATTAACAAAGTTAATGACTTTATATCTCGCCTTTGAAGCTATTTCACAAAACAAAATATCGTTTGATACAATTATGAAAGTTTCTAGAACAGCCGCAAAAATGCCTAGTTCTAAACTAGGGGTAAAAGCAGGAGGCACTATTACAATGAAGGAAGCCATAATGAGTCTTATTATCAAGTCTGCTAATGATTCCTCAGTAGTTATTGCAGAGAATCTTGCTGGTAGCCAAGCTAAATTTGTAAAAATAATGAACATTCGCTCCAAACAATTAGGAATGAATAATACTACTTTTACAAATGCCTCTGGTTGGCACCACCCAAATCAAAAAACTACATCTTATGATATGGCTAAATTAGCAATAGCTGTCAAAAGAGATTTTCCAAATTTTTACCCATTATTTTTACATGAAAGTTTCTTTTATAAGAACACTATTATAAAAGGACATAATTATGTAATGAAAAAACTAAAAGGGGCACGTGGATTAAAGACAGGATACACTTCGAAAGCAGGATGGAATATTATTACCACCGCTACACGTGGAGATAACAATCTTATAGGAGTAATAATGGGGGGTAGTAGTTACAGGTCTCGAGATTTAAAAATGCTTAATCTTATGAATTCACAATTTGCCTCTCTTAATATGGATAAACAAAAGAAACGTCAAAAATCTTCCTTATATAGAATTAAAAAACACCAAGTCGCAAAATAACTTCTACTAAATATGTATTGTAAATCATATATTTTTGAATATTCTGGTAGATTCATATTAATAGATATTTATGAGATCTCAAAAAGATACCTCCAAATTCATACCCGTTTCTTTGCTAGACATAGAAAGAGCTGAATCTAGCATTAAACCTTACTTAAATAATACCCACGTAAGAACATTTCCGAAATTTAATAAGATAATGGGGCATGATATCTATTTTAAGATGGAGAATTTACAAAAAACTGGATCATTCAAATACAGAGGTGCTTTATATACTATTTTGGAATTAAGGAATACTACGCCAAAAAAAATTGTAACTTATGGAACAGGTAATCACGCAGTAGCACTTGCATGGGCTGCCTCAAAATTCCTAAAAATAAAGATTACAGCCTATTTAACCGAATTCACATCAGATATAAAAAAAGATCTAGTGAAAAAATATGGCGCGAATATTATTATAACAAAAACTCGGGTAGAGGCTGAAAAAAAAGCGAGACTAGACGCCAAGGAGGAAGGGACACTACTACTAGCCCCTTCAGATAATGATGACATGATAGCAGGTTCTGGAACAGTATACCTTGAGTCTCTAGAAGAATTAGGAGACAAACACATAGATGCAGTATTTTTTCCAATTGGCGGAGGAAGTATATCATCAGGCACTGTTATAGTCGCAAAAGCAAAAACTCCAGATACAGAAATATATGCTGCTGAACCAAAGGAAGCAAATGATGCGTCTATGTCCTACAAAGCGAAGAAAATATGCGCTTTAAAAAAATCTCCAGAAACAATGGCTGATGGCGCTAAAACAATTGAAATAAGTAAAAGAGTTTTTGAGTATATTAAAAAACTCAATGGTATATACGAAATCACAGAAGAAGAAATAGCATATTGGACTTTATGGCTTCGCCATATCACAAAATCCGACTGTGAACCTACCAGCGCACTATCTATAGCAGCGGCACATCGATGGCTCAAAACTAAGAAAGACAAAAAATCAATACTTGTAATTATCACCGGTCAGAATATTAATCAGTATACATACAAAGAATTAGAGTTAAAAGACTACTTAAAAACCTATCCAAATAATTTTTATTACGCAGAATAAAATGAAAAAAATTTACACCATATTACTTTTATCCATTTGCTTTATTTTTCAAGCATCTCAAGCAGAAAATCTTAAAATACTAGTTAGTATAAACCCGCTTTATAGCTTGGTGAAGAATTTGACAAATGGCATCAATGAAACCAACTTGCTTGTAACACCGAATGCCTCTCCTCACAACTACCAACTCAAGCCCTCAGACATAATGAAAATCAGAGAGGCTGATATCATCATAATAATAGATGATGAATTTGAGGTCTTTTTATCAAAATACTTATCAAAAAACAAACTAAAAGCCAAGATAGTAAAGATAATAGAACTACCAAGTTTAATTACATTACCAGCACGAAATATTAAAGTACTAGACCTTGACCATGCAGAAGAAGAGCATGAGGCCGGACACACTCATGAGACTGGGTGTAGTCATGAATCTGGACACAGTCACTCACACTCACACCACCATATATACAATATAGATATGCATGTATGGACGGATATACTTAATGCCCAAATAATAGTACAGGAGATTTCCTCGATACTTGCAGAATTAGATAAAGAAAATGCTGTGCATTATTATGCAAATGCAAAGAAAACAAAAAAGAAATTACAAGAACTTGATATAGAAATAACAAACATTCTTGATAAAAATATACAAATGAAACCTTTCATAGTTTTTCATGACGCATATCAATATCTAGAAAAGAGATATAATTTGCAAAATGCAGGATCTGTAGCAGGAAATAACTTTATATATGGCCCTAAAACCCTAAAGCAACTAAAAACAAATATTGAAAAATATAAAATAAAATGCATCTTCGCAGAACCTCAGTTTTCAGACACCTTAGTAAAGAAGATAGCAAAAAACACCGGAATAAATATAAACTACCTAGATATTGAAGGTGGCACTTTTGGATTTAACATGAAGCCAGAAGAGATTTATTTCTTTATTATGAGAAAGAATGCGCAGAACATACGTGATTGTATATCTTCGGATTAACTACTGTGTTTGAGAATTGAAGTATCTCCGTAATTAAAGCTTCTGAGAGATCCATCTTCAAGACGGAGCAATAAATTACCCATGTCATCTACACCTTTGCATAGCCCTTCTACTTTTTCTGAGTCTTGATCTAAAGTAATTTGTTTGCCCTGGAGTAAGTCTTTCTCTTTCCACTCATTCATAAAATATTCGAACCCACTTTTCTGAAAGTTTTTATAATAAGATAAAATATTATTTACCATTTCCACAACCAACTGGTTTCGGTCCTGATCCCTCCCTGTAATCTTTTTTATAGACGTCCAAGACGTATCAATCTTAACATCTTCTTCAGCTAAATTAACATTAATTCCTATACCTGCAGTAACATATATATCTTCTCCTAAAGTTTTAGATTCTATAAGAATGCCTCCAAGCTTTTTATCCTTATAAAATATATCATTAGGCCACTTTACAAATAAGTCATCATCATTGTTACAAATCTTGGTAATCGCTTCGCGTACAGCCAATCCAATGACTAAACTTAAGCTAGATATTTCATGTATATTGGAGAACTTATAAAGCAAAGATAGATATATATTACATCCATACGGAGAATACCATTTTCTACCTACCCTACCTCTACCTTTTAATTGCTGCTCTGCCAAACAAATACTCGGTGAAGATGCATATTGCGCATCCACAAAGTAGTCATTGGTGGAGTCAGTTTGATCTAAAACCACAACTTCAATATCTTTTGATATACCGCTAATTATTTTATTTTTATCTAATTTCATAATACTATCTCATCAAAATTTTACCCAGTTCTAGTGGATCAGAATAAAACGGAGAATGATCCGTATTAATGTCAATTATCCCACAGCCGTGCATCTTTGCGATTTCTTTTTGATCTGCAGTGAGTATAGCATTATCCTTTAAACAATTAATATAAGTTTTTGAGATTGCTGAGTCAAAATAGTTACAACACGTTCCCAACACCATGAGCCGTGCCATGCACCAATATATATGTTTTCATCGCCTATATACTTTTAATTTTATATCATGTATCAACTTTTCAGTTGCATCAAAACCTGCTTGAAAAATTTCTTCTTTCACTTCTGGTGTAAAATCTTCTAGCCAATTATATTTATCTAAGTCTGGAACTATTTGTATATCCGCCATAGATGTTTCCAACTTTGCTAATTCAAAATATGAAATAACGTAAGATCTATAAAGCAAATCAGTTGCAGTATAAATATCTATAGCATCCGAAGGAGAAGTAGCATTAACAGCTATTATTGTCTTGGGGTTAAACTTTTTAGCCTGCATAACCGGGACAGGAGATGCCACAGCCCCATCTATTAATGTGTTATCAGATATTCTAACCGGCTCAAAGATACCAGGTATTGAAGAAGAGCTCAAAACCGCAGGCACCACAGGTCCAGAATTAAATATCACTCTATGCCCACTAATAATATTTGTTCCTGTTACCACTAGAGGAATTTGTAAATCTTCAAAATTTTCTGCTTTGATATTTGAATGTAGAAATTTTTCAAATTTATCAAGTTTTGCTGCGCTATTAAAAAGCAGAGTACTCACAAGAGCATAAGCAGCAGAGTGATCTAGGAAAGTGCTTCTATTTGTATTTAAAAATAGATTTTTTACTTTGTTGATATCTTTAGAATCTGCATAAAATAGCCCTACTAAACTCCCAGCACTAGAACCAACAATTAAATCAATAGGTATATTATGCTTTTCAAGAGCACTGATAACTCCTGCATGCGCAATCGCCTTGCTACCAGCTCCACTTAGTACCAAAGCTACTCTAATATCCTTAGAATCATCATAATCCACAGCTTGCGGTGGATTACTCACATTATGGTAACTAAGCGTACAAGAAACGTTCAGTAAGCATATAGTGATCACAAGAAGTCTTTTGATATAATTCATTGATTCATAAAGATTAATGCGAAGGTATCTGATAATGAGAGTATAACTATACTTTTATGTGTAACATAGTTTTTTATGCAAGCGCTCGCACAAAAAATGTTTAAGGCAATAATTTTGCGAGAGACTCAAAATTTTCTACGGTCAATTCCTCGGGGCGCATTTTGCCGTTTAGCCCTACTTGATTTAAAGTCTCTTCCGGAGATGGAAATAAGTCTTTAAGAGTATTACGTAGCATCTTCCTTCTTTGGTTAAATACTTTATTGCAAAGCATTTTAATTTTCTGGTAGATACGAATCCTCTCCGCTGTTAACTCTTTAGGTTTTACACTCACTACTGCTGATATAACTTTAGGTGGTGGATAAAAAACGGTTGGCGAAACATCAAAACAATGTTGCACATCGCATAAATACTGCACTAAGATAGAAACTATCCCGTAGATCTTGCTCCCAGGCTTTGCGAGTATCCTCTCAGCCACCTCCTTTTGAAACATTAATATCATATGATCAATAATAGCGAGTTGATCTAACCACTTAATTAACAAAACAACCGAAATATTATATGGAAGATTCGATATAATAGTAAGTCGTTCACCTTTTTCAATAAGAGAAGATTCATTTAGTTTAAGAGCATCACAATCGATAACCTCTAACTTCTCTTTATGCAACTCATGTAAGTCATAAAGATAGCGAAGACATGCCTTATCATACTCTACTACTATAATTTTTTTTGCTTCAGATTTAAGAAGCTGCTCGGTAATCGCTCCCAGCCCTGGGCCTATTTCAAGTATTGTAGAATTTTTATAATTTAGGATTTGACCAACAATCTTGACCGAAATATTTTGATCCATAAGAAAATTCTGCCCTAGCTTTTTCGAAGGATAGACCCCATACTTTTGAAAGTCATTAGCCATTCAAATCATATATCTCGATGAATTTCTTTTGCTTCAAGTTCTGCATATAATACTCAGCCTGAACTAATATTTTTTTCTCTCTAAGAATATTGTCAAATTTTGACATTTCTCCAGTATCCATATCATATTTCTTACTACAAACTACTATAAAATTTATCTTCCTATCATCTTCATATATAGAAGATACTTGATCCTTATGTAGATCAGAAATCATCTCCCTTGCCTTAAGGTCTGAGATTTCAGACAAAGTTTTTTTAATATGCTTAATCTCTATATTATCTTTATTACCATTAGTGGACCTTTCTAAAGAAGAACAGCCTTTCACTCCATGCCTTAATTTTTCTAAAGTGCCTTTATGCCCTAAATCAGACTGCACAATAAAAGCATCTACATGAACTTTCTCACCTTTGTTATGACTAATAAAACCTAGCAATTCTTCATTAGAAACTTCTATATTCCCAGAGATAATTTCCACTAAAAGCTTGTTCCAAATAATATTTGTCTTTATTTGATTCATAATGGCATCTTTGGATATATTCTTAGATTTCATATCTTTGAAAAAATCACCATGAGGAATATTTTGTGATGTCTCAATGCTACTGATCGCATTATCAATTTCCTCCTGAGTAGGCTCTATGCCAATTTTTTTTGCTTCCTGAAGAAATATTTTTTCATTTATAAGACTCTGAAGAACCTCCACCTTAAGATCTCCACTATCTACATCTTTGTATCTCTTATTAGTAGCTATTGCAGCATTGACTCTATTTTCAAGGTCACTTCTAGTTATAATGTCTTTATCTACTACAGCCACTATATTGTTATCAGCAACACAAAAAGTGTATCCCGTGAACGCCAATAAAATAATATAAATAATTTTATTCATAATATAATCTTTAAAACTGCTAACTAATATTCTTTAAATGTATCTCTAAGTCAAGCGAAATACCGTTTGTTGGCTTAATGTTCCTTGAGGCATCTTCTGTATAACTCTTAAGAGCCGAAATCTGAAAGGCCGCGCATTCACCTTTATACCCTAAACTCATTTTAGAACCAACTAAGAAGTCTCCTAGCTTTGATGTATTGCTTTTTATTTCTCCGCTAATATACCATTCTTTATAAAAATCTACTCTTCCATTAAGAGACAATGATTTGTACACTTTAGTATCTTCAATCTGGGATAAATAATCATAATAAATATGTCTTATATTAAAATGTAGTTTGTCTATATGCTCATAATCTACTTTTAAATCAAGATTAGCACCAACTTCATTACGCCTTGATTCAAAAGTTTTAGAATCCAATCTACCACGATAATACATCTCCATAAATTTATTGGGTTTAAATCCAACCCTTCCCACATAGTCAGAGAAATACTTATCCCTCAACCCACTATCCACAGTATAATCACTGTTCTTTTTAAATCTATAGCTTTGCCCAAACATTGCATTATATTCCATATCATTTTGAAGGATCCCAGAAGCAAAAGCTCCATAGTTTACCCTCATACCTTCTTCTACTCTATCATATCCAGAATAACGGTTTGCACTAAATAAATTAGAGTCACTAATTTCAATCTCTTGACTATCTTCATTCACAATTTCACTATTTTTTGAATAATTAGGAGTAATAATTAGATCTACTATTGGCTCAAGATAAAAAGACCTTTCTAGAGATTTGCTAACCAAAGGATACTTCCAAATCACTTCCAATTCAGGGGTAGCTCGAACTACCTGATTCTTATTATTACTTACATTACTTCCAACAGTGGCATCGCTTTTATCTTTAAAGTTATAAAGATCCATCTTTAAATTACGCAAAACACTGATCTCTTGGTAGTTATAATAATATGTTTTATCCCACCCAATTTTTCCTGAAAATCTAGTGCTACTCACACCATGATTTCTAGCAACGTTAGTAATATTTGTTTCAAAAACATGCTTACCCCACGGCGAGAAAAGATCTTTATGGTAATGCATCATAGGAAGTACCATTGGATCCAACTTACTAGAATCCGCACTCCTCAATCCCTGAAACCTGTAGGTCTCTATAGATCCGTAATTTCGACCGTCAAGGTAATGTAGAGAGGCATTTGAAACCAAATAGTTCGGAGAACGATCCCAGTAGTTTGGTAAATAAGACTTATCTGAAACCTTATCTAAATTACTGTCCATTATCCATTTATCATTGAATGCGTACTTTATATCTCCTTTTATGTAGTATCTATTACTAGGAATATTGATATTTGAACTCTGTTTTGTATTAATAAAATTCCCTTCAATATTATATGAACCTTGGTCTAGCAAATGTCTGAATTTTGCTTGATGTAGAATCCCTTGATTTGTTGTAATCACAGGAGAATATAAGAGATCTTTATTGTCTGATATTCTCAAATAATATGGAACCTTAATCCCATACCCATATACATCTTTATATTTATGTTGAGTTGGAAATAAAAACCCACTACGAGGTGGCGCATCTGGAGCTGGGGTACTTATATATGGAAAATAGAATACAGGAATTCCATAAATTTCTAATATATTATTTAAATAAGAAACATTCTCTTTCTTTTCATATCTAACGCTGGAGGATTTTATTTGCCATTGAGGCGACTTCCCACTACAAACCGAACATGGGGTATAAGAAACATTCCTAAAAATAGTTATATTAGGATAATGGTAGTGCACTTTCTTAGCCGTAAAGTGGTTATCTTTATCTAATTCTGCATTGGCTAAATGAGCTATTGCCTCTTTTATAACATTATCTACTTCAATAAAATCTGATTTGATTACATCTCCCGTTGGTGAAAATAATTTAACATTATCATAAGCAAAAGCCTTCTTTGTATCCTTATGGTAAATGATTTTATCAGCTCTTAACCTGTAATCTTCTTTGAAAATTTCTACATTACCCTTTGCACTCACAGTGTTTTTCTTATCATCATACTCAACAACGTCAGCATCAATTACGTATGAATTATCTTTCTCCTGCGCACTAGCGTAGCCAAAGTAAAGCAGCATTAAGATAGCGATGATATATTTCATTCAGAAATAATGATTTAGTTTGTAATTGCCACACAACAAATTATGTGCTAGAACTCATTTAGTCAAACAAATAGTTTGTTTTCGACGTAATTATCGCCATTTACAATAAGCGTCCTTAGCTCAGCCGGATAGAGCAACAGATTTCTAATCTGTAGGTCAGGGGTTCGAATCCCTTAGGACGCGCCATCTTACCGGTCACCAGGTATGCAAAAAAAATATATTAACTTACACTTCTTCACCGTACTGGCAATGCTCATTCTGACCGGAGCAGAAATAGATTTATACATTCCAAGTTTTCCAGCATTACAAGGCGTGTTCAATGTATCAGTCTCCATGGTTGAAATGACTATTTCTATAAACAT
>Ga0222708_1000453_pt1 | contig 10772 bp, 1 predicted proteins | sample AntAcemetage1576_FD_179806 | JGI IMG/M metagenome (GOLD analysis project Ga0222708, IMG submission 179806) | Saline water microbial communities from Ace Lake, Antarctica - #1576 | ecosystem: Environmental > Aquatic > Non-marine Saline and Alkaline > Saline | place: Antarctica: Ace Lake... | reverse complement strand
AAGGCAATGAGAAATACTATGAGAAATCCTGCTAAATGGAAACAAAACCTTAAATCTGCTTTCACAACTATGAATGCAGAAAATCCAGTATTCCAATCATTGATAGAAAGTGGGGAAGAAATACTACAAGGTATCTTTCAAAGAGAGGCGGAAAATAAGATTACTGTCGAAGGGAAAGAATTAAGATCTGAGAAAGATCTAATGGGGCGTATAAGAGAGTATCTGAAAGAAGAATCTATTTGGTACGAAGGAGCATTAGGCTTTTTGTCTGGAGGCGCACAGCAAGTACTTATGAAAGAAATGGGTAACGCTATGGATCGTAGATCTTATAACAAACTTCAATCTCAAGCAACTAAATTAGATACTGAGATACTTGCCGCTACCGATCCAATTCAGAAGCACTCTTTAATGAAACAAAAAGAAGACTTGGAGAATGAAATGGCTCGTACTACTCAACAAGGTATGTATGAATCTCAACAAAAACTTATTAAGAATACAGAAGAACATATTAAGCATAGATATAAAAGCGAGATAGAACTTGATATATTAGCTAAAGAAGCTTTGCAAAAAGGTGATTTTGAAGCTTTTGAAATGATTCAGAGTTCTAAATTTTCTACTGTTGCTTTTGATAATATGGCAAGAGGAACTTTAGATACTTTAGAAAGAAGTTTGCAAGATATGCTTTCTGAACAATTATCTCCTGAAGAAATAAAAGATAGAGGGTATTCTGAAAACTATAAAGAAAAAATTCAAAGTGATATAAAATTATTAAAAGTTTTAGAAAATGATTTTATAGAATCTGGTAATTATGTAAATCATTCTGAAGTTTATCATCAAAAACAAGTACTAAGAAATACACAAAATCAATTAAATGGGGTACTGGATCATCTTGACGATGTGATTAATGGTACAAAAGGAGAAAAAGGAAAAGTTATTACTCATGGTTTAGAAGCAACTGCTGAAAGAATTGCTTCTGAAACTAACGCTTCCGAATTCAAGTTTAATAAGTTTATGACAGGAGGTCTTAAACTTGGAGATATAGAAGATGAATCAGAAAGAAATAAACTTAGAACAGCTTTAGAAAAAATTACTAACAGCTTTGAATACAAAGAATTTAAGAAAGCAGATTTAATTAGAATAAAAGCTAGAGAGAAACTTGAACTAGAGCAAAAAAATCTAGAAGATATGATTTCTCCCGATACTCAAGAAAAAATAAGAAAGCAAATTCAAGAAAGAAAGAAATCAGCAGAGCAAATTAAAAAAGCTATAGAAATTAAGAAAAAGAAAGTAGAAACTGTAAGTAATAAAAATACTGAAGAAAATACTGAAGAAAAAGTTGAAACAAAAGTTGAAACAAAAATTGAAGAAGAAGTTGAAGAAAATACTGAAGAAAAAGTTGAAACAAAAGTTGAAACAAAAATTGTAGAAATAAATCCTTTAGATCATTTCAAGAATGAAGAAGATACGGTTTTAACTCAATCCGAAATAGATGAATTGAAAAATAAATTTGATCAAAAAGAGTCAGATAGAGTAAAAGCTGAACAGGGAGGATTGTCTCCAAAAGTTACTTCTAATCAAAGAGCTTTCAAATATGATAACGGGGTTATTGTAGATACAGAAGACGATTATAGAAAAGATTCAGAAGGGAATTATATAGAAGAAATAGCCAATGCTTTAGATCCTGAAGTTACAACAGGTACAGAATTAATGTTTGTAATAGAGTATGATGTACCTATAAATAAAGACCAAACTTATAGAGAATACGAGGAAGCTAATAAAGGAGAAGTAAATATGGATTTGATCCCTATTAGAATATATGCAAAAAAAGGAAATGAATATAAATCTATTGGATTTGTTGCTTCAGGTAAGAAATCAGACCCCTCTTTAAGACAGCTTAGAGAAAGTATTTATAGTGCTTTTCTAAATGGAGAAACAGTTTCTGGAGAAATAACTTATAAATATGACGGAGTTCTTTTTAAATTAAAGAATAACGGAGTTATGAATTCACAAGAAGCATTTCCTGAAACAAATGATTTAGCTGTTGTTCGTAAAAACGGTACAGTTGAATATACTGGAAAACAAACTTCTATAGATGAAGAGTTTAAAAATCCTGGATTTACATTTATTGTATTAAAAGACGGAAGATTTATAGCTACTTATCCTAACAAAATAGATGAAGGACATGTAAACATTATGTCTGATGCTATAGAAATCTTTGTTTTACTAAATCATCCTTCCAACGCTAATAAAAACTTAGAAGAAATATTATCTCCTTTACTTTTAAATTCTTTCAGTACTTTAACAGAATCTGGTCATATAGTAAATACAAAAGAAGGATTAGAAGCATTTTTATCTTTATATGGAATGCCTTTAAATTTAGATGTAAGATATGATTTAACTAAAGAAGATAGAGGATTAGGATATACTTCCCCTCTTGCAAAGTATGTAATAACACATGCTTCTAATCCAGAATCAAGACTTGCTAAAAAACCTTTATTTCAAATTCAAGCAAACGGAGTTGCTTTTATATTAAATTCTGATAAAACCAAACTTGGTTCTATAGGTTATTCTATAGGAGGAAATACTCCTTTGAATATTTTATCAGACCCTCTTTGGAGAGAAGAATTAAAAAAAGTATTGAGCAATACATACAGAAATACTGATATAAATTCTTTAAATAAAGAAGTTGTAGATATTCAAAGAATCGGTACTGAAATAACTACTAATAAAATATTATATAATATTTTAGTTAAAACTGGTTCAAGTACTACTCATAAGTCTGTTAACATAGGAACAGAAGAAAATCCTAATCGTGTACATACAGTTAATCCTGTTATACGATATAAAATTAAAACAAAAGAATCTTCTAATATAAATCTTCCAGCTACAGGAACAATCACCTCTGTAAACAAGGTGGGGAATAACAAATCTGATATGGCAAGAAGAAAGAAAGAAGAGGTTAATCCTACTGAAATACTAGAAAAGGTTTTAAAAGAAGAGTTGACAGTTTTAGAAGCTATGGATATATTAGAAGATAACGATTTAGAAAAAACCGAAGAATATGACGCTATATACAATATATATAAAGCGAACGATGAAGGTTCTTCTGATAGTATTATATTACCTAATATTCCTAAAGGAAGCATGGCTCTTATAAATAAAGTACAGGCTAAATTGAGAGGGATTTTGTTAACTAAAGATATAATAGACTCTAGAAATAGAGTTAAAAACAATACAGATTTTCAAAATGAAGTAAGCAAGTTTACATATCAATTAGGTAAAGAAGTTAAAGAGTTGTTATCTTTACCGAAAGAATTTAATTTATATAGAATAGCTCAGGATATAAACGGAACAATGGTTTGGAATATGAATTCTTTGGCTTTCTACGACTTTGCCAATAAGAAGTTTACAGAGACCAATATGAAAATCTTATCTTTTCCAGTAGTTAGATCTATAACTGAAATGTTAAATGGTGAAAAAATATCTGACTTTTTACATCTTTCAAAAATACATTCGATAAATTGTAAATAATGAGTTGTACAATAAATATAGCAGGAAATAATTTATCTATAGACGAGGTTGTTCAATCTTATCTAAAATCTCCTATACAGTTTGATGACATGATGCCTTCTGTGGAATACTCTAATGATTTTATTTCAGGAGTACCTATCAGGCATCAATTGGAGTCTGCCGAAGTCCTTGTAGCTATGATGTTGCGAGACATAAACTTGTTTGATATTCATGAACAAACAGAAAAAGGTAGAAAACAAATTTTAACAAAAAATAAAATTGTAAAAAGTATTGACAATAATAAAAAAATACTTTTTGAAAAATGGGAAACGGCTATTAAAATGGCTGATAAAAAAATAGCCGATAATGATACAAAACTTATAGGAAAGTATTCTAAATCTATGATGGAAAAGTTTGATGTCATAGAAAACTTAGCCATGAGAGTTTTGATAAATAAAGGTTTGTTTTCTGTAGGAAAAGGAGATATAGATAATCTGTTAAACTCTTTGGAAGAAAATGATTTTAGAAATTTTGATGAAGATTTCCAATTTGAAAGAGATTTGAAAGATAGTATGTCACAAAGACTTAGGTACTTTTTAGCTCAGATAGAATCTGGGAGAAGGACTATGAATAATATACCTCTATTTATGGATATGGATGAAGTCTATATAGCCGTAAGAACTATTCTTTCAGGTGCATATCCTGACTATAATGAGATGAGAGAAAAGCTATTAGCTGAAATATCTCACAAACCTTGGTTGCAAGAAGTTGTGGACAGATTGGATAAAGATGAATCAATCAAAAATGAATTTGTTTCAAATATGGTATCTCATCCAGTTACTATGTTATTTTTAAATTTTCACACTAACAAAGATGGAGAAGTAGAATGGAGAATAACAGAAAGTAATAGGAATACGGGAGCAAGAGTTGTTATGGAAAACTGGCAAGATTCAGTTGCCCAAAATAAAAATTTATATTACGAAGATCCTAAAGATGGAAATCATAAAATAATTGGTTCAAACGAAAGAGTAGAAGGAGAAGATTTTTTCGGATCTCGTATTATATCTGATTTAATGGAGAAATATGAAGAAATTCCTGCTACTAAAGCTAATATGCAAAAGTTTCTTAACGATATTGGCATAACTCTTTCGGATGCAGCAGTGCAGTATATAGAAGATCATGGTTTTACTGTAGTTAATACAGAATATACTTTAGAATCTTTTATGAAATATGGAGATGAATCTCATGGAATATCAAAATTGCTTCAAGATTTAAAAATATTAAGTGTCGATAATCAAGCATTTGAAAATAGAAACTTTTTTGATACTGCTATGTCAGGTTCTTTAATAAAAGCTTTGGCTGAAATAGAATATAAAACATCTAAAAATGTACCTTTAGCGTCTTTCTTTTCGGGAGGTAAATCTTTAGCTTCACACGTACTAAATAGATATGCTACAAGTAGAGTTAGAAAATTAGTAGAAGATCCTAAACTTAGAGAATTTTTAAAAACAGTTCCTTTTAGTAGTAATAATATTCTTTTATCTTTATTGGAAGACCCTATTTTACAAAAAGATTTCTATTTAAACTACCCAGACGTATCTAATATATTTGCAAAAAAAGGAAACGACCCTAAAGAACTAACTGAATTAAGCCCTGAAGAACATGTTCAATTTGCTTTAACTCTTCATCAGAATAATGGATATTTAATCAATGTAAAAGGTAAAGGAAAGTTTAGATCTGTTAAAATGCTTTATCTTACTATGTCGGATAAAAAAAATAAATACATTGTTTCTTCTCCTATGGAAATAATCAATAACTATAACTATTTTTTTAATAATACATTGCATCCTAAAGTAGCAGATTATTTAGTTCAGTATTTAATAATGCCTGAATATAATAGAATTATAGCAGAGCAAACTGTTGAGTTTAGAAATATTTCAGGTTATAACGAGGGAAGAAAAAAGTTTTTTATCTTCGATGAACTTAACAACAACGAAAATCTATTCTATACAGATGAAACCGGAAGAAAGTTAAAGCCTAAAGAGCAACTTACAGAAGATGATTATCAAACAATGAGGGATTTAGTTACCCAAAACGTTATGGATGAATTTAATCTTATGTCAAGTAAATACGGGAATATATTTGAAACTGGAATGACTTCAGGTTATAAAAACATGTTATCTAATTATGGTATAAAAGAAAATATGCGTATGCATGATGGAACTGATGCGGTACATAACCCTGTGGATACATCTATAATGGATTATGTCGTATCTTCTTTAATTAATAACATGAATGTAGTTCAGCTAATTTCAGGAGATCCTGCGCAGTTTTTCAAAAATGATATAGAAACAACTTGGGAAAACTATGCAAAACGATTGGCTAAAGATAATGCTTCAGGTGTAGAGATAGACGATACAGCAGATGATACGTTAAGTCAAAGAAACAAATATAGAGTTTTATTTTCAGAAGATATAGAAGAAGCTTCTGAGTATTTAAAACATTTTAAGTCTTTAGATTCTGCTGAAGGGTATGGTGAAAAAGAAATGGATACTACAGATGGTCAGGCATGGATTTCATTAAAAGAATGGGCACATATATTATTTAGAAAAGGAGATATTACTGAGAAAGAATATAAATCTTTAATTGTAGTTTACAATACAGATTCCAAAATAGATCCTAAACTTTTAAAACAAATTGTAAACGTATTCAAACCAGTTATTGTAGCCGATAAAAGACATACTGTAAATCCTTTAGAGCAAAAAGTTTACATAAAGATGTCTGCCTTTCCTTTGATTCCAGAATTAACAGCGGGTACGGATCTGGATAATGTTCGTAAAACGATGCGTGAAAAGGATTTGGCTATGAATGTATTTAAAAGTGGTGCGAAAATAGGTGCGCCTATACAGTTAGCTAAATTGTTTACCGATGAAGAAATTTCTGAGGATTCAATACTTGAACTAGATAGAGAAGGATTTAGATTACAGCAAGAAATTCCAGATAAAGATGATAACTTTGTTAATAGAGGTACTCAATTTACAAAAATGTTATTTGGCGGGATACGTCATATAGATGGAATAGCTGAATTGGAAGAAAAGTATGATTCTTTATATGCAGAATTATATGCTAAAAAGAAAGCCGATTTAGAAAAAGAAATATTGGACGAGAATGGAAAGATTATTTTTAGTAAGATAAATGAACTTATTAAAACTGAACTCATTGAAAGAAAATATGATTCTAATACGATAGCTTACTTTACAAAAATTGTAGATGAATATGGCGATGAAAACTTTGCTTATCCTTTATGGGCACAGGCTCAACGTAATCGCATAGAACCTATTATAAATTCTCTGATAGACTCTAGGATAAGAAAGACCAAATTCCCTGGCAAATCTTATGTATTGGCTTCCAGAGCAGGTTTTAAAACTAACGTATTGACGTTAGAAGATTACAAAAAATCCGGAGGGGAAATTACGTTTACTCCTACTTATGAATTTGGAAAGGATTTAAAGCCTCAAGTATTTAACAAAGATACAAATCAAGGAGCGCAAGTTATAGTACCTTGGAATTTCAGAGATGATGATGGGAATCTTTTAGATATAAAGTTATATATGAAAGATGGAAAAATAGATTTTGAAAAGTTACCAAAAGAACTTTTAGAAATTCAAGGATTCCGTATTCCCACACAAGGATTAAACTCAATGTCTGCTGTTGAAATAGTAGGCTTTCTTCCTTCAGGAATGACTAGTTTAATTATAGCTCCTGCCGAATATGTTACTCAGATGGGATCTGACTTTGATGTAGATAAATTATATACTTATCAAAAACATTATACGGTAATTGGAAAAAACATTGCAGTTACTACCCGTGAAGATAATGAAGAACTTGGTATAATCAATGAAATATTGGATATACACAATTCTATCTTATCAAATCCAGATCCTACTATTCAAAAAGCTATAGTTAAAAAACTTAGCTACGGTAAATTCGATGAAGAAGATTTCTTTGATAAATTATCAGGTCCTTCTGGAGCAAATAAATCTAAATTTATATTTCCTTCTAAACAAATGAAAAACTATATAGGTGCATCTTCTGCTAAAAAAGCAGTAGGTATATACTCATTAGCTTCTACTTTTAATACTTTGGTACAAGATAGTTCAGGCAATAAAGAATTAGATATTTTATGGGGAAACGATTTTCTAAATTTATTTGGAGAAGAAGGATTCAATAATGCTTTAAGAACTTTTGGAAAAGTTCAAGCTAGTAATAATTTAAGTTCTGTACAAGTAGCTGACGAATCTTCAAACAGAACAAAATCAGATATTATATCTGCTATACAATCAGCCGCTGTAGATAACGAAAATCAGCGTATATTAGAGCGTATAGGAGTAACAAATGATACAGTTAGTATTCCCGTAGCTTTAGCTCAGTTAGGCTTCGAGGAGGACGTTATAGCGATTCTTTTAACTATGCCTGAAGTACAAGATAATTCAGCTCTTATATTTAATTCTGCTATATTAACTAATATAATTATGAGCTTTCTTGGAGGAAAAGCTAAGGAAACTATTGATAAAAATTTAGCGAATAATGAAAATCATTATGGAAATATTCCATTCAAGGATAAAATAAAAATTGAAATAAGCAAAGAGAAAGAAAAACTTGCAAATATTGTAACTGCTCCTATTGGAGAATATCAAGATGTATTGCAAGGAAAGCCTATACCTAATGCAGAATACTATGGGTTTGCTGCTTTATATCAATTACATTCATTTAATGATTTAGGTAGAAAGTTATCAGATTATAACAGATTGTTAAATTTAGATTCGAAAGGTTTAGCCAAAAGCTTTTTAGAAACTATTGTATTCGATACTAAATTTGAACAATTACTTGAATCAAATGACCCCATACTTCCTTTTATAGGAGATTTTGTAAAGTCTAAAGAAGAAGGAGGGTTATATAAAATGGATGATGACAAATGGTTTAGACCTAAGAAAATAGGTGCTATCTTGTATTTTAATGAATCTAAATTTGTAGTAGATAAATTATATACCGATCCTAGATTTACTTTATATAAAACAAAAGCTTTTGAAAAAATAAGAAATGAAGTTTTAAGAATTCATTTTGGAAAAAATATTAAAGATATTGGAGTCGGTGAATTATTATTTTTCTATAAAAACTATTTAGATTTATTGGATTCAGCTATGATTCGTTTTATGTATTCTGGAATAGAAAGTTTATATCCTGAAGGATATACTAATTTCAGATTGAAAAAGAAAAAAATAGAAAATGAAGTTCGTGTTTTAAAAAACGGTAAATCATCTAAATATAACAAGTTCTTACAACTTCTGGAAAATCAGAAAAATGGACAGATTATGTACAGGGCTTCCAAAAAAACAGATAACTTTTCTACAGAAATAACTACAGCTTTTGTAGATTTATTTATAAATGATAGAACTCTTCCTGAAATAAATCGTAGTTCTAGAGAATTTGCTTTAGACTTGATTAGATATAACTATTTAATAGATCCTTTTCAAAAAGCAACAAATTTTAGTAGATTTATTCCTTTTGAGATACTTAGTAATTTAGGTCTTCCTGAAGCATTAAGAAGTTTCGATATGAACGATGAGTCAAGTTTAGGATGGAATTCTCAACAAATATCAATCTTTACAAGACAATTTGTTCAAAACCATCCTACAATTGCAAAAGATCTTTCTGAAGAAGTTGAGTTTGAAAGTGGGGCCAAAGTTCAAAAAGAGTTACCTTTTGTAAATTCTCCTGGATCATCTTTAAATCCAAATATTCCAACTATGATTAGATTGGGAGGCGTATTATATGAATCTGATGGAATAAATTTTGTGTATTTACCTATACTCGAAACTGAGTATGATCTGAACAAAGATGTTATAACAAATAGTATAGTAAATCCTCAGATGGAATCAGACTTTTATCATAAACATTTTACTCCTGTTAAAAGTAAGTCTAGAGATTATTATAAAAATCAAATTACAAACTCTATAAATGATGGAAACTTAGCGAAAACATTAGAGCTTATTTCTAATAATTCTGAAACAAGTTCTTTTAGACATTTGGCTCAATTACTTTTACAAAGTGATAAATTAAACGATACATTAATTTCTTTCAATAAAGTACCTTTAGGCAGAACTGAATATTTACCTGATTTCAATATAGTAACTATAAACAGAGATGCTTTTCGGTCAAGAAAAATGAAAGATAGAGAAACTATCATACTACATGAATTAATACATAGCAATACTAAGCGAGCTATTACTTTGTATAATAATCCAAAAACAAGAGATTTATTGAGTCCTGAACAATTATCTTCTATTGGAAAACTCAAATCTTTATTTGACTTCTTTGTCAATAGCTTGGACGCTAAAGAAAGAAAAAATTTTTTAGATAGGAATACAACCAATGTAAAAACTGATCAGAGAGAAGCTGTTACAGCCGAAGAAGCTAATATATTATATGCCTCTAAAAACTTAGAAGAGTTTATGGCTATATTACCTACTAGTGAAATACTTCAGAATTATCTAAAGAAAACTGCGGCAGGTAAAACTTCTTTGTGGGAAAAGATTAAAGATGCTTTAATAGATATACTTAAAGCTTTTGGGCTTGTGAATCCTGATACATTAGTTGAATCTGCTATTGATGAAATCTATAATATTATAAAGACTAATGAAGATATAATATTGCCTGAAGATAATACAAGTCGTATATTTGCAGATATTAAGGATATAAGTCCTAATAACCCATTATTAGACATTTGTTAATATGAAATGTAAAGTAAAAAGAGAAGAAAACGGTAAATTTATTACAGTAATCGATACCTCAACAGGTAAAGAAGATGCTTTATATAAATCAATTCTGTCAAAAGTTGATAGAGAACCTCAAAGTTATATAGATACCGATTCCTTTATTCGTAATTTATATGACAGTAATGTATTGTTTGAAGTTACTAAAGAAGAAATCGCTTTAGGTATCTGGGCCAAAGTACATCAATATTGGATAAATACAAATGTTTCTCCTATCGAAGCAAAGCCTATTGAAGCTAAGGAAGAATCTTTTCCTTCACAAGATAGTACTTATAATCAACAAAGTTCTGAGACAGAAGCTACTCAAAATTGGGAAACTTTAAAAGATTTGTCAGATGATATAATGCTGCCTTCTAATAAACAACTAACACCAGAACAATCTAAAAACATAGAAGATTTAAAAAAGATAGAACCAGCTTATGCTGATTA
>Ga0222708_1000452_pt1 | contig 10776 bp, 1 predicted proteins | sample AntAcemetage1576_FD_179806 | JGI IMG/M metagenome (GOLD analysis project Ga0222708, IMG submission 179806) | Saline water microbial communities from Ace Lake, Antarctica - #1576 | ecosystem: Environmental > Aquatic > Non-marine Saline and Alkaline > Saline | place: Antarctica: Ace Lake... | reverse complement strand
AGTCAGAAGCAAAATCAAAAGGAGATGTTACAGGAGAGGTAACAGCAAGAAAAGAAGTACTTCAAGCAAGAGCTATAAGAGACATAAGATTAGGTGGTTTAAATGAAGGAATAAAAGACCTAGAGTCCTACCTAGCAAAAACTCCTAACCAAGAAATAGCAGAAAGTGTAGGTATAGAGTTAAGTGAAGTAGATAACTATAAGAGTGAGATAATTAATGAGTACAAGGACATTTCAAAAAAAACACAGAAAAATTTAAATTTTGCAGAAGCTTTATTAGGGTCTACACCAATAGCAGGATTAAAAGATTTAAATCAGAAAGATTTAGCTGAAAGGATGACTTATACCCTAACAATGGGGGAAGTTTCAGATGAGATAGCTGATGATATGATTAATACAGTAAAAGATATAGTTTCTATTAATTTAGGAGTAGAGTCTAACGATGTGTTAAATGTAGAAAATGTACTTAGAAAAGTTGACCCAAAAAACTTAGAGGCACTAAGACAATTAAATATACAATTAGAGTTAAATGAAAAAAAGGAAAAGGCTCTACAAAGAAAAGTAATTGATTTACAAGCAGTAAGTAAAAAAGATAATGAGTCTTACGCTTCAAATCTAAACAATGCAAATAAAGCATTATTAGAATCCCAGGAACAGAGACAGCAACTTCAGTTAGAAAGAGAAACGGCTTTTGCAGTAGCAAACATAGCAACGTTCTCTAATGGAGAAGTAAGCCTTGAAATGTTAACTAATCAAGCTAAAAACTTTAAAACCTTTAAAGATAAATTAGGAGCGTTAAAACCAAATGATAGAGCAAATGTTGAAAGGTTATTTACAAACTATGAAAGCGCAGTAGGGCAAACAAAAAGATTTAACAAAGCAATAGAACTTTTTACAGATCCAAATCTAAGGGTAAGTACTCTTAATGGTTGGGTGAGTAAATTAATAAATAAAAATAAAGAATTAGATTCACATTTAGCAGAATTTTTCAAAGAAGTTAACGAGGTAGAGCAAGTAAAAGAACTTTCACAGATTGGAGCACTATCACAACCGCCAAAAGTAGAAGTACCAACAGAAACTACTATTGTGACTGACACCGAAGCTAATTCAAAAGATTTAACTATAATACAGAAACTTGAAAAAGAAATAGGGGAGTTACTTAATAAAAATAATTTCCTAAAACAGTATGTAGGGGACACTAATGAAGTGGATATAGAGTTAAAAAAAGAGGATACTGATAGATTTTCAGAATTACTTTCTAAAATAACAGTAGACCCCCAGTTTGTAATGTCATACCCGTTTGATAAAAACAGAGGACTTACAGAAGCAGAAACAGAAGAATTTAAAAATCTAAATAACGTTTTAAATAATTGGAGAGTTGTAGATGGCTCAGGTATAGGGGATAAATTAAGACTTATTCAAGCTTTAAAAACAGAATTAGAAAACCAAAACACTAAAATAACTACATCAGTTAGGGATATTGTTTTAGCCTCGCAACCTAAAGGCTCTGAGGATGGGTCACAAAACGTTAAGACAGTGCAATCGCCATCTGTAAAACTAGTAAAATATGTTAAAAAAAGAGGTGTCTATGAACTTTCACACACAAATATAGAAAGTTTATTAGATATTATACCAAACTCAATTATAACTTATAAAGGTAAAAATATACTAGAGCTTAATAACAAAGTATTAAGAAAAGAAGGTAATAAATTCACATTAAAAGTAGAAGATAAAGAAATAGATGTAATTATAACCCAGTACAGTAGGTTGGAAATAAAAAAAGAGGATTTAGATGGATTACTTCCGAGTAATACTTTTATAATAGATTTCTCTGTAAGTAATTTTATGCCTTTATACAAAGATGGTAAAATTGTAGAAGGAGATTTTGGGTATGTAAGTTCAAATGGGGAAAATATAAATTACAATGAAGACTCAACTAATGATGTACAGAGAGGTGACGTACTTATAACAGAGATAAATTTAAACGACACTTTTAATAAAAATCTTTTAGAGGAGTATAACGCAGGTAAAATAACAAAACAGGAGTTTGCAAATAAGGTTCAAATATATGTTAAACCGAAGGGTACTCCTAATATAGTTGGAGGTTCATTAAGAGCATTAGGTTTAAATAATGCCACTGATATATCAACATCCGCTTTAATGGAAATTAGAGCAGAGGCTATTGATAAAATACTTTCAAGAACATCTGATAAGATAGACTTAGAAATAGAAATACCAGTTGAAAAAGTATTACTTGGAAATCCAAATGTGGTTATAGATGAAACTGGTAAACCAATAACAATACCTTTTACAAGTGAAAGTATAGGACAAGTTGTTGCAACTGGTTATGCAATAGACGGAGTAGTTACAATAAATAAAGATATAGATTTTAATCCAGCAATTGCTAAAAGAACAAGCGAAAACAATAAAGGGGAGAAAATACCAGTTGTAGTATTTAAGTATAGAAATCAAACTATTGCTTATCCTGTAAACCTTATTGAAACAACAACTGATTTATCACAAAAAGGAGAAGAAATATTAAATACAGCACTATCCCCAAATCAAAAAGCTGAACAGTTTATAAAGTATCTTTTAGAGAGTAAGCTTGACCCACAATCTTTTGGAATAGATTATTCTGCCGTAAATTGGATGGACACAACAGCCACTCAAACAGCCTTAGACGCACTATCTTCTAAAAAAGATACACCAGATATAGAAACTTGGATACAACCTAATTATAGCCCTATAAATCTTATTTCACAAGCACAGATATCAGTTGACATAACAAACAGACCGATACTTGCAAGTAAGATAGTTTTAAAGTTAGAGGATAGAATACCTTACAACAATAGAGAAAGGCAATTATCCTTTAAAGATAGGTTAGAAGAGAAAAGAGTATCTATTGTTGATAGTTTGAATGAAGAGGCTATTTTATTAGATACTATATTTAAAGACACAACTATATTAGATTTAACTGTAAAGGAGGAGGATAGTGACTTTTTAGTAGCATTACAAGATGAGCCTGTTAATAAAAATCCGCTAAATTATGTTGAAAAAAAATATAATGCCAATAAAGTGATCCAAGCTTTCTCTAGTACAATACCTACAAAAATTAAAAATATCATAGGTAAAGAAAAAATAGAAGCTATAAAGCAAAGAATTATAGAATTAGAGAGAGTTATTGAAGCTGAGAAAGTATCACCAAGACCTAGTAAAGATATTACAGAGCAGGAAATGTCAGATATTGTACAAGCGCTTATTGGAGGTGAGATAGAAACAGTAGAAGAATTACTTCCAGAACTTATAGCAGCTTTTTACGTTAATGGAGAATTTGCTCCAACATTACAATCTTTGGAGTCAAGTTTATTATATGATAAATTTCAGGCAAAGACCCTAATAAGTAATAATACAGCTTTAGAAAAAATAAAACAATTAATTACAAAACTACAAGAAAATGTCTTCATGTGTTAAAACATTTAATATAGATAAAGTATTTGAGTCTTATTCAACAGAGACGGATATATTAGGCAGACCCGCCAAACAAAACCCCTTTGTTAATGAAAAAGAGGCATTAGAACTCTTAGGGGGAATTAAAAATAGAGAGGATTTTGAAGATGCATTACAAAACTCAGATTTAGATTATTTAAAGGATAAAGGGGAGGAAATATTTGAAGAGTTTTCCTCTTATACAAGAGTACCTATAAGAGAGGTAGTCGAGGGTAGTATAGTGGATAAGGTTATTACAAACAGGCAGTATTTAGAAGAGGTATTAACAGAACCCACCAACGGTGAAATTGTAAAAATGCTAGACTTCTTATTAGAATTATCCCCTTTAGTAACACAAAATAATGCAGAAAGTGTTCAAAAAATTATAGATGAAACCTTAGATAGCACAATAGATATAGGCTTAGATTTATCAATGGAGAGAGGAAAGTCTTTAGATGAAGTTAAACCTATATTACAGGCTGTTGCCGATTTTATAGAATTTTCTGATGAAGCATCTTTTAATAATCTTGTTTCGGAATATGACAGAATAAGCCCATCACTTAATAGTAACACCACACTTGTAAAATTACCGCTTGATAATGATTTTATGTTTTACATGGAAACAAATCAAGATGAGTACTCTTTATATGAAACTAATAATATCATAAAGGTAGATGAAAACGTTTATATGGAAGTTTCACAGCAACCTTTAGAGGAAATATATCAAGGACTACTTAGCAACCTAAAAGCACTCCCTACAAGCATTTTACCACAGAAAGAACAACCAAATATAATAAATATTGTAGAGCAAAAAGTAAAAATAGAAGATTTAAAAAATTACGTAACAGAGAAAGCAAAAAGTGTTGAGAGAACCCCGCTAACAAATGTAGAAACACTTCAAAAAATAATTGCAACTAAAATGTTTTTTGAGCTACCTATAACCGTTCAGCCAGAGATACCGACCATAAGGGAAAAATTAAATACCTATTTAAACCCAACTAATAATTATGATTACCTTGTAACTGATTTTATAGCAGATTTTAACAAGGAAAAAATAAGGGAGGGGAGAAAAAACTCTCGTAAGTATAAAGATTACTACAGTAATTTTGAAATAAATGAAAAAGGTATTATATTAAAAAATAGCGACCCTATTACAGTAAAGTTAATGGAAAGTTATATATCCGAGGATATGAAAAACTACTTATCAAGTACAGACCAAATACAGTTAGAGGTTTATGATGATATGATAACAAGAGAATTAAAAAGGGAGTATTACTTGGAATATCCGAAAGCTCTACCTATCTTTGAAGGTAATTATAATCCTATAAATCAAAACACGATAAGTAGTAAAGAGAGTATGGATTTTTTAAGACTCCCCGATAATAGAGTTTTTGAACAAACTGATAGTATAGAAGATACTTTTTTTTATAGCAACGTTACAGACAAAGAACAACCTAAGTTAGATATAGAAAAAAGAGATTACGAAAATCTGCAACCAACCGCTAGTGTAACAAATATAAAAAATTTGTACACAAAAGCAGTAGAGCAGGAAATTGATAAAGAATTAGAGTGTAAATAAGACCAAAAAATAAGATGAGTTGTAGAATTATAAGAAATAGTGATAATCAAATCACAAAAGTTGAAGACGGTAACGGCAATGAGTCTAGGCTATTTAATGAAATAGCATCACACCCGTTAATAAGTGATAATGAATTAGCTTTAAATATCTATAAGAATAGTTTTTTACCTATTGTAGGAGAGGATGCTACATGGCAACACAGAACAAAAGACTCCATTACAGATAGTTATAAACAAGCTTTAAAAAACACCGATATTGGTGCAGATATAGAAATAGGCTTTGTAGGTAAAGAAGGTAAATTTTTATCTATAATAACAACAACTAAAAGTACAAACAAAGATACTTTAGAGGGTTTTATCAATTACAGTATTGAGTCAGGAATACTTGCTCCAGAGAAAGTTAAAATGGGAGGGGAATATTTCTTTCAAGCCTACGGTAAAAATGATGTACAAAAAGCTGTTAACACTGAGATATTAAAACAAGATTCTAAACTTTATTTAGGTATAGAGGGCGTAAAAAAAGATGGAGACAACTTTAGTTTTGAGAAAACAAACAACAGCGTAAAAGTTGAAAATAAAAAAGGAGAATTAGAGAGGGTTAAATATGAAGACCTTGATATGATGTCTTATCAAGATATACAAAAAAAGTACAATAACCCAGAGATAATATATTTAGATAGAGAATTATACAGAAAGCAATCCGCATATAGGGATACAACTTTTGAAAATAATATACCAACAAGGACAGAAAAAGAACTTCAAATATCTCTACTTAATTTACTCTCTAAAATGGGGGTAAAAACACTATCTATAACAGATTATGTATCTAAATACAAAAATAGAAAAGGGGTTGCACCTTCAGCTACTGCATTAGCTGATATTGCAAATCAAGTTGTTGCATACAGTCAAGGGAGCATCTCTTTAGAGGATTTAACAGAAGAAACTTCTCACTTTATTGTGGAGGCAATGCCGAAAGAGCAAACAGAGAATATCCTTAGAAATATTAATAAAACAGAGGAGTGGGTACAGTTCTCAGACCAGTATAGAGAGATTTACAGAGGGGAATATGCAGCAGAGGAGCTAGAAGATGTAGTAAGAAGAGAAGTGCTTGGTAAAGTTCTTAAAAATAGCATTGAAAGTAATTTTTCTATTGAAAATAAAACAGAGATAGAACAAAATATTATATCAAAAATTAGACAACTTTTTAATAGTTTCTTTGATACAATAGTTAATACTTTTAAACCGCAATATAAAAAAGAATTAGATTCTTATTTATCTGATATCAACGCAATGATTGCCAATCAGAATATAAGTAAATTAGATACAAATAATTTCAAAGATAATAAGCACAGATTATATTCAGCAATACCATCTAATACAAAAGTAACTCAAATAAATAAAGCAACAAAGAGAGTTATCGCAGGACTTCAAAACCAAATAAAAGCCTTATCTAAGGAAGCGCCAACAAAGGTTAAATCTGAAAAAATACAAAAAGCTTTAAATGACATAGGTACAACTTATTCTCTATCCGCTATTGCAGATGTGGTAGAAATAGCTAAAGGAGATATGAAGTACTTAAAATCTTCTGTAAGCGAATCTGAAAAAAATGGAAAATCTTATATACTATCCTCTGAGGAAAATACAGTTTATCAATCACTAAAACAATTAGTTGCGCCCGCACTTCAAGAACTGCAAGCACTTACAAAACCAGATGCACTTAGAGATGCAAAAATAGAAAATAATAAAAATTGGGAGATTTTAAATAAAGAAATAAAAGAAACTTTAGAGGAATTTACAGAATTAGCAGGAGAAATTTCAGCTAAAAAATCAAAAAATACAGAACGTATTGTAGACGAAATAGTAGCAAAATATGACTTCTCGGCAGATACAAGAGAAAATCTTATTAAGTGGGCGGAGAATGCAGAACATGAAACAAATATAGCACACTCTGTATTTGGTACAATTGCACATTCAAGAGATGGTAGTTTAAGAACTTTAGGATATTTACTAAGAAAAATGAACAACAATGGTTTTACAAATTATGTAGAGCCAACACAAAAACTTCAAAACGAATTAAGAGATTTAGGTTTTGATGAAAAGTTTTTTAAAGATGTATTATTAAATGGTAATTACATACTAAGTGATAGGGATTTTGATGCCTTTTATAAAAAAGTAGATGAGATATTTACAGAAACGTATAATGAAGTAACAGGAGAAAAACTATCTGTAGAAGAGGTATTAAAAAGAAGAGAGGATAATAAACTCAACTTAACAAAAGATCAAGAGGTAGCTTTAAAGGAAAAAGAGAAAACTAAACTTCAACCTTTTATAGAAAGACCAATGTTACCTGCTTACTATGCAGAATACGAAAACAAAGTTAAGAATTTATCTCCTGTAACTAGAAAGGTAATGTCTGACTATTTGTCTGATATTTCTAAATTAAAATCACAGGCTTTATCTAAAGATGGTAAATTAGACTGGACTTCTTTAAGTAAGGGGCAAAGAGATATTTGGCAAGCACTTACAGAGCAAAGAAAAAAATATAAAGATATATTTGACAAGACAGGTAAACTTAAATCAGGATTAGTTTATAAACGGGATGAAAATAACTTTATAGTAGAAAAAAAAGGAAGTCCTGTTGTAGAATTAGTTGAAAAAGACCAAACAGAGGACGCAATACTAGCTTATGAACTAATACAATTAGATAGTACATTTAAAGGTATAAATGAAGATTCAGTAGATAAACCTACAATACCAAAAGAATTTTTAAAAGACTTAGAGGAGATAGAAAAAACAAAGGGTAGAGCAGAGGCTATTGATTATCTATATGCCAATGCCTATATAGGAATGTCCTCTAAATATTGGGATCAAAACCAAGGCAATGAAAGTGTATTAGATAGGTTAAGAGAAGACTCAAAAAATGCAGATATCTATAATAAAATTATAGAGAAAAGAACTTTTATTAAAAACATATTAAAACAAAACAGTTCTAAAAACCAACCCTCAGAGGTTAACGGAACAAGTATGTCTGAAATATTAAAAGACACTATAAAAAATGCACAGGAGGAACTTGATTTATTATACAGAGAGGGGATAAGTCAACTTCCTGAAAGGGAAGAAGATGAAGTGCAAGAGGAATCTACTTTTATAACATCTGCAAATGACTCTTACTTAAATCACATATCAGCGTTGGGTATTAAAAATTCAGTTGAAGAATTTGATATAGCTAAAAAGCACATGACAGCGGATAAACAAAAAAATGTATCTGATGACATAGCTAGAATAAATGATTTTAGACCTAATAAAGGGAAAAAACTACCAAAAAGGGTTAGAGATAAGTATGAACAATGGGTAAGTAAAAGCGAGATAGAGAGAGAGAAATTACTAGAGATTTTAAGAGAGGGTAACATATTAACAGAGGATCAACAGCAAAAATGGAAAGATGATAATATCTCTTTTAAGGAATTTTTAGAGATACTTAAAGTAACCACCATAAGAGATTCCTTATTACCTTACTATAAAAGAACTACTTCAATATCCTATGATAAATTTTCAAAAGAGATAAAAGCATATAATGTACCTGTGCATCAGATAGTAAGAGAGCAAGGTGAAGAAATTGAAATAACGCCTAATTATAGTTTTTATGAAGCTGATACAAATGAAAATATAAACTTAAATTATGATAAGAACTTTAAGGGGGGAATGCTGCAACCTAAAAAAGAACTTTTTGGAAACAAGAAATTTAAAGAAACATTTGGTAATATCGTAAATGATAAATCTGAAAAAAACCCAAAAGCATACGAAGCCTATAAAAAAGTAATGAAGTGGTACGAGGATGGTTTAGATGCTATGGATTTACCCACCTCATACAATAAGTTTCAAAAACCACAAGTGAGACAAGGTAGTTTAGAGAGAATATCTAAAACAATTAAAGACCCTAAAAGGTTATCACTTGCATTCAAAGAATACTTTACCTTTACTGAAGATGACATGGTAAAAGGGGATACTTCGTTAGGGGCGGGAATAAAAGTAATACCAAAAAGGTACGTATATAAAATAGAGGATCAAGAAGATGTATCTAGTGAACTTTTTTACTCCATGAATTTACTCGTTCAGCAAGGACACCTTAGAAAAGCAAGAGTTGAAACTTACGGAGATATTATGACAGTTATGGATAGTATTAAAGAACGAAACACAACTGTAGATAAAGAAAACACGTCAACCGCTGCATATAAAATGGCAAATAGCGCTGTTGATTCAGAATTATTTGATGTAAGAGAGATAGTATCCTACGAAGTATCTTTACCGTTTGTAGACCAAAAAGTAGATTTAGCACAAGTTGCAAGGAGAGTATTGAACTTTGTAAAATTAAGAAATCTTGGGTTAAACTTCATAATACCACTTACAAGTTATGCATCTGCTGTTGTACAATCAAGAATAGAAAGTATTGTAGGGGAGTTTATGGACACAATGTCATATAAGTTAGGTTCTGGTGAATTTAGAAAGCTTAGAGGGGATGCAATGAAAGAATTTGGAGTAATAAACCACAAGGCAAAATTAAATGTAATGGGACAATACTTCGGGGCATTTGATATAGAGGAAACATTTAAAAACTCTAATTATAGTAGAACAGGTAGATTTTTACCTAAAGTTGCTATGGGTCTTCATACGTTATCTAACTTCCCGATTTATGGTAAAAATATGTTATCAACTTTGTATAATTATAGAATAGTTGACGGCAAGCTTATAAATTGGAATGAATATAGAAATGAAAAAAACAGAGCTGGGGTAAATTTAAAAGATGCAAAAGCGTTGTGGAGAGAAAAAGAAGGAGAGGCTATATACAATTATATGTTTGTTGAAGATGGACAAATGAAGTTCAAAGAATCAGAGTTGGCATCTAAAATACAAAACTTTGATAAAAATGACATGGTTGATAGAATAAAAGGACATATTCTTGATGTGAACCAAAGGACAGATGGACAGGTAAATAAAAACAATGTATCCTTAGCTAAAAGACACGCAATTTACAGTTATGCTACAACTCACAGAGACTGGTTTGCACTTGCAGTATCCCACAGATTCCATTCAAGACTTGAAAATCTTGATACAGGTAAACTTACAGAGGGTAGTTATTTAAGCACATTATCCTTTGCCAAGAGATATGTTGACCAATTTAGAAAAGATGGGGCAAAAAACTTACTATCAGGATTTAAAAAAGCTTGGGAGAATGCGGGGACAACTACTAATCAAGAGGGAGAAACTTACATAGATTATAAGTTACAGCAAGTAGAACAGGCAAACTTAAAAAGAGTAGGCATAGAGTGGATGATACTTCAATTAGGACTACTAACAGCAGTACTTATATCACAAATAGGTGATAATGATGAAGATGACCCATTCTTACTTAAAGCAGCAAATTTATTAGCAGCTAGAGTAGCAAACGAAACTGCATCACAACAGCTAGGCTTAGGTAAAGCAGCTTTTGAAGTATTTGAAACTCCAATAATAGGACTTTCATTTTTAGCACAAACGGCAAAAATAACAGACCTATTTGATGGAGAAGTTATAGAAAGAGGCTCTTATAAAGACATGACAAAAAGGGAGAGATACATATTAAGAACAGTACCAGGAGCAAAAAGCACTTGGGCACTTGGCAACTTAGCGCAGGAGAAAAAAACCTATGACTTCTATAATAAAAATAACGTAGACA
>Ga0222708_1000451_pt1 | contig 10780 bp, 9 predicted proteins | sample AntAcemetage1576_FD_179806 | JGI IMG/M metagenome (GOLD analysis project Ga0222708, IMG submission 179806) | Saline water microbial communities from Ace Lake, Antarctica - #1576 | ecosystem: Environmental > Aquatic > Non-marine Saline and Alkaline > Saline | place: Antarctica: Ace Lake... | reverse complement strand
AAAAGAACCCCATTCCCAGTGAATGGGGTTCTTTGTTTTTAGCCTATTTTTGAACTCGATTAAAACAACACTCTATGTATTCAATATTACAACACGCACACTCTGGCTGGGCATATTTATTACTACTTGTGCTTACCGCTGCGACTGTAAACGCACTTATAGGTCTTGCTACAAAAAAAGAATTTGGCAACCTAGATTTCAGCCTTGCACTTGGAGGCCTAATTGTGACACACGTACAACTTTTAATAGGTCTCGTGTTATGGGCATTATCGCCCTATGCAAGTGCTTTATTTACAAACACGAGCGAGGTGATGAACACACCAGAGCTTAGACTGCTAGCACTAGAACACCCGATAATTATGATTATCGCTGTAGCTTTACTCACCGTGGGATATTCTAAACACAAAAAGAAAATAGTAAGTGCTGGTAAATTTAAAATGCTAAGTATATTTTATAGCCTTGCACTTGTATCGGTGCTTTCCAGACTGCCCTGGTCGCAGTGGTTGGGATAAATATAAAGAACGAGTGCGGGTAATCTTTAGAATTTAACTATAAACGCAAAAGGTCTGCATGAACCCCCTTTTGGCAGAAGCCCAGCAAATAAAAAAGCCATAACTAGAAAAATTTAGTTATGGCTTTTGTGATTTTAGAAAATTAAAACAAGCTGTCCTAGACATTAATACAGTAGTTTCCTTTCCAAAATGACGCATGTGCAAACCACAATCTATGGCTTTTAAATTGTTTAAGAACAACATTGTTTTTAAACACGTGAGATATCAATTGTTGCAAAATACTGCTTGAGTCAGTTTGCACTTTGAAATCAGGTTTTTATTTACTATCTCTATTCTGAACCACTTATACAGGTTTGTTTGTACAAATCACTTTATAACCTCGACCGTTATATTGCAAACATCGCTAACTGAAAACAAAGGTTAACAAGGTACTTCAAGCACGTTGAAAACAAACATGATGAAAAATTTGATCTGTATTTTGCTGATTTTTTTAAGCGTATTATCCTGCAAAACTGCTAAGACAGATTATACGCAACTGGATATTAACACCATTCAGCTATATGATTTCAATAATGAAACTATATCCGTTGAAAATTTAACCCAACAATGGAATAAAAGAATTCAAGCAGATGATACTATAAATGCTCAGATAGTACTTCTTCAAATCATAACTATGGTCGATAATAAGACAAACAAGAAAAACCTTGTGCTTCTGGGCAGCACTGACAAAAGAGCTATTAAAACAGCAACAAAATTAACCGCATTCAAAAACAGATTAAAATTGAGTGATCTGACAGTTACGTGCAATAATTGCCGTAAAAATGTAAATATTCAACTAAACGATAAAAACTGGATTTGCATTAACGATGACAAAGAAAATAGTGTTTGTACGAAAACAGTAACGTTGCAAAAGAAATAGAAAAAGCTCGAGATCGTTTATAACGCCGTATTAAGTCGCGAAATCAAAACAAAACAGCTCCTTAAACACAATGCGAACCGTTTAAAAAAAAGCCCTCCCGTTTTACAAAGGAGTCGTATTAATTACTGGCTTCACGTACCGCAGCACTTGCAGAGCACGATCTATAGTTTTTACGTTATCTGACAGCAGCAGCAAACGCAACCCTGCACGGGTTTGCTTTTCTTTAATGCGCAATTCTCTGGGATGCTCTTGTATGGCTTTCATAACCGCCGCAAAAGCAGGGCTATTATAAAACGCACTGGCCTTGTCTGCTATAAAATACCCTACGAGCTTTCCTTCTTTGAGCACTACGCGTTCTAAACCTATGCGTGCAGCGATCCACTTTATTTTGAGGCTTGTAAGTAGTTCCTCGGACTCTGGCGGGAGTGCGCCAAAACGGTCTATGAGCGATCCTCTAAACACGTCAAGTTCTTCCTCTGTGCTTACTTCATTAAGTGCTGTATAAAGTGCGAGTCGCTCAGTAATGGAATTTACATAATCGTCGGCAAACTGCAATTCGATGTCTGTATCTATGGTGACATCACTTACGTGTTTTTTGTCTTCTACTTTTGTATCGTACAAGTCTTTAAACTCATTTTCTTTAAGTTCCTCTATGGCCTCGTTTAAAATTTTTTGATAGGTGTCAAAGCCTATCTCGTTGATGAAACCACTTTGTTCACCACCTAAAATGTCGCCTGCACCGCGTATCTCCAAATCTTTCATGGCAATATTAAAACCGCTTCCCAATTCCGAAAATGTTTCTATCGCCTGCATTCTACGCTGCGCGTCACCCGTCATCATATCTAATGGCGGTGTAATAAAATAACAAAATGCCTTTTTATTGCTGCGCCCTACCCGCCCGCGCATTTGGTGCAGATCACTAAGCCCAAAATTGTTTGCATTATTAACAAAAATGGTATTTGCATTAGGCACGTCCAGCCCACTTTCTATAATGGTGGTAGATACCAGCACGTCAAACTCGCCATTCATAAACGCAAGCATGGTTTCTTCGAGCTTTTTACCGTCCATTTGCCCATGACCTACAACCACGCGTGCGTCTGGCACAGAGCGTTGTATTAAACCAGCAACTTCTTTTATGGTGTCTATGCGGTTGTGTACAAAATAAACCTGTCCACCGCGCGACACCTCATAACTCACCGCATCACGTATCATTTCTTCCTGAAAACGGACTATGTGCGTTTCTATCGGATAACGATTAGGAGGCGGCGTTTTAATAACACTTAAATCACGGGCAGCCATAAGTGAAAATTGCAGCGTGCGCGGTATAGGCGTTGCGGTTAAGGTAAGCGTGTCTATATTTTCTTTTAAGGTCTTTAATTTGTCTTTTACACCGACACCAAATTTTTGTTCTTCGTCTATAATAAGTAGTCCCAAATCTTTAAACTCGATACTCTTACTCACCAGCTGGTGCGTTCCTATCACAATGTCCACACTACCATCTTTAAGACCTGCAAGCACAGCTTTACGTTCTTTGGGAGTTCTAAATCTGTTAAGGTAATCTACGGTAATGGGCATGTCGCCTAACCGTTCTTTAAACGTGCGCGCATGTTGAAAAGCGAGAATGGTCGTAGGTACAAGCACCGCAACTTGCTTGCCGCTTACCGCAGCTTTAAAAGCAGCGCGTATAGCAACCTCCGTTTTGCCAAACCCCACATCGCCACAAACCAGCCTATCCATGGGTCTGTCGCTTTCCATGTCGGCTTTCACGTCTGCCGTTGCGGTGATTTGGTCTGGAGTGTCCTCATAAATAAAACTTGCTTCTAGCTCGTTTTGTAAATACCCGTCTGGTTCGAAGGCAAAGCCTTTTCTGGTGCGTCGTTTTGCGTATAATTTTATGAGGTCAAAGGCAATTTGCTTCACCTTTGTTTTCGTCTGTTGTTTCAGCTTTTTCCATGCTGGGCTGCCCAGTTTATAGATTTTGGGAGGCTGCCCGTCTTTGCTAGCATATCTCGTTATTTTGTGCAACGAGTGAATAGACACATATAAAATATCGCGCTCACCATAAATAAGCTTAATAGCCTCTTGCTGCTTGCCGTTTACGTCTATTTTTTGCAAGCCAGCAAACTTGCCTATGCCGTGATCTATATGCGTTACATAATCGCCTATAACCAGCGTGTTCAGCTCTTTAAGGGTAATGGCTTGCTTTTTTGCATAGCCATTTTTAAGCTGGAATTTATGGTACCGCTCAAACAACTGGTGGTCCGTATAACAAACCATTTTCAGCTCATTATCCACAAAGCCCTGATACAGTGTTTGCACCACCGTTTTGTACTGTATTTTTGCGTCCATGTCGGCAAAAATATCCTCAAAACGGGTTGCCTGCTGTTCGGTACCACAAAAAATATAATTTGCGTAACCTGCTTTTTCGTGCTCTTTTAAGTTGGCAGCAATTAAGTCAAACTGCTTATTAAAAGAAGGCTGCGGCATGGTTTTAAAAACAATATTGCCTGCTGCGGTGGTAAATTCGACCACGTTATAACTGGCGAGTTCTTCTTTAATCTGGGCGGTGCCTATAAAAAGTTGGGCTGGTGTGGACCGCTTTATTTCTCCGGAGAGGTTTGCATGTGCTTGTTCCGCTTTCGCGAAAAGCGAATCCATACGAGCATAGAGTAACGCCAACTGAAACGAAAAAACGACCGTGTTTGCGTTTATGTACTTGAGGATAGACTCACGCTGCTCGTCTAAACGCTTGTGTTCTACATTATGGACAATAGAAATTTTCTTAACCTGCTCTAGCGAAAGCTGAGTCTCCACGTCAAAAACCCGTATACTATCTATCTCATTACCAAAGAACTCAATACGGTACGGTGCGTCGTTTGAAAACGAAAACACATCGAGTATCCCACCACGCAGGGAGAACTCCCCGGGTTCAGTAACAAAATCTACCCGCTTAAAATCGTACTCAAACAGCACCTCATTTGTAAAATCAATGCTTATCTGGTCGCCCACGGCTATTTTGAGTGTGTTCTTCTCTAGTTCTTTGCGCGTTATAACTTTTTCAAAAAGTGCATCGGGATAGGTAACGATTACAGCGGCTTTTCGCCTGGACGAGATGCGGTTAAGCACCTCGGCACGCAGTAGCACATTTGCATTATCAGTCTCTTCTATCTCATACGGTCGCCTATAACTCGCTGGATAAAAAAGCACGCGATCGTTGCTTATGAGTTTTTCTAAATCATTGAGATAGTAAGCCGCCTGTTCTTTATCATTACAAATTAGGACAAAGGGCTTTTCCTGATCTTCAAACAAGCTGTGCAAGGCAATAGAAACCGCACTGCCATGCAATCCGGAAACCGTAGTAAGATATTGATTATGGGCAATAGCTTCCCGCAAACCAGCCATGGGACTGGAGTTTTTATATGCTTCTTTAATGGTTTTGTAAGCCAATAGTTGCCTTGTTTAATTGCGGTGCAAAGATAGGGCTGCGTCGTGATTCAATTACTAAAAAAGAGGCGTTTATGTAACAAAATATTTTAGTAATGTGGTTATATTATCTGTGTGCCGCTGGCATCATGCTCGTAACTAGAGACAAGAAACTCTGCAAATAATTACCCGTGCCCATGTCGATTACACCTTAATACAAATACGACAAACCAACCATAACATAATAACAATCTTGCAAACGATGCAATTATGATGTAAATTTACACCAATATAAAAAACGATGGCAAGACAAAGTATATCTTTTACAAAACCAAACGATGAGTGGTTGAAAGCACAAGTAGATCGTGATGAATATTCTAGCAAGAGCGAACTTGTAAATGACTTAATAAGGCAAGCAAGAAATCAACAAATAGAAATAGACTGGATTCGTATGAAATTAGAAAAGGCAGAGGCTCGTGACTTTACAAATGATAGTAAAGAGACAATTTTAGCACAATCTAAGTCTTTATATAATGCCAAATTATAAACTAAACGCTACTGCTAAAGATGACTTAATACGCATACAACACTACGGCATTAACAGATTTGGAATGATACAAGCGGATGCATATTTTAATATGTTTTTTGAGTATTTTGATATCATTGCTCAAAACCCGTATCAGTTTGAATCTGTTGATTTCATAAAACAAGATTATAGACGCTGCGTTTGCGGCTCTGAAAGTATTTATTATAAAGTACAAGATGAAGTGGTTGTAATAATGACGATCATAGGCAGACAAGATTTTAAGAGTACAATCTAATTTCTACATAAACTGCTATGAGGCTCTGTAAATTACCTCGTAAACAACTCTCTGAACTTATAGGTAAAACGTTCCAGCAATCTTAAATCTTCAGTAACAATGTCTGCGGTGGCGATGGCTTCTTGTTTAAGCTCAATTTTTTTATCATAAGTGGTAATGAGTTCCTTATTTAAATCTACAATTGCTAGGTAAAAACCGTCTTTATTTGCAGTTTTAGAAAGGCTTTTAACACGTCCTGTAAGACTGCCAAATTCAGCATCGGGATAGTTTGCTAGTTTGATATTTACACGCTGCCCTGCTTTAATCTTACCTGCGTTTAGAGCTGGTGTGTTGAGTAATGCGGTGTAAGCCGTTGTGTTTTGCGGGAAAATAGTAAAAAGTAAATCGGTCTGATTTACAAATACGCCTTCTTGCCAGTTATTACTAAAACTAACTGCGCCTTTGGTCGTAGCTTTTATGATGAATACGCGCTCATAGTCAGCAATGGCACGTTTCAGGTTTATAAAGGACTGGTTTGTGATTTTACGCAAGGAATAAGCTGCTGTTTCATTTTCTATATTGGTTCCTATAATACCGCTGCTGGTATTTTTAATTTGACTGCGCAATTGAGAAATTTGCGATTCATAAGCATCATAGATACGTTTAAACTGCATGTTCGCAAGTTGTTTTAACTCATATTCCTGTGCGGCGACTACTCCTTTTTCAAACAGCTGCTTGTAACGTTGTAGTTCTTTAGAATTTATTTCTAGTTCTTTTTTATTTGTCTCACGCTGAAAGGTTAAATTTTGCAGTTGCAGTTGTAATTCTTCTTTACTCATGTTTTGTGCGCTGCGCGTGTTATCGTAGGGTTTTAACTTGCGATTAAGATTATAATTCAAATAGGCATTTTCAAAAGCGGCATAATCTTGTTCCAAGCTACCTAAATACAAGACAGGCAACTTGTCTAGTGGGAACACAAAAGGTTCTGCATCTAAACTTAACGTGTCTATGGTTTGGTACAGTCGTTGTACATCGCCATAAGCCGCAGTATTCTCTAAAATCATGATAAGATCACCAGCATTTACAAGTTCATTATTTTTAACAAGCAGTTGTTGGATTTTTGCACTCGTTTGTGCTTGCTCCTTTTGGGCAAGTGTAGTGGTAGTTACAGTAGCCTCTGTGGTTATAATATCCGGATATTTTATAAACCACGATACGGCAAGCACCAGCACAATCATGAGCAGCAAGCTTGCACTACCGTAACGTATCATAGAAGATGGAACTTTGGTAAGTATTTCTTGTACCTCGTCACTGCGCAGTTGTATTTCTCCTAGTTTGTCTGTGTTACTCATTTTTTATTTTTATTGTCACGATTTTGTCACATTGAGCTTGTCGAAATGCGACTTTGAGAATGTTTTTAAGTATACTACCGTCAGCGACATCGTCTTCGACAAGCTCAGACTGACATTGTAGTAAACATAACAATCATCATGCTGAATTCTGAACTCTGAACTCTGAACTCATAACTTGCTAATTCCCCAACTCCAACTGATTCTTTACCAACTCATAATAAGCCCCTTTTTGCTTAGTAAGCGTTTCATGATTTCCGGTTTCTACGATTTTACCGTGTTCTAAGACAACGATTTGGTCTGCGTTTTTAACGGTGCTTAAACGGTGTGCAATAACGACTACGGTTTTATTTTCAAAAAAGGTATTGAGGTTTTCCATGATAACCTTTTCATTATTTGCATCGAGTGCGCTGGTTGCCTCGTCAAAAAATAAAAAGTCTGGGTTTTTATAAACCGCACGAGCTATAAGTAAACGCTGTTTTTGTCCTGTGCTTAGACCAATGCCTTCCATTCCTATTTGGGTATTATAGGATAAAGGCAGTGACTCAATATAATCTTTAATGTTAGCAACATGTATGGCATGAGCGAGTTTCTTCTTGTCTATATAATCATCACCTACAGCGATGTTATGCGCGATGCTGTCATTAAAAATATAGCCTTCTTGTATGACCACACCGCAACTGTCCCGCCATGCGTTTTGAGCAATGTTTTGTAGGTTGTGCTGTCCTAATTTAATGCTGCCCGTAATGGGTTCATAAAATTTAAGTAGCATTTTCATTAAGGTGGTTTTACCACTGCCGCTATTTCCTACAATAGCAGTTACCTTATTTGCTGGTATTACAAGGTCTAAGTTTTCTAAAACCAGTTGCTCGCTACCCGTGTAGCGGTAGGATAATTTTTCGAGGTTTATGTTTTCGTTTGTACTGTAATCACTTATTTTTTGAGTTGGGTCTGCCTCTTCATCTTCTTTATAATGAATCTCGCCCAAACGTGCTAAAGAAATTTTTGCGTCTTGTAATTCCTTAATAAAATCGATAAGCAGATAAATTGGCGCATTTAATTGCCCTACAATATAACTGATAGCCAGCATCATACCGAGCGTAATATCTCCAGTAATGACTAGAGTTGCACTGAGTACGGTTATGATAATATTTTTAAGCTCATTTATAAAACCCGAACCTACGCTTTGATATTGTTCTAAGGCAAGGCCTTCAACCGCTACTTTATACAAACGTGCTTGTGTAAATTCCCAGTTCCAGCGTTTACGTTTCTCGGCATTATGCAGTTTAATGTCTTGCATGCCGTTGATGATTTCAATGACCTTGCTTTGCTCTTCACTCACTTGTGCAAAACGTTTATAGTCTAAGGCTTCTCTTTTTTTAAGAAAAAGCACAATCCATAAAAAGTACAACACACTACCAGCAGCAAAAACCCCAAAAATACTTAGGTTGTAATAGAGCAACACGACCGAAAATACCAGCAAGTTTACCATAGAAAAAAGTACATCTAGGGACGACGTGGTTAAAATGCGCTCGATGCGCCTGTGGTCATTTATGCGCTGCAAAATGTCACCCGTGACGCGAGAATCAAAAAATGCAATAGGCAACTTCATGAGTTTTATAAAAAAGTCTGATACCAGCGATATATTAATGCGTGTACTTAAATGTAATAATATCCAACTGCGTATAACCTGAATCACTGTGCGCCCAGCAAAAAGTGCAAGCTGCGCAAATAGCACCAAATAAATAAAATTGACATCTTGGTTTTTGATACCGATGTCCACAATGCTCTGGGTAAGAAAAGGAACAATAAGCTGCAAGATACTTGCTGCAAGTAGCCCAAAAACCAACTGCCACAAAAAGGGTTTGTATTTAAAAACATAACGCGACAGCATAGCAAAGCCAAATTCTTTTTCTTCACTTGCTTTATGTTCTTGGTCATAAAATGAAGGTGTAGGTTCAAGCAATAGCGCAATACCTTCCTCTGTTGCTGGTGTAGCATCTTTACCTATCCAGCTGTCTAAGAACTCACGTTCTGAATAGGTTAATAAACCGTGCGCTGGGTCTGAGATATAATATTTACCTTTATTAACCTTGTACAACACCACATAATGATTACCGTTCCAGTGCAATATGCAAGGTAATGGTGCTTCTTGCAACTGGTTTGCAGCTATTTTAACGCCTAATGAACGCAACCCTATAGCCTCAGCGGCATTACTGACTCCTTGTAAGTTGCTTCCTGTACGCACGGTTTCGCTTAGCGTGCGCAGGCGTTGTATATTTATGGATTGCTTGTAATGGCGCGCTATTATTTTAAGGCAGGTTGGGCCGCAGTCTTTGCTGTCTAGTTGTTTATAATGTGGGAATATTGCCAAATCGTTTGCGCTAATCTAAAAATGGAATTTACAAAGTTATTGTCAAACTTAAACAATACTAACTGACCTAATATTGCGGCTAGCATATTTAATCAAACTCGTTAATACCGTAAAGAATTTGTTTCATTTTACTACCGTTAATCTCTACAGGTTTATAAGCGGTGTTAAACTTTTCTATGGTAATAGCAACATTATCTTTTAACTTCTTGTAGGCAACAGGTATTTTACTTGCGCATTGTTGCTCATGCTCATAACTGTTTAACATAATACCAAATTTCTCGTAAAATTTACCGCCTTGGTCTATATGGTTGTTATACAATATAATAAATTGTAGCAAGCGATCTATAGGAAACTCCAGATTAATTTGCATTTTATGTGCTTTAAATCTTTCTGAATCTACTTTTGCAACACGATCTAGCTCGTCTAAATAAACAGTAAGCTTTTCTTTTATAGCCTCCCAGTCGTCATTATTGCGACATTCTTTAAGGGAAACCATATATTTAATGGGTTTTGTGTAATCTGTAAATAATTGCTCTAGTTCTTTTGATACATTATCATTGCTTTTTTGTAAAAAAGCAGTTTCAAAATAAATAGTATTAAGGTCATTATGCATTCTTAGGGTAAAGTCTAAAATACACTCTACATCTTTAAGCTGGTCCTCTTTTTCTTTCTTACTTGTACTAGGCGTGTTAAAAAGCGATATTAAAGAATGTGCGACCGATGCATAAATATTATCACCAAGTATAGAAGTTAGTTGGAAACCTGTCTTTTTATCTTGCTGCCCTTTCATGTCTTCCCGCATTTTAATAAACTCGGGATATTGGTTAGGATTACTTAGTTTGTTAATGTCGTTAAAAGTAGCTACTGATGTAAAGTGGTGGTCTAGGGTTAAGGTCTTCTCATAAAGAATCTTCATAATTTGCAAGCCCTTAAGGTATCTTATTTTGCTGATTTCTGAAGCCTCTGCAATCCCATTTATACGCAGTAGTTCATGAACATTATCGCGCTCTATAAGTAGTGAAACTTTTAGCTCTAAGGTTGTTGTGGTTTTAAGTGTTGCTTTGATAGTAACTAACTGTCCTAGCAGTAAGCTATTTTCTTTTTCAAAAAAATACTGCGATTGCTGTAGCTCTTCGTTAAGCTCCAGCAGTAGCTCGTTCATCTCGTCTTTAGGGTCACTAGGCATTCCCTGTAACCAAATGCCCAGCAGCAACGCTATGGCAATAAGAACCTTTTGTGTTAGACCAGACATGCTATAAAAGTTTTAGCGTAATGACCAGCGAGTCCTCTTTAAAGAGAATAGGATACGCTCCTATAGCGATGGTAGAAAGCCCTGCTGGCAACTGTAATGCTTTTATCATGGACGCATCTAATTCTAGCGGCTCTTCCATAAGAAAACGAAG
>Ga0222708_1000450_pt1 | contig 10780 bp, 8 predicted proteins | sample AntAcemetage1576_FD_179806 | JGI IMG/M metagenome (GOLD analysis project Ga0222708, IMG submission 179806) | Saline water microbial communities from Ace Lake, Antarctica - #1576 | ecosystem: Environmental > Aquatic > Non-marine Saline and Alkaline > Saline | place: Antarctica: Ace Lake... | reverse complement strand
ACAGAGAGATTCGTCCAAAGTACGGATCTCCATATTATACGCGACATTTGCCAATCGGTAAACCGGACTAGACACAACACCCTCCTGAGAAAGGACGGCTGTGTTGTCACTGAGAAGAAGCTCTAGTTGAAAAGCGAAACCACCGCCATTCATGAGCGAGAGCGGCAACCACTTTTTGGTGTGTTTAGATAGAAGGCCCATGTTGATATACTGGACGATCGGGATACCAGTCGTCGAAAACTTTTGTGCAATACACGAGTCCGGTAGAAGACTACCGTTACTATATACACTGCTAGTATCAAAACCTTCCTGTGGAGATATAGCTGCAGAATAAGGTTTAGTAGCGGAGATGATCTGAGACAAGATATGGTAATTGTCGATTTGGTCGATCACCAACCCATTACTCGTTTTCAAAGTAAGACGCTGGAAAACAGGGGCCCCGTTGTTTAGACGACACTGATCCGTTTTTACGGTAACGTTTGTAGACGTTTCGTACGCGACGTTAAAAGACAGAAAACTTTTAGAGGTGTCCAAAAAAGAATTACTGAATGAAGGGATTTTAAAAACAACACGGTTCACTCCGTTTGGTCGGTACGTGGTGTCCAGGTTGGGTTTGATCACGACACGTTGTGGTTTGATTTGGCTAAACGAATCAACACCAATTTGGGATGCACCAGGTACGAGTTGTTGTGGGATAGCTGCTGACATTTTTTATTATATAATATAAGGTAAAACATATTAAAAATTCACTTCAACGCGAACAATTGTGTGAGGATTTAAAACGTAAATTCTGATTCAACAATGACGTGTCCCTAGTGATCTGATTATTCTCCTCTGCAATCTTAAAACGTAGCACTGCGGTCCAGTGTTTACTTTCGTTTATTTTGAACGGCTGCGATGTATCGTCCGTTAACTCCAAAGAGAATGACTGAATTGTTTTCCCGGATAACTTGTGCACGAACGGTTGGACGTTTCCACCAGAACCCCAGTGTAAGTACGAAAACAATGGAACGTTGGTGTCGATTTTTTGGAGAATGTTGTCCGTTTTGGAAATAACAACACCATCCGACTGGCGGTAAATGCTTTCGAAATCATGCGAGACCAAGCTGGACTTCATCAACAAGTGTTGATAAGCTTCAAAACCAATGGTTGTTCCGTAAAGCGTCTCGCCTGCGCCGTCGGTTTTCCAGACCAAAGGATACTGGTTTGCCCTCCAACCCGATTCGGTCATACTGTTGATAACAACGGACGTACCAATTAAATTAAACAGTTTATCTGGGCCTAATACGGGCTCCCCGCCTGTACCGTTATAATCCACCCCGGCCTGTGAATCGAAGTGAGTAGTAAAAATTTGGGTCTCGCTAAAACCAAGGCGATGCGCGATGGAGTTCCAAAAATTCGTCGCGAAAAGTACGAAACGGCGGATCCCAGCCCCCGTAGAGGAACACGTAATCCCTACCTTGTTACTACTCGACAACGAAAAAATAGGGGTCAGTGTTGGTGAGGTGGGAGTGCCCCCGAAAGGACTCGCTGATGCAGCAGCGTTAAGACTATCTACCAATTCCGATATAGTGTATAATCCTGGCTGGATCTGGTACGCTCTTCTCTCGATAGTTGGCTGAGCTAGACTCATATTATAAAGCATGCACTCGAACCGGTTATTGTGTCCACGGACATTGTGCATATTATTAGGTGTACTAAACGAAATCATTTCCACGGCTGTCGCGTTTTGAATAGGATGATCGAGCCTTATATTCACTTCCGAAGTGTACGGGACGGTCGCAGTGCGCGTGTTCGCGGTCTGGCTGTCTACAAGCAAATATTTGTAACTCATTCTTTAAAATTTATTATTATTTACAACACATAAAAACCATTATAATTACGCTGAAACCCAACCGTAGGTTCTTTTGACGGTGGTGTCGGAAATGAAAACGTCAAAGGTGGTGATTGCTGCTTAATGGGTGGGGGTTTTTTTTGTTTTTTTTGTTTAGTCTTTGGTTCTACGGGATCTACGGGATCTGGTTCTGGTACGGGCTCTACGGGTACTTCTGGTTCTGCTGGTTTGTTTGCTTGAATCTCGGATATTTCGATTTCCAGTTTGGACGGTTTTTTAACCTTGACCGTTTTTTCTTTAGGTGGTTTAATTGCGTTCAAAGCGTTACGTAGCTGTAAAGCACGGGCACGTGCGCGGGCAAGTTGGTCTCTTTTGGAGTCACTCATTGTGTACGCTCTCTTTAGAGTCGGTGTTTCCGTTACTGGCTTGGTTGACTCCATGGCGGGTTCATTTTCAGGCTTAAATTCAAGATTGATTTCAGACATTTGTATTGTTCTTAAAGTTACATATATTTTTTAAATCAACCAACGATTCCAGCATTTACGAAACATACTCGCGTGTTGTTTCTTACGATTAAAGTCAATGGTCAAAAACCCGTAGTCTTCATCCGTCGCTTGTTCGAACACTTGCATAAATTTGGCCGAGTCACATTCCCCGGAACATTCCTCGCTAATCAAGTCGAGTTCCTTTTGGTTCTTGTTCTTAAATACACACAAAATAGTGGTATTACCTCGAATGGTTTTCGGTATTCCTCCGCTGTTACTGGTATAATTTTGACAGGAGAACATTAAATTGGCTCCGATACTGCCGTGTACCGTTTTTCCTACGTGCCTGTGCTTAATGGTCAAGTAACTGACTTTGGACTTGGGACTGAACGCCATTGTGTTTTGGCAGTCATCGAAAAACACAACCACGACGGGCTTGTACGGTTTGCCGTCGCGCATGTACCTGTAAGTGGGTTTTTCTAATAGGTCATTGAGATCGTAAAACAAGTTGTCGTCGATATCATCAATGTTGGTTTTGGAATACTTTACAAGCCTCATGAGCTCCTTCCACTGTTTTAGCTTCTCGAGGTACTCGTCGTACAATCGACCTTCCTCTTCCAATTTGTCCATCACAATCTGTGCGCTATCTACGGTGGGTTCGATAACGTCCACCAAAGGGTCTAGCGGTAAGCCTGTAAAGTAGTGTTCGTTGTTGTGATAGGTTGGACTCACCAAAATTAACCGATCTAGACGATCCATGTTGTGTAAAATATGTAAAAAATTACTCATGGAACACGTCTTGCCGGACATACGCTTCGCAATCGACAGCATTACCAACGGCAGCCTAAAAAAGTCGTCGGGTGTTTGAACTTCCACACCTCCTCCTTTGGGGAGGTCAATCTTGTATCGTTTCTCCATTCTATTTTAAATTAATACAGTTATAATAAAATAAATGTTTACGTTCAACAAAACGACGGGTACTTATAACGTCAAGTTTGGAAATGTAAATGTCTCGCAAACAAGCAAGCTTAAGAAAATGAAACAAAAAAAATTGTTACCCGATGATCAAGACCCGATTTTCTTGATCCCAAGTGGTGGTAGTATCGTTGTGTTTAATAATGAGACGGGTAGATATACTCGTACAGAAAAAGGAAAAAAACAAATGGATCCGGTGTTTGAAGAAAAATGGGTCAAGCCTGACTCCACCGACGAGATGGAACAACTGGAATTTGAAGAGGAAGAAGGGGCTGTTTTTGATTTTGATAACATGGAATCGGAAGAGGAGGTCGATTATATGATGGCTGAGATATTGGACGACATGGTTGGGCCAGCGGTGGTAAACACGGACGACGAAGAGGACGAAATTTATCAAATGGAGCTACAAATACAACAAGATTTGGAACAGGAAGAAGAAGAAAAAAAGAAACAAAAACAAGATCTCGTAATATCACGAGACAAGTTTGTTGAAAAACACAACGATATTATGGCGTCTGGTGTCGTGCGCGCGATTCGCCAAGGAAATACTCTCATTCCAAAAACAGTGCTTGAGAAAACACCTGGAGGGCTATATGATAAAGCACACATGGTGAAACTCTCCTACGCAGTCTCCGCGGCGCAAAATGATAGTGATTTAAACGACGCGGAAAGTGAATTCAACGAAGCGGTGCAGTCCAAAAACTTGGTATTTAAGAGGAATTTTTCAAACCGAGAAGCTGTCGTGATCCACGATGTCGCGGAGAACGTATATACGGTCGCCTGGCATGGGGCAAACGCCGAAGGGGGAAACGCAAAAGAGGACTGGGAGTCGATCAAAAGCGTCATGGGAACTCGTTTCGACAAGGACGCGCAATTTCTGAGAGCAGACGAAGATCTAAATATATTCATGCGTCACATAGCCGAAGTCAATCCGGAAGCTAAAATAAAACTCGTTGGTTATTCTTTGGGCTCATCAAAATCGCTTCATTTAGCAGAACGATATAATTTGGAGGGGACACATATCAACTCGTTCGTGTCGCCTTTGGCCGACTACAAACGGTCTTCGATCAAAAACCCAAAGCTCATGGCACGGCAAGAAATGATACGTGTCGTCGAAGATCCTTTCACGGCCCAATCGGCTATCCCCCCTCTTAAACACCCCGTTGCTCATAATCGAAAATATACAAGTCTTAATCCGCTAAAAGAGAATACCAAGTTTGATGATGGGCATTCGTTGGATCAATTTACATCCAAACGTCCACGTGGGGTAGATAACCTTGTGGAAAAAAAAAATGTCCTTGGAAAAAGTCTCGGACATGCGGCATTAATTGGTGGTGCCATGTATGGAGGATATGAAGGCGCGATGCGTGGTAAGGCGAATAGTGGTACATTATCCGAGGAATCGTACCGGGCTGTCTTAGGTAGCGCAGAGAGCAGCTTACCTATCATAGGTGAAGGGGACATTCTCGAATCAGGGCTGGTTGGATTTTCTGAAGGTGAAATCTCAAATACTTTTAAATGGATAAAAGAGTCGATATTTGGTAAAAATGAACAAATAAAGGAGCCCGATTTTTTACCTGGTTACGTCCAAGTGAGTGGTGAAGGATTTACGACACCGCCTGTTGCTCCACCTACTCGAAGAAACTTTGGCCCCCAGCTTTTTTCTCCACCTGCTAGGAGGCAGTTTGGGCCACAAGATTTATCACCTCAACCTTTCCCGCCAAACCCAAACCAAATGCAATAAGAAATTAAAAACAATGTATTAAATCTACACACCCAAGTTGGTTCTCTCACAAAAGTGTTTTTTGCGCATCAAAGGCGGCGGTTTTTGGATGTTTTTTTTTGATTTAATTTTTTGGACAGAACCCCATGTTGGCTCTTACGCCTCGACTTGGGGTTCTGTCCATTTTCCTGTCGACACGGCGGCCCTTAGAGATTTTTCTCAAAGATCGTCGTCCACCACAAACAGATCCTCGTGTATCTCCCAGTTTTTCTTATGTAGGCAGTACTCGTTGAACGCTGAATATTTACTGTCTGTTTGCAATTCGAACTTGGAAACGTCCACGCGCTTTCCAGTGTCTTTGCATGTTTTTCGTTGTCGTTTCCCCTGGGCAATTTTTTGAAACCCCCACTTCCCCAGGATCTGGTTGAGGACCCCGAGTGTTTTTTTGTTCGTATCCTTATCGTTTGTCACGTGGTACCGAAGATCCAAGTTCCATTCCGTTCCCAATGCAGCGAGATTGGCTTGAATATACTCCCCAGTCGACTCGATATTCTCCCTGGTTATAGTAGCAGTGTCGTACGAGTGTTCCACCCCGAGAAGCTTTGTGAGTGTTGCTATGCGCTCCACTTTCTCCTTGAGGTTGTTTACGTAGATGCTCGGTGTGTCGTACTTGTCTAATTCCCCGTCGATTGAGAATGACCGTTCGATAACCACGTTTTTCTTGGTGTTCTCTATCTTGGACGAATCCCTCACGTAGTCCTTGAACATCCTCGCGCGAACCTCGATGTCGACAAGAGATTTATCAATCAAGATATAATTATCAAACTTGTACTTCTTGCGTTGCTGCTTGTGGAATTTCTCCGCTTCCCCTTTTTTGATGAGCAGGTCCACCGCGTCAAACTCGTCGTGTGTTAGCTCTTCAATCTCCATGTAGTCGTTATCATCAAACCCTTCATCAATCTCGCATTTTCGAAGTGCTCGCTGCTGCTTTTGTGTTGGAACCAAATCTTCTGCAGTGTACCCGCAGATTCGGAGGTACTCGTCAATCACGTCCTCGTGCAAGAGAGCGCTACAATTCTTCTCTTGGTGCGTGAACACCCACAAGTCAACCAACCACGGTGCCAGTTGTACCCCTTGTCGAGCCTCCACAATGGCCCTCAAGCGACTCCTGTCAAACTCACCGAAACACTCGCCGTCCTTGTAGTGCGAGTAGTTGCTGTAATACAGTGTATTGGTTGTGATTTGGCGCGCTCGCAGGCTGGACTGGAACAAGTCACGGACCGTGCTGCTGCAACAGCTGAAGTGCAAAAACAAGAAATCGAACGGCTTGTCCGGGTCGTCGTAACTAATCCCAACCGTTACACTCGTAGTGTACACGATGACGTCGTACCCACCCCACACGCTATTCACATCTTCCAGCGACCTGGTTAAGGCGTCGCTGGTGTACGAGTTGATTTTTAGCACTTTACACCCCCCCTTGAGCTCGTTGTAGATATCGTCCGAATTCTGGCGAGACCCGGTGGCAATTACTAGCCGTTTGCCCGGATTTTGACTCTGGAAAACTTTGACAAACTTTAAAAACTCGCCCGCGCTCGCACCAACCTTCCATGCTTTGCGATCGTACGGTTGATGTGTGTTTTGAATATAAACTTTCTTTGTCCTGGGTCGAAGTTTCGCACAAACTACAAGCGACCTGTCCATGATAAACGCGTCGGACCAGATTGTCTTTTTCGCACCCCGCATCAACTTTTCAAGCTTTGTTGTTGTCAGGTGGAAATCGACTACGGTGTAGCTGTCTAGTTGCGCTAGGTTGGATTCGGACTCATCGAAGATTACCAAGTCAAACGAGTCACCCAGGGTGTGTATCGATTCCATCTGACACACAACGAACCGCTCCTTGTACCTTTCCGCTTTGGGAACGTCCTTGTAGAGAACGAACCGATCCTCCACTTTCTTCAGAGACGCACAAATGGAGTGCGCGAATGCCACGCGGGGTGTGATGCACACGATTGAGGTGTAGTTTCCCTCTCGAATCAAGTCGCAGATGACTGTCGTTTTCCCCGTGCCCAAGTGAGAGTGAAGCTGGATGTCGTCGTATTTTCGAAACTGTTGGGCTAGAGGTTGGCAGTATCGCTCGTTGTAACTGGCGGTGTCGTATCCATACTCGGCGAAATCAATGGTTGGTTTAGACACTTGGTCCACAATTCTGTTCCTCCACGAAGCGAATACCCTCTCGTTCTGTTCGCTAGGGAACTTGCGTTTTAACAAAGTGCGTAGCGTGTTTTGGTTGTAACATTTTTCCTTTCTTTTATCGAGGTCATCCCAATCCGATCGTGCACAGTGTTCGTCGTGCTTGGTTGACAGCCTTGACCACTGGTTGAAATCGTCAAACGCGTACCCTTCGTTTTTTAGTACACATGTAATTGCGAAATACGTCTCCCAATGCAAGTCGTCGTTCCCGAACGCAGCAAGCATACTCGGGACATCTCGCAGGTCAGCCTCGGTGAGACACTTGTCGGTGACAATCCGCCCTACGTCCAGCTTGTTGGTCGAGGTGGTGGTGCCAATAACTTCTGTGGTTTGTTTGGTGCGTGTGTTTTTTGTGGTGGTGGTAGAGGTCGTAGAGTCGCTGGTGTAGTACCCTTTGAAAGTTTCCCACGAGTACCGACCGATGAGATGGTCTCGAAACGTCCCATTGTGTGGGCGTTGTACTCGGTTGCTTCCGTGCTTGCTTTGATACGCCATCTTGAAAGACTGATTAGTCATGTACGGGGCCAGGTCGAGACCGTCCCTAAAGATGTCGTCCATTTCATTTTCCTTTAACCCCGCAACAAACTGTTTCGCTTCACGTGTCGACCTGTAGTAGTAGCCGTTGTTTACAACCAAGTGGTAAGAATGCTTGAACTGGCCGGCGTACAATGTGCCTTCGTCGCCCATGCCACTCGCGCAACAAACAAAAACGTCCGTCTCGTCAATTGGAATTCCCGGGTAGACCGACCGGTAATATGGAATGAGCTTTGTCCTAATGTACTCGTCAATGTCAATACATTCGACATCGCCAGACTGGATCCACTCGATGTCGAGGTACAACTTGCAGTCGCCGGTCGCAACCTCGTAAAAGTGGTCGTTCCTATACTTATTGTCGGCGAGGTACGCTGTGACATCCCTATAGTACCCGAACCGACGGTAACGGGTTGGGTTACCCGGGTCATTGTACTCCTGTTCACATACGAGCTCATCACCGTTCTTAGCCGCCTCTTGAATGCATAGGTGCTTGGGTTTTTGTAGAGTGTTTTTCGCCGTCTTCCAAAAAAAGGTGGCGCCCTTGATGGTGTCACGGTGGATATTGGGATCGGTAGTCATAGTCATTGTTATTAATATGACAAGAAATTAGTTTCTTAAATGAAATTCGGAGAACAAAACAAAGAAGCGAGGTAGGTACCGTGTGTCGGAACCGGAGGTTCTGGAAGACACATGGACACCCGTCACGTGAGATCAAAAAGCACTTAAAGAAAATTTAACTTCTAATTATAACAATATATACATAGAACCATGTCAGGCACAACGGTCAAAGATTACGCCCCACGCCCCATGTGCCTAAAGATCGACTCGGAAAATGTATTTACTTTGCATTCACGAAAATACGTAAACGTAAAGACAAAGTACTATAGATCTCACGCAGCTGAGATTAAAACAAAGCACAACGATCGATATCAAAACGACCCAGTTTATAGGGAGTCGTGTATCAGGCGCGCAAAAGCAAGTAACCTTCGTAAGAAAGAGCGTCTCAATCTGTTGAAACAAAGGACACTAAACGGCGAAGTATAAAATTTTAATCAGAGTCGTCGTCACTACTGTCATAAGCATATTCGCCCCATGAGTCGGCGTGACTGTAATCAGACTCGTCTGTCTCTTCGTTTTTATACAGAGTCTCATAATCCATATGAACGTTTCGTTGACCCGATACGTCAGATTGAAACGGTTTGAATCCAAAATATTTTAGACAAACTCTACCAGCGAGCACGCCTCGGTAATCGCTGTTATAAGTGGTTGTCATATGACGCATCTCCTCAAAGACAGTGTGGGTCATGTAAGATTTCCAGATCAATGTCTGAAGTTCGTTGGGGAGAGAGAGTAGCTGGTTTGATGAATGTGACATCATGGTGGTCATTTTATTATACTATTAAGATGTGTAATCCTTTAAGTGATTTTATCTAATCAGAGTTGAGCGCGAGCTGCGTTCGGACTGCGGCCAGTGCGTTCATGCGTTCTGGTTCCGTGTACGTGTAACTGTCTATATATGTTGATAACGCAGTGTCTGCGTCGTGGCCCATCGGGTTGCTCATTTGTTCGATTTTCACTTTAAAGACTTTATGGTACACGTTCTGGAACGCTTTGCGATAATCGCGGTTACCTACAGCTATGGCATTTTTTACTGCCTCGGGCATCTTTTTACTGGAAAGGTTAAAGAGCTTGTCTCCCACCTTCTTTTTTGTTTTCGTCAAGTAAAGGTCGATTTGTCGCTTTGCCGTGTCGTTGAGTATGTAGTCGTACGTGTAAAATCGGTCCGTCTTCAAGTCATTGACAACCAACCGACCGGATTTCATGTTGTACCATTTTGTTTTTGTTGTCAAGTCAATTTGTAAATCATCGTCGACCAATCGCACGTCGTCATAATCGAGCCGAGGGATGAACGTGGGGTCATTTAGTTTTGCCAAGTCTTTATACACACCGATCGTGTACATGACAGCCAACGCGTGTTGGACCGTCGCAGGGGATTTGGATCTGAGTTGTAGTTCCTGTTTGAACATATTAACAAATATTGGCGCGTAGTCGATGCCAGTCTCCTCCTTGTTCGTATTGTTAACCGATTTCACCTCTTGAGACACGTTATTTTGTTTTTTATCCCAAATCTTGTACCGGGCCTCGGTTAGGAATTTTTGGAAGGGTTCGCCCATTATATTGTAGAGTTTTGGAATGAACTGAAATTGTTTGATTCTCGTTTTAGGGTTAGGATATGCAGTCGTCAAGATTTCAGCGATCTCGTCGTCCTCGAATTTTAGAAAATCGGTAAAATTATCGTCTTGAAAATCGAATAATCGCTTAAAATTACGGTACACAATTTGCCACTGATTTTTAGAGCCAGCTGTCGCGGTTTTCGTGTCAACCATGAGTGCCGCTTCGAACTGCTCTTTCGTGAAAACGGTTTGTTCCGTGTCAGATTCCTGTTCTTCTTGTTGTGTTTCAACTGCGCGTGGTTTAACTGTCGTCGTTTTTTTGACAACCTTTTCGTTAACGAGCGGTTCTAAAAACGCATACTCGCCCTCGGTCCAGTCGTACATCTCGAGCTTGGCTCGTTGAAGCCCCTTTTGCTTCCCCGACTTAATGCGAGACAATAGACGGTTCTTATTGATTTGCTGCTTCTTTGCATCGTAATAAAGCTTCATACTCGCCTTGCGAGCATCAGACACGGGGGTCTTGGTTTTCTGTGTTGATTCCATTATACTTGTAATATAAGATATTAATTGTTGTTATCCTTAAGTTGTTTTTCGTTATCGACCCCTAAAGTATTTAGTTTTTTCAAACGACCAAATAATTACAAACGTCGTTTAAAAGTAATTACCCGAGAGCAGTGTAAACCCGATCCGAAACCACAGTAAACAAAGCGCGCGCGAAGGAACCACGAAATGAGAGGAGAACACGAGCAGAATGACGAGGAGAATGCGAGGAGATGCGAGCTATATTCACGAGGAGTAACGCGAG
>Ga0222708_1000448_pt1 | contig 10801 bp, 22 predicted proteins | sample AntAcemetage1576_FD_179806 | JGI IMG/M metagenome (GOLD analysis project Ga0222708, IMG submission 179806) | Saline water microbial communities from Ace Lake, Antarctica - #1576 | ecosystem: Environmental > Aquatic > Non-marine Saline and Alkaline > Saline | place: Antarctica: Ace Lake... | reverse complement strand
TATTTAGAAACAACATCATTATCACCTGAATACGGAAAAATTATTGGAGTTACACTATGTACCTTAACCAACGATAATGGTAAAATGAAAAGAAATTTTGTAAATATATATAATGTTAATGATGAAATTGAGGTATTAGATTCTTTATTTCAAGTAATTAATCTTAGTAATGAAAAAATTGAATTATTATTATGTGGTCATAATATACTTGGTAATGACATTCCTTTTATAATTAAAAGAGCATTAAAAAATCAAATAGAAATACCTACTCTTTTTAAAAAAATTATAAATTCAAAGCCTTGGGAATCAATTGCACTCGATACTATGCTTCTTTGGAAGTTTGGTTCATTTGAACGTACTAGTTTAAATGAAATAGCTACTTTTCTTAATCTAAAATATAAAACATTACCTATGTCTCAATTTAATATGAACATGAAATTTCATTCAGGAGGTGCATTTGATAATGATTGTTTTGAAAAAGAAACAATGAATAGTGTTAATCTAACACTTCAACTTATGAATAAACTTAGAAGTATGTAGTATTTAGAGATATATACTATACAACTATGAAAGTAAAAAAAATTATTCGTAACCCACTAATCTTAATAGCTATAGCTGTTATTGGTTCAGTACCTGCATTTATCTATACATTTATTTATGATGTATTTTCATATTCAGATTTTCCTTTATGGGCATTAATATCGGCATGCATGATTCCAGCAGTAATTATATGGTGGTTTATTCTATTCATAGAAGGTTTAATTAAAACCATGAAAAATAAAAAGTAATTATGTCAGTTAAATCATATGACATATTGAAAGGTGAACATAGTTCAAAAGGTTTAAATTTTGGTTTGACATTCAAAAATAAGATTAAATTCAGGGCATGTTTTACTAAATCTTGTTTATATGACCTAAAAAATAATAATAATTACGATATTAACAAGCTTTTTGGTTTTAGTACTACTTGGTCTCATCATAGGCAATCAGCACGTGTAGGTTGGAGGTGTATAGATGGAAATAAAATACAGTTACTTACTTATTCATATAATGATAGTAAAAGAGCCATAGAAGAAGCAGACATGTTTGCAGAAGTAAATATTGGTGACTGGTTTATATGTGAGATAATTGATTTAGAGAGTTCATATGAATATAGATTCTCAATTGAAAATGATCCACAAAATAGAATAACTGTAAGCTATAATTCTAAACAAAAAGACTGGTTTTTATTTCATTATCTTTTATTCCCTTACTTTGGTGGTAATCAACCAGCACCACATAATATGAAAATATATTTAGAAAAAATATAGCAATACTTCCATTAGTAGTCCTTATAAGTATTTATAGAAAAATACTAGAGTATGACTAAAAAAAGAAAAATTAAGGGATTAGTTATCAGTGGTGGTGGTGCTTACGGTGCAATGGGTGTAGGAACATTAGCTCGTATGAATAAAACATACCAACATATTGTTGGTGTATCTACAGGTGCTCTAATGTCACCTCTAGTAGCCTTAAAAGAATGGGATTTACTTAAAGATGGATATACATCAGTTAGTCAAGATAATATCATAGATAAGACTAAATGGTATGAACCAAGTACATTTAAAAATGATGGATCAGTAAATATATTCAATTTAGTATATAGTCAAGCTGCAGGTAAATTAACTGCTGGATCATCAAATTCACTCAAAAAAAAGATAGACGAATTTATTACTGAGGAACAATTCGAAAGAATCAAATCTAAAAAAATTTCACTTGCAGTTGGTGCTCAGAATCTTCGAGAAAAACCATCAAAAATACATTACTTCGATATTAATGATACTAATTATAGTTTTGAAGATTTTAAAGAATGGATGTGGGCATCAGCTAATGCTCCTCTGTTTTTTTCTTTGATAGATAAAAAATGGTATGATAAGGAAGATAATACTTGGTACGAGGGTCAATGGACTGATGGTGGTCTTACTCAACCAATAGCCCTAGATTATTTATATAAACAAAAAAAATGCAATGAAATTGATGTTATAATACATAAACCAAAACCAAGAATTGAAAAAGAAATTAGTAAAATAAAAGATTTATTTCATAATGCTGAAAGGTGCTTTGGTGGATTAATGTATGATGTTCAATTAGAGTTTTTACCTAATGAAATAATAAAGCTAAATCAAGAGGGTGTTTCAGTTAGACTAATTTGGTTGCCAAGAAATTTAGGTAATAATCCATTAATATTTAATAAAAATAAAATGAATGATTGGTATAAAGAAGGGTATGAAACAGCCTTAGATAAGAATAGAATAGATGAATTCCTAGTATAAATTATGTTTGAAAATATACAAATAACTATAATTATAAAGCTCTTCATACTTGCAATTGGTGTTGGTTTGGGAATATATCTAGGTAGATTTGCAAAGGCATTTTTATTATGGATAAAAGGTGGGATTCAAGATGGTGATAATGTTCTTCAAAACAAAGAACTACAAATAGCATGGTTCTCATTATTATCTGCATTTATAGTAGTGTCAATAGCAATTTTTAGTATAGACTACCCAGATGCTATTATTTATTGTACTTTTGGTGCTGCTACTGGCATGTACTTGGGTAGACAATTTAGTCTTAATAAGAAAAATGATAAAAATGATGATAAGAAGGAAGGAGAATTCTAACATCTTTATAAATTAATTTTAATAACAAAGAAGAAATAATATTATTTCTTCTTTTTTTTTACTAAATTTGTAGTTATGGCAGATTTCTATAAAAAATACGAAGATCATACATTGGACTATCAAGGTAAAAAATATTTTGAAAAAAGTTTCGTTTTATCAAAGATGAATGTAATGTATGATAATATTCAGGCACTTCAAAAAAGATCGCATGAAGCTGAAATGTTATTAGATACAATTCATAGTAGTTGGATTATAAAATTACTTTCAGGTAAAAAAATAAAAAAACATCTTGAAAAATATAAGAACTTTAATATAAAGTTTTGATATTAAAGATGGTAATTAATGAAACAATTTTCTAATAAATTACGTATTAAAATATATATGAAATTTGATAAAGTAATATTTTTAGATATTGATGGTGTTATATGTACTATTAGAGAGTTCAATATGACTCACGTAGCAAAGACATATTTAACCAAGTATAATGTTTATCCTTTTAATCCTAAGTGTGTAAAAGTACTTAATGAGATACTAGAAGAGACAAAAGCAACTATAGTATTATCATCAGACTGGAAGCTTTATTTTGATTTAGAGGAATTAGCAGATATTTTCAGTATAAATGGTGTTAAATATGCACCAGTAATAGTAACTCCTGACTACTATAAAAAACACAAGGATAAGAAGTTAGAAGAAATAAGAACCATTGAAATAAAAGACTTTATAAATGAACATGAAATCAATAAATATGTAGTTATTGATGACCTTGATATGTATAATGGTTTTAATGATGAATTTATCCTATGCGGTGATAATTATCAAGGAATAAAAAAAACAGGTTTAAAAGAAAGAATAATTAAAAAACTATGCTAATTGGAATAATATCAATTATTTTGTCACTATCAAAAATGATAGTTGGATACATTACATCACTATTTATATTGTTATTGGAGTCGGTCTTTTTCGCAATACCGCTATACTATACTTACGTAATGGTAAGAGGTAATTTTGATTTACCAGTACTTGAATATAACGATGTATTACTAATATTACTAGGCTTAAAAATATTAAAATTTTCAAGCTTTGATATGGCTAAGATTGCAAGCGAAATTTCTCAAGAGAATATCTTAAATACTAATAAGGCAGATAACTAATAAAATAACAAAAGTTTATTAAATAAAAATATTATGAGTAAAATATTCGATAGTATAAAAGTATCTGATGAAGTAATGAAAAGATTTATATTAATCTTAATAACCATTACATTTTCTTTAAATTGTTTTGCACAAACAACCATTGATGAATTCTATGAAAATAAAGATAAATATTTAATACAAAGTAGCATACACGAGTTCCAGTTTTTAACAAATGGATTTATAATGAAAGAAGTTAAAGATTGGGCTAATCAAAACCACTATGATATAGACCATAATATAAATATAAATGGTACTGATTTTATGGTCTTTACTTATACTATAAAAGAAAAAATATTATCTTGGTATATCAAGATGGAAATTCAAATAAAAGATGATAAAATTAGATTGTTGGTATTTGATGATATGAATAGTTATTGTGATATATCACATATAAAATCCAAAACTTATTATATGAGTAGTCTATATTTCGATAGAGATGGTAGTGTTAGAGAAGACCTCAAAGAACATGTTATAAATATTAAACAAAAATATGAATTAACTTCTAATAGTTTAGTTGATCATCTTAATAGTAAGAATTCTATTGTTGAAGTTTATTCAGAATAAAATAATAAATAAATAGTTTTAAATTAAAATTAAAATGCAAGGATATATTAATCAAGCAGGTCATAGACTATCATTGAAATTCATAGATGGCGAGACAAATGAACAATTATTTGAAATAAAAGATAAATCTTGGATGGAAATTGGTCAATTTATGACTAATGGATATGTAACTGACATAGTAAAAAATTCAATAGGAATGGAAGATGCTCCAGAAAATCTGGTTGTCATGATGGTCGCTTATTATGAAAAAAAATAATGAAAGATAATGAATTCATATTGTTAGCCAAAGAACATGGGATTGATGTTGCACTTTCTATTTCAGCTAGAGAAGATAATAAAGATTGGAAATGTCCTGTCTGTAAATCAGAAGTTAAGATAACTAGTCAAGAATCCTATGAAACTCTTTTAGAACACGTTGAAGACCCAAATAAATTTTCACACCCTAATCGTGATGCCTATAGATGTATCAATCAAGAATGTATCTGCAATGATCCGAAACATAATGTCTTTTGGAATTATCATGGTGAAATGTATGGTGGATTTTATATCGAAGATGAAGATTTCATTGGTGAAAATAATGCACCTTTCGGTTCAATTGAAAGAAAATTTAATATAGAAATACACAAAAAAGGTTATAAAGATTGTAAATATCTTTCACCTTTATTATGTTTAGGGCTATTACAACCATATATTGAATATCATTATAAGGCTGATGTAATGGGTAACGTTGTTAAAAGATGGTTTAGTATTAAATTCTTAAAAAAATCTGAATCTGGAGATTATTCATACGGTTTTACAACATGTTGGAGTACTTGGAAATATCTACACTATAGTTTCTCGTCACAAATAAAATTCTATAAAAAAAATAAAAATTTAACTGTATTAAAAGAAGCATTTAAGCCAAGTTTTAATAGAAGTTGGGACGTTATTTGTTTTGAAAACATAATAAAAATCCTTTATTGGAAGTATTATAAAAAAATTAAATAGTTTTGTAACTAATGGTACGTATTTTTCGTATAACATTATAAAATATAAAACTATGAAAAATATTATAAGTACAATAATTCTATCTTTTACAATTGTAATCATGGTACAAGCCCAGTTGCAATTACCTCCAATATCTTCCTGTAATAGTCTGAATCATAATCCTGTAGATTCATCATTCTATAAATCAGTTGAAAAAATTTATGATGGATCACCATATGATCCTAAAATACTAAAATTTGAAGATTATAATCAAATGTTTGACCTAATAATGGTTGAACATAGTGATTTTAGTAGCTACAAGACCTATCTAAAATATACTCATAATAATAAGCATTTCTACATCACTTTACTTAAAGATGATAGTGGAACGTTATATGATATTATTATTAATAAAGGTTATGTAGCAGACTCACTTAATTATATAATTTTCAGCCCATCATATTATAAATGTGAGATTATTAAGGGTATAAAGAAGGATATAGAGGTCAAAACTTATATGTCAAGCAGTAACATAAACTATAATATCAAACGTAAAGTAGTTGAAGTATTAGATGAAGATAGATTTCTAACCTTTAAAATGGATGATGGTTCAGATATAAAAATTGAATTTTGTCATATGTCATCAGGTAATAATTACTCTGATTGGTTTTTATATGATACATCTGGTAATCAATATTCTATAGGTAGTAGTGATTATAATGATCCTATAGACATGTGTCATCACCATAATAGTAATATAGTCGAAATATGTAACCATTAAGCAATAATTACCGTATAATACAAAAAAAAGAAATATGAATATTATTATAGTAGTTATTTTAATTTGGTTTGTTATTGGAACATTTTCTTTTCACTTCATTATGTCGAAGAAAGATAAAGAGAATATGTATAAAAACAAAATATCGTTAGTAGTTTTTTTAGCTCTTGCACCAATAACAATTTTATTTATAACATTGAAAACAATTTTTAAACATTAAAAAAAAAATAATTAATCATGGAAAATTTTATTATTATAGCAATCGCATTAGTTATACTACTAATAGTTATTAGATTTGTCTTTAAGGCAGCTAAGGGTATCGTTACAATCGCAATCGGTATTATTCTTCTTGGTGTAGGTCTGCATTATTTTGCTCCTGAAACACTTGATGAATTAATTGGTGTTGAGAGGCATAAAAGATGGACTCAAGAAGTAACATCAAAGAGTGATACACTAACAAAAGATATTGGAAAAAAGTTACAGAAGGGTTTAGATAAAGTTGGTAATTAAAATTATTATTCATATATTAGTGCAATGATTTTTAAATCCTTACCTTTCGATAAATCTAGTAGAAGAATAGAATACTTTGAATTTCTAAACCAACCTTTCCAAGTAGGAATGATTGGTTTAGTTGGTAATATGAAGTATTATGATCAAGAACCATTTTTTCATGAATGGTATGGTGTTGAAATGTTAAATTGGATTAAATTTAATAAAGAGAAATCTAGTGTAGAATTTTATGAACACCAGAACTTCTATATTATTAATAATCCACAACACTCTAAACAAAAAAATTATACGCTCCCACATCCTAGAACATTAATGGATTTTTTATCTGATTTGGATAGATGTGAGATAGAAACTGAGTGGAGTGATTATGTCATTAAAAATAATGATATTAAATATATCCTATCTAATTCTAGTTATAAATTATATATAGATGATTTACTTATTCGTATTGGAAAAGGTAAAGGAATGGACTCAAGTAAATAAATTTTATTATGGATGGAATGTTACATATTATTGGTTTATGTGGAGATGGTCACACACACTTTGACCTTATTGATGTATTTATGGTTAGTGGCAGTTTATCATCAATAATTTTATACGTTAAAATGACAATTAGTGGTTTCTTTAAAAGTAAAAAGAAGGAAATCATTAAGTGAAATAATAATATAAGCTTCAGTATCTCTTGCTGTTAATTTAATATAAAAAATAACATGAAAATACTTAAAAAGTATATTAATAAAGTGTTTAATTTTATATTAAAAAATAAAATAAAAAGAGAACATAATTATAATGTTTCAACCACAGGTAAACTAATATTTCAACCTGATGAATTAACTAAAAAGCAAAAAAAACAAGCTAATTGGAAGAGAGTTGCAATAGTCAAATTAGATGATGAGATAAGTAGATATTACTGTTGGTTTATTAAAAAAAGATATGACATTGATTTAATAATACCATATAGAGGTACTCATCTTACAGTTATTAATGATAGAGTTGAGTTTGAAATTGATTTCATTAAAGCACGTAGAGATTATGATGCTATAGAAATACATCTTGAGTATGCTACTGATGTTAGAACTGATGGAATAAATTGGTGGCTTCCAGCACGTAGTATTGAAGCTGAACAAGTTAGGGAGTATGCAGGGTTTAATTCTAAACCTTATTTTGAATTTCACATTACAATTGGTAGTGCATTTGAAAAACAAAAAGAACATTCAAAATATATTCGTGATTCCATTGTTAAACATGGAGATTGTTTTTTGTGAACTATCAATCCACAACAAGTTAATAACTTTAAATAGTGTTTATAAAAGTATAAATTAAGACAACTATGAATTTTAATAGAAATTTCACCATTTTAGGAAAAACATTTCATATTAGTATTAGATCAGAAATATCTAATACTAAAATTTATGATATGATACTTAGTAATATGTTAATCCCAAATAAATTAAAATCAGTCAATATTATGAGAGAAAATTTTCACATTAGTTTAACCGATGTAAAAAAAATTCTAGATAATATAGTTAAATATAAATTCGATGCTAATGGTCGCTGTTATGCTGAGTATTTAAAAGATAGAGATGAGATTAAGTATTATATAATGAGTACCCTTGGTTCTTATGAACGTAAAATAAAAAAAACTAGTAAGTAATTACTAGTTTTTTTTTGCTAAAGAATAAATAGAATCATCTCGAAGAATATCTAATCAGACCACCTACACCAATTAGAAATCCAAAGTCATACCATCCACCATTATTATTCACATCATATATAGCAATATCATCACTTATTAGTGAACCGATAAAACTAAAAAGTGTTATTAACCCATGCCATAGTCCAGACCAAAAGCCTGATGGTTCATCCATTGAGTTTATTGAATGAACATCTGCACAACCAGATATTAAGATTATTATTGTTGCCATTAAAATCAGTAATAATATTTTCTTTCTATTCATTATTTTGAGTTAAATTTAATAATTTCCATATTTTATTCTTAACAGTATCATATGGTTTATGTATACTACTATAATGATTTAAAAATAATTCGCTTCCTTTTTTAGAATCATTCTTATATCTATTAATATAGTTATTTTCTAGTAAGCACCTAACATTAAAGGCTGGTTGTGAGTAATCTCCTACTTTTTCTAATAATAAAATAAGTTTTTTATTATAGTTATTTTTGACCTCACTATTGAAATTACCTCTATGTTTATCTTTTCTAATATCTAATAAAATTAAATCAACTTTATTAGATATTTCTTTTAATTTTCTATCAATATTTGGAATTATATCTAAAATGTTGATAATATTATCATCTGGTTGTTTTTTCATAAATTATATCTGAATTAATTATTTGTAGTAACCTTCTCCTGCATTAAAATCATAAACATAAACATCAATATTTTCTACCACAGATTCAATAACTTTCTCCATGATAGACCAACGACCTCCAGCTCTAAAGCATCCTATTCTAGGCATATGAATGGTTGCATCTGTAGACTTAGCGAGTTCAACTACCTTCTTTAATCCTACCAGTATGGCTTCATATCTAATAGGTGGTACTCTGAATTCATTTTCGTGAATATTATGTTGACCAATAATATTAGCAACAAATATATCATCTTCAACTAAGACAATTTGAGTATTACCTATTATATTTTCGGAAATAGATAACGATTTAAATTCTTTTTCTGGTTGTTTCCATTTTTTACTTATTGCTAAAACTACCCCACTACCCCATAAACCAACGTCATTACAACAGTGGACTATAATTTTTTTACCTTGTCCAATCGGATTAGTAACATCTCCTATTAAATAATTTATCATAATTTAAAATTAGTAATTTTATTGTTTAAAAAAAAATTTAATTGAATAAATCTAATTGATTACCATTTTCTTTAATGTATCGATCTTCTACCTCAATAATAAATTTAAGCTTTTCTTGTAGTGTGAAATCTGAACTACCACAAATCATGAGGTATCTTTTTTGTTCTTCACTAATATATTCTCTATAATCAGAGATAATTAAGTCGAACCTTTTCATAATGTTATTACTTATATTGTTTAGCTTTCTTTCAGCTACATTATAATCAGATTTCAAATCTTGTCCATATTTTTTCATAATAAATATAATTATTGATATAATGAATAATACTAATAAAATATTCTATATATTGTAACAATAACGTAAGTTTATTCGTATTATGATATAAATATAAACAAAAAAAAATGAAAACAATAACTAAAAGAATAATAATACTAATAATATTTTCATTTGTAATATCATTTACATTTGTAAAATTAACTAATAACCAATTACCTTGGTATTCAGTGTTGGCATTTGGTATTTTGGGTTGTCTATTATCAAGGGCATTAATTAAAGAAAAAGATAAAGTCTAATATTTAAATATAGAGTTTCACTCTTTATCTGTTCTAACTACTTTACTACCTTCTTGATATAAACAACCATTATAAACATATGCTCTAAATATTGACTTATCACCTTGATCTATCCTACTCATTCCATCTATTTTTGTAAGTAAATCACTTTGAGCATAAAGACAACCATATGGTTTTGTTATTAAAAAGTCTAAATGTTTACTAATTTTCACATTATATAAGAAAAATAATATTATATCAATAATATCACCCTCACTATCAGTAATACCATATACATCTTCAAGAAGAGCCTCCATGCCTTCAGTATCTTCAAAATTATTAATAAAAAAATCATAAGTATAATCAATTGGATTATCTGACGACAATATTTTATCTTTTAATTCTTTAGGAAAGTCAGGTAATAGTTCATTGTGTAATACATCTTCAATAATATTAATCCTTTCTAATAATTCTATATATGATTCTCTAGAAGCCTGTAGATAGTCAATTGAATCAATATCAGCAACAATCTCACGAGCACTTGAATCATATTTACTTACTAAAGTTTTTTCTAATAAAGATGTGGGCACGTAACAAATTAGAGTTGCATTGCATTCTGAATACATATTACCATCAGAATAATTATATTCAATTCCTTCGTAGGAAGAGTGATATTCTTCTGTCAATTCTAATTCAAAGTAATTATTATTTTTATCATATGATGGTGTTAAAACAAACCAATCTTCTCCT
>Ga0222708_1000447_pt1 | contig 10809 bp, 10 predicted proteins | sample AntAcemetage1576_FD_179806 | JGI IMG/M metagenome (GOLD analysis project Ga0222708, IMG submission 179806) | Saline water microbial communities from Ace Lake, Antarctica - #1576 | ecosystem: Environmental > Aquatic > Non-marine Saline and Alkaline > Saline | place: Antarctica: Ace Lake... | reverse complement strand
ATTACCTTCCTCCCCACTTATTTCCAAAGGATACCCTATTACCAATCCAAATACCTTCTTTTTATCAATTATTTTATGTATAGAAACACAAGCGTCAGATACTTTTTTTGTTTTTATGATCTCATATGGCATAGAAAATACCCTATTTTTATCACTAATACTAATTCCTATCTTCTTTGAACCATAGTCAACACCTAACAAAGCTCCAGTTTCTGGTAGTTTTTCACTAAAGTCCTTGATGCCTTCACAATATACCACTATAATCACAGCCCGCTTTATTTATTTTACCGATCATACAAAATTACTCCGAGAGAGTCATTAAGTTTATAGAGGCACAGAATATGCGAAGAGTAAAAAACCTTTGGAAGAAAACTGAGTTCTGGCAAAAAATCACTGCCGGTTTAGTATTAGGAGTTATTGCTGGAGTTATCTTCGAAGGCGATGCAATAGTACTTAAGCCTATAGGAGATATATTCATTAGACTGATAAAAATGATAATCGTACCCCTTATATATCTATCAATAGTAATAGGTATGACTGGTATAAGTGACTCATCTTCTTTATCTAGACTATCGATAAAATCTATCGTCGCATTCTTATTTACCACTTCTTTTGCTATAGTAATAGGATTAACTACTGCTTATATATTACAGCCAGGCAAAGGAATAAACCTAGCAGGGCTCGGTTTCCCACTGGGAGAAAGATCCAGCGCCACGCACTTTGATGGCATCGCACTGCTATATGATGCTATACCTGATAATGCTTTAAACGCTTTAGTTTCTGGTAAATTATTACAAGTAGTGTTCTTCTCTTTCTTTACTGGGATAATTATCAATCAGCTTGGGAAAGAAAAAAAGCTAATAGTAACAGGGTTTCAACTAGCAGCTAAAGTTGTATTTAAGATGATTCATTTAATATTAAAACTAGCTCCTTATGGTGCATTTGCTCTCACAGCGTCTATAGTTGGAACACAAGGTATTGGAGCACTACAAAATCTTGGAATGCTTGTTTTCTCATTGATTACTGCTATGTCAGTACAATATATAATCTTTGGGATTATGATATGGGCCTTTGTTCGTGTGTCGCCAATGCCGTTTTATAAGAAGAGTCTTGAATATCAATCTTTAGCATTCTCCACAAGCAGCAGTAAAGCTACGTTAGCAACTACTATGGATGTATGTAAAAACAAACTGGGTGTATCTAAAAATAGCACATCTTTTGTGCTCCCACTTGGTGCAGCAATTAATATGGACGGTATGGCCATTTACCTTGGCATATGCACCTTATTTTTTGCCCAAGCTTATAATATAGACCTCACTACTACTGACTATTTATTAATCATTCTAACAGCCACTCTTGGGTCTATAGGAGCAGCAGGAATGCCTAGCGGTACGATTATAATGCTTCCTATGGTTTTATCTGCAATCAATATACCAATTGAAGGAGTAGCATTTATAGCTGGAATAGACAGAATTCTAGATATGATGCGTACAACCCTTAATATTACTGGTGATGCAGCAATTACTATGATAGTTGATGCTAGTGAGAAAACATTCAATAAAACCATATATAATACTGATTCCTCTAATCTACCAGAAGGTCCCGAGGGACAAAGCAAGCTTTTTGACAAAGTAAAAAAATAAAACTGCATTACTCAAAACACACAAATTCTTAAAGTGAGATATAGAAGCTGTATCCTTACGAGAATCATAGTGTAAATCTAGATTAAGAATAATACAATGGTAGGTATGTAACTTAATCTCTACAATCAGATGATGAGAATTGTTTTCTACATTCTATCTTTATTAGGCTTGATAGTAGTCTACCTACTACATCTTTACCAACTACACGAAACAAGCATTTTTCTACTTTACTTCATGACACTCTATATCTCTGTAGGAATGTACGATGTCCTACAAAAAAAGCATACAATATTACGTATGTATCCTGTTATAGGACATATACGATATATACTTGAATATATCAGACCAGAAATACGTCAATACTTCGTGGCAAATGACACTGAAGAGCTTCCATTTAGCAGAGAAATTAGAAGCATAGTCTATCAAAGATCAAAAAATGCGTTAGATACCACACCTTTTGGGACAAAACACAGAATAGACCTTCCAGGGTACTTGTTTTGCAAACATTCTCTTTCGCCACAACACTTTCCTGAAGCCAATACCAGAGTACTGATAGGTAACAAATCCTGTAAACAACCTTACCTTGCTTCGATATTAAATATTTCTGCAATGAGCTTCGGATCCTTAAGCGCAAATGCAATTATGGCTCTAAACAAAGGAGCAAAAAAAGGTGACTTTTATCACAACACAGGAGAAGGAGGTTTAAGCCCATACCATAAGCAAGGGGGAGATTTATGCTTTCAACTTGGTACCGCTTACTTCGGATGCCGCACAGATGATGGAGGATTTGATGAAAAAAAATTCAAAGCATTATCAAACTTAGATTCAGTAAAAATGATTGAATTAAAATTGTCTCAAGGAGCAAAACCTTCACACGGTGGAATATTGCCAAAAGAAAAAATATCTAATGAGATTGCTGAAATTAGAGGAATAAGGGATGATGAAGATTGCGTTTCTCCTCCATTTCACTCTGAATTCAACTCACCTAAAACTCTCCTTCTTTTTATAAAAAAACTTAGAGATCTCTCTGCTGGAAAACCTGTTGGATTCAAACTTTGTATAGGGAAAAAATCTGAATTTATGTCCATATGCAAAGCTATGATAAAAATAAAAATATACCCTGATTTCATAACGGTTGATGGATCAGAAGGAGGAACTGGGGCAGCTCCTTTAGAATTCACAAATAGGATTGGTATGACAATCGACGAATCTATAATATTCGTACATAACTGTCTTATTGGTTCTAATCTAAGAGATAAAATCAGAGTAATAGCGAGCGGAAAAGTTGCAACTGGTTTTGATGTGTTAAAAAAATTATCAATTGGTGCTGATATATGTAATGCTGCAAGATCGATGATGTTTGCACTAGGATGCATACAGTCTCTTAACTGTCACAATAACTCATGCCCATCAGGAATTGCAACGCAAAGCAAATTGAGATCTAAAGCTCTATTTGTAGCGGATAAAGCAGAAAGAGTGAACAACTATCACAACAATACTATAAGAAGCTTTAGAGAGTTAGCTGGCGCTTTAGGAGTTGATTCTTTAAAAAAATTAGAACCTGGCCTCATATACAAAAGAAATGAAATGAAAGGAAGTATCTCATATTTAGAGCTCTTCCCTCCACTAAGACCAGGAGAGTTGTTATCAAAAAGGATCAATCCAGAATTCTCAAAAGATTGGAAACAAGCGAGCGAGGAAGTATTTTAGGGTTACTTATTGCAATAAAATTAGGATTCTTAAAGCTGCGCTTGCCGTATTCTAATTCACGGTCTGTGCCAGAAAACACATTCCCACCAACAGATTTTAATATAGCATGCCCAGATGCGGTGTCCCATTCACTACTCGATGCAAAAGATGGAAATACGTTAAAAGTTGAATCTGCAAGATGACAGAACTTCTCCGAGCTAGCCATCTTAGTGAATTTACACACAACTTTATTTTCATTCACATTATGAATTAACTCTTGAATATTTTGCTCTGATGTTCTTTTACTTGTCACCATATGAACATCCAAAGATTGGCTAGATTTGAGCCTTGTTTTTACTCCATTATGTACTTTATACCCGCCATCTTCAGTTGAATAATATAGTTTCTTAGTATATGGCACATATAACATTCCAAATACAGGCTTCTTATTAACGACCAAGCCTATATTTACAGTAAAGGCACTTTCCTTTTTTATAAAGTTTTTCGTGCCGTCCAGTGGATCCACGCACCAAAAAACATCAGGAATATTATCATATTTCTTTTTATCTAATTCGTACCCCTCTTCAGACACCATAAAAATCTCTGGCATTATCTTCGCTAATTTTTCAGTAATGAATTTATCTGATGCAAAATCAGCTTCTGTCACTGGACTGTCATCCGATTTGTTTGACACTTTAAATCCAGAATTAAAATAATCCATGATTATATCTCCAGCGCCTACAGCGACACCTAGTAAGTCATCTATATTCTTTTCTACTGCTTGTATAACTTTATTCATACTAAAATTACACCTTGTCCCGCCATATAACCACTTCTGAAATCAGAATGAGCTTCTTTTACTTCTGTGAATTTATATTTTTTAACTATGTTGGAATGAATTTTTTTCTTCTGCTTAAGTGCAAAAATCTCGTTAGAGCTCAATAATAATTCTGCTCTGTCTTTTTTATACACAAACAAGCTAGGACTAGTCATAAAGTTAGACCTTCTAAATAGTTTTGATATATCAACATTCGACACCCTCCCATAGGAGTCTATCATATTTACCAATAAACCGAAATATGATAGACATGCTAATGATTGAGAAAATGTCGCAGAACCAAAATAGTCAAATGCAGCATGAACCCCTGCACCTTTAGTGAAATCAATTACCATATCTTTTAGATTTTCTTCTTTTATATCTATAACTTTATCAACATTTAATTTTTCAACTAATTTTTTATTACTCTCTCCACTCACAGTAGCTATAACTTTAGATTCATAATACTTAGCTAAAGTGCACATTATTTGCCCAAAACCGCTCGAAGCATTATGTATTAGTAGTGTATTATCTTTATTTGCAAAGAAAGTTCTTCTAAGCAACATATGAGCTGTCATTCCTTTCATAAGAATAGCAGAAGCATCTTCATCGGCAATATAATCTGGAACTGGGACAAGAAATTTATTAACAATATTTCTCATTTCCACATAAGCTCCGCCAGGAGACGTTGCATAGGCCACCCTATCACCTTTCTTAAATTCTATTACATCAGGCCCGACTTCTTCCACTACACCACACGCTTCGCAACCAATGATCGCAGGAAGGGACATTTTATATGAACCATCTACTTGAAGTAAATCTATCTTATTTACTCCTATAGTATTTTGCTTGATAAGAACTTCATTACCAATCGGTTTTTTAATGGGATGATCTTTGAGTTTTAATGAATTTACACCTATATCATCCATTACCCATGACTGAACCATCTTGACTCTCATGAAATTTAATGTAAAAGCTACATAAGTAATATTAAATTGTTTGTACTCTAATGCATCATTACATATACTTTAGCTTTGGATTTTTTGGATTAACATTGTCTTTAGTAGCATTTTTGACAGCCTACAAGTACAAAAAATATTTTACAGAACTTCAATCTCTGGAGCATGAAAAGAGCAAAATTAAAAAGAGCATTAATAATAATCACATTACTTAGTTCTATATCCGCAGGAGTATGGATTGTTATGTCCAACCTGAATCAAAATATAATGTTCTTTTATACCCCCACAGACATACAAACTTCTACTATAAGAAAACAAAACATTAGGGTCGGGGGTATTGTAAAACCACACAGCATAAAAAAATTCTACAAGAATAAAAAGCACATCATAGCTTTTACTATCACAGATAGTACAAATGACATAATCATTCATTATCAAGGAATTCTACCATCGCTTTTTAGAGAAGGGCAAGGTATTGTAGCTATTGGAAGAATGGTAGAAAATAATATTTTTATCTCAGAGAAACTATTAGCAAAACATGATGAAAATTATACTCCTAAAAAACCAGTCGATTCAAAAAGCAAAATATCCCTATGCAACCCAAAGAGCTTTAAAAGATGAATAACCTGGGCAATATATTGCTATATATCACTGCTATCTCATGCGTTCTTAGCGTTACATTTAACTTTATAAGTTCCAAACCTCATAGGATTAAAAATCATACTTTTTTACAATTTGGATTCTTGAGTATTGCATTACTTAAGTTGATAAACGTACATATTAATACTGACTATAGATTTGCTAATGTTGTAGAAAATTCGCATGAATTTATTCCAATATTGTATAAAATAACCGGAGTATGGGCTAATCACGAAGGTTCAATGCTTCTACTAGTATGGACCTTTAGCCTAATAAGCTTTATCTTTTCCTATCAGAGTAAGTTTAACAAAAACCTTACTGATCAAATCTTGATCTTACAGTCTTTTCTAATTCTATGCTTATTAGTAATCATTCTCACCACATCAAACCCATTCGCATTGTCCAATGAACTGATTGTGACAGGGCGTGGTTTTAATCCTCTACTTCAAGATATAGGTCTTACCATACACCCTCCAATATTATACCTTGGGTATGCTGGACTCTCGATCCCTGCAACAATTAGCATTTCAGTGTTATTACAGAGAAAAATTACCATTGATAATAATTTAATATCTAAATTTTATATATGGATAGCACTTCCATGGGCATTATTATCCTGCGGAATATCGTTGGGCAGTTGGTGGGCATATAGAGAACTTGGGTGGGGAGGATTTTGGTTTTGGGATCCTGTAGAGAATGTATCTTTAATAGTGTGGATTGCATCCACAATTTCCTTGCATCTGTTAAAATTATCCCAAAATAGCAACTCTCTATATAGAAGCCTTTTTATATCTAATGTGTCTGCATTTATATTATCTTTCTTTGGAATGCTCCTAGTGCGTTCAGGGATGTTAGTATCTGTACATAGTTTTGCATTTGATCCAGAAAAAGGCCAGGTAATGCTTGCAATCCTATCATTCATAGTGATATCCAGTATGGTGATCTTTTACACAAGATGGAACAATATTAACTCCGGCAAACCATTAAAATTATCTAATATAACCACATCATCATTATTAGCTAATATAGCTCTACTCTTCTGCGCGTGCGTAGTGATTATACTTGGAATTATGTACCCCATCTTCCAGGATTTTTTATATAATAAGTCTGTATCAGTAGATGAGAAATTTTACATAAAAACTTTATCTATATTCTTCTTACCTATCATATATATAGCCGGTGTATATTCAGCAAATCAAAAAAAGTACATACTAAGTCTTATCCTATTAAGCGCATTGGTTGTTACTATCATTAATTATGTGTCTGATATTTCTAGCTACTTAAATGCAGCTTACATTCATGCATCTATATTTCTTATTCTATCATTATTAAAAAATTGCACTAATCTTTCGAAAATTTCTATGACAGTGGGGCATTTAGGATTTGCAGTATTAATCATTGGAGGATCTCTGCATTACACATACCAATTTAATGAGATAATTTCTGCACAGAAAAATCGCACTGTACAAATCAAAAACTATAACATAACGCTGAAGAATATTGAGTATAAAAAAATTGATAATTACCTTTCAAGAAAAGCTTTAGTAGAAATTGCAAATGAGAAAAAAATTCTAGGCACTCTTTCCCCAGAAATAAGATTTTATCCAATAGAAAAAACCTTCACTATAGAGAGCGCAATATTGCATACAATCAAAGGGGATATATATCTAACTCTAGGAGAACTGGATAAAGAAAAAATATTGATTGAACTTCAATTCAAACCATTCATATACTTACTATGGACAGGTAGCGCTTTAATGGTTATCAGTATAATGTTATATTTTTTATTTAGAAATGGTCACACTAAAATCCAAAGCAAAGCTTAACTTATTTTTACATGTCACTGGTAAAACAGCGCAAAACTACCATACACTTGATAGCATGGCTGTATTTGCAGAAGATCTATATGATGAAATTATAGTTAAAGAATCCACAGAAAATAAGATAGAAGTCACTGGAGCATGGACACCAAATTTGATTGGCACAAATATAATAGAAAAGGTACTGACTACTTTTTTTTCAATATCTCCAATTCCAAAATTTCATATTAAGATTCACAAAAACATACCTATAGGAGCAGGACTTGGAGGAGGATCTGCTAATGCTGCAGCTATAATAAAATTTTTAGTAAAAAACTTTAAACCACAATTATCAGAGAACCAGTTGATCGAATATTGTAAAAACATTGGCGCTGATGTTACGCCATGCTACTATTCCCATAGCCTCTATTTTAATGGTATTGGTGAAATAATATCTCCTATACACAGCATGCCTACAATATATGGACTAGTTGTTTATCCAAATCTATCTGTAAACACAAAAGAGATTTTTTCTAAAGGGTTTAAAAGTTTTCAAGAAGACGTAACTCATGAACATGCCTTTAAAGATTATAAAGAATTATGGGGTTATCTATCTCAAAGAAAGAATGATTTATTTGATAATATACTTGAGAATAGGAATCTATTAATAGATCTCATAAATAACATAAAAAAACTCAGAAATTGTCATGTTGCTAGAATGACTGGAAGTGGATCAGCATGTTTTGGGTTATTTGAAGACAAACAAAATGCTATTGCTGGAGCTAATACTTTACAAAAAAAATTTCCAGAGTACTCTACTTATATCACTAAATTAACATAGATAAATTGATGTTTTTATTCCGTAATAAGAAAAAAGAAAACAAATTATATCCTGGATTTCTTACTAGGATAATAGCATCTGTAGTAGATGTTGCTATCGCTACAATAGTTATAATACCTATTTGCAATGTTATATATGGCATAATCTATGACGATCTTCCTCCTAGCAAAGAATTAGGACAGATTATGACAAGAGTATATCATGGTGCAAAGACTTTTGAAGAAGGACAAATCAAATTAGAAAACGATGAAGAGTACCAAGTTTTCATGCATCTTCACGGATATTCAGATATATTCCTTGAACAATCTGTGCAGATCCTAATATTAGGAATCTTAATTCTAGGATTTTGGATAAAAACACAGTCAACTCCAGGAAAAATGCTTTTCTCAATGAAAATACTGAGCCATGACAACCTAGAAAAACCAACTATAATTCAGTATATAGTTAGATTAAGTTGTTATCCAATCTCAATTCTACCATTAGGATTAGGGATATTTTATATATTAGTTAATAAAAAAAGACGTGCTCTACATGATATAATATCAGGCACAATTGTAGTATCAGAAAAACACCTGAAATAAAAAAGTGAATAATAATAAAAAAATAAAATATGGAGTTTTTGGGTTAGGTATATCTGGCATAGCCACTCTACATTTCTTAAAGGAGAAAAAAGAAAAATTCATTGCCTGGGATGATAATCTATCTAACAGAGAGAATATTAAAACTCAAGGTTTTGAAGATTGTTTAATTCAATTGAACAATCCAATATGGAAAGAAATAATCATTTTAGTTCTTAGCCCTGGCGTACCTTTATATTTTCCTAAGCCTCACCCTGTAGTCTCCTTAGCAGAAAAAAACAATATTGAAATAATATGTGATATAGAGTTATTTTACAGAACTTTTAGAGACAATATCTATATAGGAGTCACTGGAACAAATGGGAAATCCACTACTGTAGCTTTAATTTTCCATATCTTAAACCATAATAAAATTCCTTGTCAGTTAGGGGGCAATATTGGTAAACCTATACTAAAATGTACACCTTCAAAAAATGATATAATTATAATCGAAGTCTCTTCTTTTCAAATTGATTTATTAAAGGATACAAAATTTGACGTTGCTGTTTTATTGAATATTAGCAAAGACCATTTGGATAGACATGGAAATATGGAAAACTATATTTCTACAAAATATAAAATATTCTCCAATCAGCAAAAAAATGATACTGCCATAATAAGCGTGGACGATGTAAATACAGAAATGCTCTCTACAAAACTTGAGAAAGATTCTTCAGCAAATCTAATAAAGATATCTACTAAAAAAATAAATAACGGAGTAAGCGTACTAAACAATACCTTATATAGAAAGGATATTAAGATAAGAGAATTAGACCTACCTACTTCTTTACAAGGTCAGCATAATCAAGAAAATATTGCTGCAGCTTATGCTGCAACCTATTCTAGCACAAACCTGTCTGATAAAGAAATACTGGATGCGCTTCCAACATTTCAAGGACTAAAACACCGTATGGAGTATATTGGAGAGAAGCATAATATAAAATTTATTAATGACAGCAAGGCAACTAATTTTGAATCTACAGAGAAAGCTTTAAAAACTTTTGAAAAAATATATTGGATCGCAGGTGGAATTGCAAAGGATGGAGGTATTGATGGAATCTTACACTTTAAAAACAAATTATCACATGTATTTTTGATAGGATCTTCACAAGAAAACTTCTCAGAAACACTAAAAGCATTCTCTATACCATATTCCACATCTAATTCCTTAGAGAATGCTTTTACTCAAGCATTGGAACTTGCAAAAAAAGATACATCTAAAAATAAAACTATATTATTATCTCCAGCGGCATCCTCCTTAGATCAATGGAAAAATTTTGAGGAAAGGGGTGACTATTTTACAAAACTAACTCACTCATTTATTAATGACACAAAATAGCATTATATCCACTAAAACTCTTGGTAAATTTTCAGAGTATTTTGTTGCAACATTTCTGATACTCAAGGCATACACTATATTACATATGCGCTATAAGAGCCCTACTGGAGAAGTTGATATCATTGCACAAAAAGGCACTACACTTGTGTTTATAGAAGTAAAATCCAGAAAAAATCTTGATTTGAGTTATAATATCATCAGGAACAAACAAATATATAGAATAAAAAACACCGCAGCATTGTACCTACAAAAAAATAGACGCTATAATGACCATGATGTTAGATTTGATCTAATAATGGTTTCTAATTTTTTTCATATAGAGCATATTAAAAATGCATGGTAGTAAATACATAAAAAAAGCCAAAAATAATATTTTTATTAGAGGCCTTATCAAGTTATTAAATGACCATGGATTTGAACATGCAGGTTATATTGCATTTCTGAATTTATTTGCAGCATTACCTTT
>Ga0222708_1000444_pt1 | contig 10831 bp, 8 predicted proteins | sample AntAcemetage1576_FD_179806 | JGI IMG/M metagenome (GOLD analysis project Ga0222708, IMG submission 179806) | Saline water microbial communities from Ace Lake, Antarctica - #1576 | ecosystem: Environmental > Aquatic > Non-marine Saline and Alkaline > Saline | place: Antarctica: Ace Lake... | reverse complement strand
CACGTTAAGACGTGTCAAGCGGCGGATTCACGGGACGTTAGCTGAGGCTATCGTAGCGCGTGAAAGACTGCTCACAGTAGCTAAGGGAGGGGTCTCAGCTATCGCTGAGGAGAAGGTCTCCAAGCACGCTGTCAGAGACATGGTAGCTGATTACTTCACCCACATAACAACACGTCGCAAGCCGATCAAGGAGTCTCAGCGGCGGAATAATCTCATCCTCTGGCAATCTCGGATTGAACCCGCGATAGGTTCGTGGGTGGTAGGCGAGATCAAGCGTTCGGATCTAAAGCGACTCTTAGAAGGGTGGGGTGAGGAGAAGAAAGCCAATGGGGATTTCTACACCTTGGGGACGGTGAGACAGTGGAGGGCTTTCACCACGTCTCTCCTCACCTACTGTTTCGGGAAAGCAGGGCGTGAGGATCTTCACGTTTTGAAGGATCACAAGCTACCCGACGAGGAACTCCGTGAGAAGCCCGGTAGGGCTATGACGAGGGCAGAAGCTAAGACTCTTTTAGATCATCTCTACGAGAGTGCGCCCTTTTGGTTTGCTTTTGCTTTTGTTGCGCTCGCTACAGGGCAAAGGTTCGGCTCTGTCTCCGCTCTTAGGTGGGTGGATGTCCGGGAGGATGCGATCATCTTCGCAACCTCTCAACATTCGGGCGTCACGAGAAAGGGCAATAAATCGGGCAAGGTGATCTCAATCCCGATCTCCCCCGATCTGCGCGAAGTCTTGGACGCGCACAGGGACTATCAAGACGCGATCCCCAATTGCCACAAGGCTTTAGGGCTCGTCTTCCCCGCGCTCACTAAGAGAGGGCAGGGTGGGTGTCTGGACGTGTCCACCTTGCGCTACGCGTTGCGTAAGGCATGTGGTGCCCTTGGTTTGGAGCCCGTAAATCCGCACGATTTGCGAAGGACTTCAAATAGTTGGCTCGTTGAAGCGGGGATTCCCGGACCCTTAATTCGGGATATGATCGGTCATTCGGATATATCACTCACAGATCGTTACTATCGGGCCTCGGAGGTGGTCCAACGAGATGCGGCTCAGATCCTCGTTTCCGCCCTTAAATCCAAGGGTTAGAGATCGTCAAGATACCGTCAGTGGTCCTATGGAAATGGGCAAGGCGTGTAAGTATATGATCCATATGGGGAATAAAACCCCCAAACATTTCGCGTGGTATTGCTGGGCGGTGGGGATCATCGGGTTGTGGATGACGCTGGCGGGTTAAGTTCCTCTTGTTTCTCAATCACATACGCGATCCTCTTATGGTGTCATATCTCGAATGTTTCTAAGGATTAGCATGAGTCATTTAGGTGACAACATGCAGATCATCGACGGTCCAAGGCGGGTTGCAAGCGCGTCTTGGACCGTCAGTGGTCCCGGATTTAAAGGGCAGGGCGCTATCGATATTCTTTTTTTATCTTGTTAAATAAGGGTCGGGAATAAAATAAAACATTTGTGGGGGCGTATAAATGGACCTGAAGAGCTTGGAAATCGGTGTGATCGCAACGGCGGTAGGAACGGCTTTAGTGGGGGGCTTGAGAGTGATTTATGTGCGGTTTATCAAGCGAGACGAACAAGAGTCGAAGCGGTTGACGGATCAGCAAGACCATTCTCAGGAGCGGGAGATTTCGGATAGGGCAGAGATGCTTAGAGCCCTGAAATCTCAGCTCAAAGCTATGGACACTCGTGTGAAGCACCTCGAAGACATGTTGGAGCGGTATCAAACAGAGCGTGTGGAGTATCTGACCACCATCGCTCGTTTAGAGACCAAATGCGAAGGCTTGGAGAGGGAGAACAAGGATCTCCGCAGACAGGTCGGTCTTCACGAGGCGAGTGAGCCGGGGATTTGAGCGTGACCAAGGCGGCGTGACCCATGACCCTCCCCCCTTCCATGTGGAGAGAGGGGGGTGGTCATGGGATCAGCTCACAGAAGACCCTCCATTAGGCTTTCTAGGCGGTCTTCCTCGGTGCCACAGACCGTGAGGGAGAGTTCCCACGCCGCGATATGCGCGGCGTCGAGCGTTTGCGGATCCCAAGCGGCGTGCAGAACCACGTCTACCCCAAGAGGCGTGCGCATCACCAGAGCTGGGGAGCCTTTCACCTGCTTCGCCGTGCTTGGCAGGTAGATCGTCACCTTCTCTTCTGCCGCGATCTGGTGTTTTGCCCGCAAGGTCTCTTCGAGTTTTGCGTATTGAGCGGCGTCGAGATCGACTGTCTTAGGCGCCCAGATCGTGTTTGGAGTTGTCCCGAAGAGAGGTTTGCGGTTGTCCTTGGGGGGCACTAAAGGTGCTAGGGGCGCTAGGACTGGTAAGGGTGCCGATGTGGGGGCTGCTACGGGGCTTGTCTTCACGGACTCAAGGAGCACCTTTGCCTCTGCCGCCTTGTACTTTAGCTCTTGCTCCAAGAGAGCGATCTGCTTGCGCATGGCGTCTAGCTCTGCGGATGATGCGGGGACGGGATCTGAGGAGAAGATGTCCGTAGGAAGCGCAGAGAGGGGGGGTAGGCCCTCGTGAGGGAGCGGGGGGAGGTCTTCGGTGGGAATGGAATCTTCCGGAGATAGGAGGCGGAGCCACTTTGCTTGGGTCGCGTTGTCACCCGGAGAGAGGCGAAAGCGGTTCTCAGGAGATTCGCCCAAGAATCCATTAGCTTGAGCCCAAGCGATCAAGGCTCCTGCCGTGGTCTTTAGCTTCAAATCTTTGATCGCGGCGTCGATGAACGCGAGCTTCGTGAATTTGGCGTCGTGGTTCGGGGAATAAACGGCGTATGACCCGTTTCTCACCCGGCTATCTGAGAGGTCTTCTACGGATACTGTTCCGGTTGTTTCGACTTTCGACATGACCACCAACCACGAAAGGTTCTCCTGCGACGTGACCTCACGATTCTCGATAGCGTCGCGTAACCACTTGAACACATCCCGCACCTCATCATCCGAGTAGGGGAGAACACCTGTCTTGGAGGCTAGTGCGAGGGAGGCTAGTGCGCTTGCGGCGTTCTCTGCGACACGCTCAACTCCTGCAACGGGGGTAAGGCGTGCGAGCAACCAATCGCGGGCGCTTGTGTGTAAGCTCTTGAGGGTTTCGCGGTGTGTTGGGTCGAGTAAGATCTTAACCCAAGCGTTGCCAGCAACGCCGTACACGCTTCGAGCCCCCTCTTTGCACTGCTTGGCGTGTTCCGCTGTAGCGATCCAGTCGGCCTTACCCTGAGGACCGTCGCATCTGATGTCCAAGAATCGTGCGACGTTACCGCTCTGGAGACGACCCCCAGACTTGACGGCGAGGGAATCCTCTCCCGCAGACACTAGGGTCACACGCCACGTCATTTGACCCTTCCAAGCCTCGTGTGAACGTGGCGTTCCCTGCCCTTGCTGGAGAGACATCAAGATAGCGGCGAGATCGACATTATCGTCAAGTGCGCCAAGCTCATCGAGGGCGAAGCATGCGTCCGATAACGACTGCGCATGACGCTCGAAGGATGCGGCTGTGTGCTTCCAGCCTGCGTAGAGGTTGAGGGCAGGTGTTCCCGCCTTGTTCTCGGTGTCTGCAAGACCCCAAACCGAGCTTGCGACGCAAGTGGCGGTGGACTTACCTACGGATGTGACACCCCACATGTGTATTCCCCAAGTGGCTAGACCCAAGGTCTTGAGAGAGGCACCTGCAAGCGATACAGCGAGGAGAGCCTTGAGCCCCACGCTCGTGTATGTGGTCTTACACAGCTCGTTCCAGTCGTCGAGGGTTCCACTCTCACGCCCTCTCGCCTTAGCAGCGGGATAAGCCTCTCTCGCGTCGTGGCGCAGTTCGTAGGCGTCAGATCCGATCACCACGTCGCCGTTGAGATAGGTCTTGTCGCCTAATTGCCAACCCGGCTTGATCATCGCCTTGATTGTAGGAGCGGTTCCGAGATTGTGGAAGCTCGAAAGGTCGTTGTGCCATAGGTCTAGGCCGATCAGGAGGTCCCAAGCCGATCCCGGTTCGACGGTCAATCCCGCTTGCGTGAGCTTCGTCACCTCGTTTTGACTCGTCGTTTTTGAGTGGGACAATCCCTTGGGTACGTCGGCGGTGACGTATGCCGTCCCCTTGCGGAACTTGATGCGTGTGCCATCCCGCTCGTCGTCCTCCATCCCTACGCTAGTGATGCCTGCTATTGGCACCATGCAGCGGCCTAGGAGCTGGCGTGACACTTCGACCACCTCACCTGTGTCCTCGTCGCGCTCGAAGCGGGTGAGGTAGCAGGGTCCGGATAGATCGAAGTGATACTCGTTGAGGCCGTGCTTGAAATCGATCTGAATACTGTCACGAGCGTTGCCCGCGCGGAAAGCCTCCAACCCCGAAGACCTGATCGCGGTGATCTGCCGGATCTTCAGCTCGGCACCGTCGTCCTCAGGACCGAGATCGTCGATAGCGATCTTCGCCAGCGAGAAGATAGCTTGCTCGGTCTCTTGGGTTGGAGCAGTGCGCCAAAGCTCTTTGCACCAAGCCTCGGAGTTGTACGCCTCGCTTGTCTTGCACCACGAGTGGAAGACCTCGAAAGACTCTAATCCTAGAAGCGACTTGAGCGCGCCAGCTACCTTTAGACACGTCCCCCGACTGTCGGCACATAGATGGGTGAGGAGATGCGACCACCACGTCTCCGCGCCTGATTGGACCTTCGCCGCACGGTTGTAAACTAGCCGTTGGGACGCCTTTAGCTCGTCTTGGGCTTCCTTCTTCGCCTTGTGCGCGTCCTTGATCGCCTTCTCCGCCGCGTCCACACCCTCCTGATTTTGAACCCACTCAGGTAGCTCTACGGGGGGTCCTGAGCGAAGGAATAGGCGCTGAGGGATCGGATCGGTGACGCCCTCGCCAAAGGTCGGGAGCGCAACGAAATGTGGCTGTGCTGCGTTGCACAGGGCTTGATCGTAACGTCCCCCAATGTCGAGGGGGATCTGGATCGTCTCGACGATCCCGCCTACCTTTCGAGTGATCGGTTCCCGCGCCACGATCTTTGCGATCACATCGGGATCGGACCACCTCTTAACCTTGTCGTCATTCGCGTCTGATTTGAATCTCAGTTCTTCGGGGTGATTAAAATTCGAGCGGACAATCCACTGCTTGAGACTCTTGTTTGCGACCTTACGATTGAGGAGAACGTACACATGACCACGGATCTTGTCGTCGGTTGGGACCTTCTTGTCAACGAATGTTCCGTCGAGCTGTTGGACTTGCTCAACCCGCATCTTGCATGAGCTGGAATATTGCCAGATCGCGCCGAACCCCTCGTTGAGGTGGGGGAATATCTGCCCCAAAGACGCACAGGGGTCGTTCCAGTCCCAGCCCTCGATTGAAGCGGGATCTAAGCTATCCAAGTCAAAGCCGAACCACGCCAAGTCGACCTCTTGAAGGTCGGCCTTAGCACCGTCCTGATCGAGCTTGCGCCTCAGCTTTCCGTTCGGATTCTCATCTCTCACCCGACCGCGCAGGATCATCGCATTAGGAGTGTCCTGCACGTCGCGGATGATCTCGAACAGGTCCTCGATTGTTGAAAACTGGAGGTGTGCCATAAGAAATTCAAAACCCTTCTTGGCGTCGAAGGCTCTGACAGTCAGCTTGTCCGTGATGGGGTCTTTGAAGAAGTGCTTGGCGGCTGTGAACGCGGAATCCGTGCCGATAGCAAGAGTCAGCTCATGATCCTTGACGCCAGCGGGGTGCATGTGCTTGCGATCGAGAAAACGCTTGAATACCGTGTTCACCATCCGCTTAGGGGCAGAGGGTGAGGGGGTGAGGGGGATGATGTTGGAGACGATAGGAGCTGAAGACATTGGGAACCTCTTAAAGATTGATCTTGACTTGAAGATCCTTTTTATTTACATGTATATATGTCGATGTAATTATTTTAACCCATCGACTCAGGAACCTCTTGAATCCCCCATCCTCATGTGTCTAGCATGAGGATGGGGGTTTTCCTTTTCACCCTTTGGACACCTCCTCAAAGGCATCTACAAGGGCGCGAACCTCAGGGTTGTGAAGGTAGAGGTCAAACAATGCGGTCGTGATCGACGTCAGTGTGCGCGATTGCGCGAGCGCGATCGTCTTCACCTTCGCGACCGTGTCCGCGTCGGCGCGTAGTGAGATTGCGACCTTCCCCGAAGGTTCGATTTTGTGATCCGAGATAGCAAAGTGTGCAGCCACGACAGGCCTCCTTGTGGTGAGCCCTGTCTTGTTGGGCTCACATATATGCGTTCTATTAAAAGACTATTGAGGATTGAGGACGATTTATGGGTTATTTATGATTTATTTTACATCTGACCTCTCTTTTTCTTCTGGGGGACGATCAGGTAGAAGTGTAACGGTAGTCCACTACCTCCCCAAGGCGATTGAGAATCACGCACCACAGGGCCGAGTTGGCACCCTTGGTTGGGCGCCGGAAGGTGAGGTGAGGACGGAGACGGTACGTGCTTAGTTGCAACAAGTGCTTCACCTCGGTGTCTCGTGGGAGGTAGGGGAGGTAGGAAGAACCCCACACGACCTCACCACCACAGGCGGTGGCGATGGCGTTCGCGGTGGCGATGAGGTGAGCGGTGGCGGGGGAAATTTCGGGGAGCTGGGGGAGCTGCGTTCTCTCAATTGGCACGGGGCACCTCTTAGCTTTGGATACGAGCCCTGTCTTGTTGGGCTCATATATATGTGATCTATTAAAAGACTATTGAGGATTGAGGACGATTTATGGGTTATTTATGATTTATTTTACATCTGACCTCTCTTTTCTTTGGGACGTGAGGGGGTGAGGAGATGAGCGTGACAAGAACGCAAGAAACCCCGAATGAAGATCTTGGTGATCTTCAATCGGGGTCATAGGGGACTAAGGGACGGTCTGTCTTTACGGTGACTGCTGGGTCACTAGGGTAGGGAGACAGATTAGGTCAAAGGGTCAAGATGATCCCGCATCTTGACCCATATATAGCATGAGAGCTGATGTGATGCAAGCGAGTGGAGTGTGTTGTGCGGGAGGAGCTGTGCAAGCTGTGCAGGGTGAAAAGGGGGTTGCACAGCACCTGCACAGATGATTCCCCTTATTATATGCGGGTTTAAGCCTTGCTGTGCAGCTGTGCAGGGTGTTTGGGGTTTGGGGACAGATATTTAGAGGGAGAGGGACATACATGGTGCCGTTGGGGTTTTGAGCATGTATGTCCCTCCCCTTACTTTTAGTGGAGGGTTTTACCCATTTACCCTGCACAGCTGCACAGACACCCCTCATCCCTAGATTCCGTGCGGGATTCCCGCTGTGCAAGTGCTGTGCAGGGGGGGGTCTGGGGTTGCACAGCTTGCACAGCAAGACAGACCATCTTCCCATCATCCCCATCATGACCCTCACCACTCCTTAATGACCGGGACGGTCATTAACCTCTCACAACCCATTCTCAAGATATTCTCAAGAATAAACCCCCCAATCACAAGAATCAGAACATTGCATAAGATATGTGGCTCAATCTTAACAATGATCCCTCAATCTTAACAATGATCCCTCAATCTTAACAATGGCCCCTTCAATCACAACAATGTTAACCTCAATCTCTCCTCCAAGAATGACAAGAATGACAAGATATCCAACCTTGTCATTCTTGGTGAGACTCGCAAACCCGCATAGAATATAGAGATCCTTACAAGAATGACAGAATGACAAGAATGACAAGAAAACAGGGTCTATATGGTTTTTTTGTTCTCAGTTCTCAGCTCTCAGCTCTCAGCAGTGGGATCTGATCACTCATAAGGGGGTACCCTGTTTTTACGTCATTCGTGTCATTCTTGTCATTCGTTAGTGTTTATGCGCACTTGCGCGATGACAGGTGGGGACCACCCTGTCATTCTTGTCATTCTTGCTCCAAGAATAACAAGATGGTCCCTCCTGCCCCCGCGTCACCACCATCACCACCATCACCCTCACCTCATCCCCCCGAACACCCCACACAACCCATTCTCAAGATATTCTCAAGATATTCTCAACAATGGTTCCAACAATCTCAAGATATTCTCAAGATATTCTCTCAAATAAAACCCCATTCTCACGAATCGAAAACATGGCATAAGATATTCTCAAGATAATCACAACAATGGTCGCACGAATCACAAGATATTCCTAACAATCGAGTCACCCCTAAATATCGACCCTCCAAAGAAGCCCCACAATCCCTTCCAAGCCCTCAACCCATACCCGAACCCGTGTGGGCCTTAGAATCGCTCTAAGGGGCTATCTGATGCCCTCTCGAAGAAAGGGGGGGTAAGAAGGTCTCTTCTTGTGGCCCGGAACACCCCCAAAAACCCCCCTTTAGCACTTGTTTTAATGGTTTCGGACAGGTAGGGGCGAAGCCTCTACCACAACCTAAAGGCACTGACAGGAGCCAATTATGACCTCAGATTTCTTGCACTTAAAAGTAGGAACCGCGTCAAAGCAGATCCCCCCAAACTTTCGACATGCGCACTGTGTGGCGGTTCTGGGGGTGGATTCGGTGGGAGCTTGCGCGGATCCCGAAAAACCCAACACGGTGTGGGCGGAAGCCTTTCTCTGCGCCACGCTTCGGACCGCCGTGGCTGAAAAAGTCCAGAACTGGACAGAAATCCGGCTAGAGCGGGAGATCGCCACCCTAGCCCAGAACGCGGAGCCCAAGCCTCTAAACCCCCAGCTTTTGGATTTGCTCAAAGTTTGCCAGATCGGGGACACCATTTTAATAGACCAGTATTTGCTCTCTGCGACTTTTGGAATCCTCTCCAAACAGGTACGCATGATTTTCAGACTTCTTGGTATGCAGGTCCTGACCCCAAAATTTATCAATTTAGGAAAAAAGATCGTGGTACTAAAAAAAGGTGCGGTGCTTTACTCGGAGGGAAAAACAAAGGCAACTTTCGACCTTTCAGTTTTAAAAGTGGAATACGGCGTTCACCTAAAGCCTAGAAAATTCCAAGTTTTTCAATTAATTTCCGCTTTAGAATAATAATCTTTTAATATTCTCGTATAGGGGGGACAAAGACCCCACCAGCTAAAACCCCGCTGGTGGGGTTTTTCCTTTCTTTTCAAAACAATTCCTCTGGACAGGAAAAGTGAAATAAAATGTCGAAAAGTAAAAAGACAAGAATCGAAATTAAAACACTCGAATCTCTTAGCGAGATCAGTGAGCTTGGTGAGACGTTTGCGCCAACCCCCTACGCGAACCCGTACCACGACTCCTATGACGCAAAAGAAGAAAGGAGAGCGGAGCTTACCGATCTCTGGCGCACCAATGGCACCCACAATCTGAGGCACGTTGGCGTAGCTCTGAAGGGCGTAGAAGATGGAATCCGGGCGCATCAAAATGTCCACACGCCAGCTCGGTTTGGCGATCAGTTGTACACGGTCAAAGACATCGCATTAATCCTCTCTGAGGTTGATGGTGCTATGGCGGGAAATATTATGTCTGCGATGAGGGGGAACTCGCGGGCGGCGGGAATCGCGATCTATGTTTCGCTGGCGTTGCTAGAGCTTGACGGGGAGGTGGAATAAATGACGACATCGACAAAGCCCTTAACAGGTAAGCAGAGGCGCTTCGTCGATGCGTACATGGGATCGTGCGAAGGTCATGGTGTCCGCGCTGCAAGGCTTGCTGGGTACCTTGGGGATGAGGACACTTTGGCCGTCACGGCCTCTCGCCTCATAAGATCGGCTAAGATTTCCAAAGAAATTGAACAGCTTCAAGCCTCGTCACCTCTTGTAGCGACAAGAGACGAACGTCTCCAAGTCTTGACGTCGATGATGCGTGACAGCACCCTCTCCCCAAAAGATCGTCAGAGAGCTATCGAACTCCTTGGCAAAACGTTTGGCGATTATATCCAAAGAGTCGAGCTGAGTGGTCCCGATGGATCGGCTATCCAGTCTGAGAGTCGCATAGACCTGTCCTCTCTCTCCCTTGACGACCTCAAGGGGATCAAGGGGGTGTGATGTCTGATTCTTATTCAAGCTACATCGATCTAAAGAAGAAGAGCTTAGTAATTCGTGGTTCCCGCGAAGCATTTGATCGTGACGTTCAAGCCGAAATCTGCCGAAGATCCTTCCTCGATTTCGTCAAAGCTCTTCACCCCGAATGGGTTTTGCCTTGGTTCCACCTTAGACTGATCCAAGAGATCCAAGAGTGGGCTGATGCGCCGGATCCTTACGGCCTAATCCTGTCGATGCCCCCCGGTCATGCGAAATCCGCATATGCGAAGCTCGCCGTGGCATGGATGTTGGTCCGTGATCCGGATCATCATGTGGCTTACGCTTCCTATGCTCAAACCTTAGCAGAGCAGCAGGTGAGCGGGCTATTCGAGATCCTTGATGATGAGATTTTCACAAAGTATTTCGGTCAGTACCTGAATGATCGGCGCGTGGTGACAGACGCCTCTAAGGGGTCAAAGAGGACACAAGATTACGCTGAGGTGATTGGACACGATGGCTGGGTAAAAGCTGTGGGGCGCGGAGCCGGATTGACGGGATTCCGGGTGTCCTTGGGGGTGGGGGATGATCTCCTAAAAGACGCCGGAGAAGCCCGGAGCGCCTCCGTGGAGAGGGAGACAAGAGAGTGGTTCACTAGGACCCTAAGCACCCGCAAGATGGTGGGTAAGCCATTGAGATTGCTTATCTTGGCGACGAGATGGTCGGTCGGGGACCTCAGTGGATGGCTTCTCCAAGAGCAGCCGGACGACTGGAAAGAGGTTAGGTTCCCCGCCTTGAAGGAATCCCCACCATCGGAGGATGATCCCCGTGAAATCGGGGAAGCCTTATGGGATCCCGTGGCAACCTATGCGGATCTTGTCAAGCTAAAAGCCCTTGATCCCGAAGGATTCC
>Ga0222708_1000443_pt1 | contig 10831 bp, 10 predicted proteins | sample AntAcemetage1576_FD_179806 | JGI IMG/M metagenome (GOLD analysis project Ga0222708, IMG submission 179806) | Saline water microbial communities from Ace Lake, Antarctica - #1576 | ecosystem: Environmental > Aquatic > Non-marine Saline and Alkaline > Saline | place: Antarctica: Ace Lake... | reverse complement strand
GTTGTCATCATTTTCAGTGTATCTTATAAAAGCGTTGCTTGTGTTTGCTTTGAGAGTATCAATATCATCGTTGATGTCTATAATATGCTGTCCGCCAGTAATCAATAAATCTATTGCGTCAATCTCTGCTTCTATGTCATCTAATCTTAAATCTATCGCTAAATCTGCGTAAATACGTTCTGCCCTCTCCGTATTAATATTTGTCTGTAAATTTGCGTCACCCTGTTGCCTTGATAAAATTTCGCCTGATAAATTATTTTGTAAAGTTTCATCACCTTGTTCTCGTAGTAATATTTCACTTGATAAATTATTTTGTATAGTTTCATCACCTTGTTCTCGTAGTAATATTTCACTTGATAAATTATTTTGTATAGTTTCATCACCATCTGCTCGTGTGGATATTTCACTTAATAAATTATTTTGTAAATTTGTAACTCTTATATTTAAAGCGTTTATTTCATCTTCCGTTTCACCTAATAATGAGTCTTTTCCAACCATTGATAATTCGTTTAAATCATTATTTGTATAAGAATCCATCTATATAATATAAGGGGATTTTAAAATTCACCTTTAACCCAAATTTTTGATAAACACATAAAAATTACAACTCGTACACGTTAGTATGCCCCTACTAAATATTGACAACTTTTGATTTATGTGCTTCTCTTATTAATTTATTTACTTCTCTTCTGATAAGTCCAGTAGTATTTATGTTATATTCTTCAATCGCTTCATCTCGTCTTCCCGCTAAAACACTATCAATATTAATCTGTTCTAACGGTTTAATTGGTCGTATACTTGGTTTAGTTTCTTTAACGGGAGTAAAGGGCGGTAATGGAATAGGAGTTGATGGCATAATAGGTTCTTCTCTTTCTATTGTAGATTTTCCTTTAACCTCGTCCTCATATTCTTTAATAGCTAATCTAACTAATTGTTTTTGATAAGTTAATGCGGATAAAGGGTTTGATTGACCTAATGCTTTGTCACCATCGGGTAATACTATTGTTTGGGTTTGTGCTAATGTTCTTTGTTGTGGAAATTCACTTGAAACGGGAATAAGTCTATTTATTGTTCGTATAGACCCAGATGATGATACTTTTTTACGTTTTTGACGTCTTACCTTTTGCTTACTCTTTTCATGAATATGAATATTAACTATTTGATTTCCTGCTTTTGTAACAGTGTATTTTTTAACCATTGTATATATATATATACTTTTATAAAAAAAGTATAGCAAAAATAATTAAATTGTATAAAATGGAAAGGTTCGGAAAACCTACGGTTTTCTGATTAACTTAAGTTTATCAAAATTACGATAAAATTCATTAAGTCGTTGATTATAAAATAAAAATGTATGCGGTTCATCAAAAACATAATCAAATAAATTTATCATTTCTTTCTTAGATAAACCAAAAATTTCGTCGCTCATTGTTTCAATCTCAATGAAACTTTTTGGTTTGAAAAGAATATATACATCAATTAAACTTCGTATAGAGCGGGGGCAATTTTTTAACGAAATTAGTGAAATTATGATGTTTATGCGGTAATGTCTATGTTTAAATATTAATTTTTTTAGATGTTTTTCTAATTTTATATCTTTAAGTTCTTCGGAAAAATCATCAATGATAAGACACGAATTAAAACCTTCTTTTTTGTTTTCTAATGCCTGTTCTATAATATTGTCTAAATTAGCAACGGTTAACTCGTGATATAAACGGGTTGGTTCGTGATTTTTAAAAGGATGATTGACTTCACTATTCATTACTTCCAATGGAGTCATATAGAAGACACTTTCAAATTTTTTATAATAGACTCTACCTTCATTACTTTTATTTGTCATAATGGAATTCATAAACGTAGTTTTACCTGTTCCCATACCACCAGACACAACGATACAACTATTTTTATCGGGAAATGGAAGCGGTACACCTAATGACGAATCTATAGTTTGCTTGGTAGGTATTATTTTTAAATCATTGGTTTCAATTGTTTCTATTAACATATAACATATTAATAGAAAATAATCCATACACTATACCCGTTTCAATCTAAATGGTTTTATAACTTCTTCAATTTTTTTCATAGGTTCTTGTTTTTTTTTCTTCTCTACAGTAGGCGGTTCATCTTCACTACTTGATTCATCTTCATAAACAACTTGTTTTTTAGTTGGTTTTTTAACTTTATCAATTGCGCTTGATGTCGCATAGGGGGTCGTAGGGGGATGTAATCCCCTGCTTTTCACGAGTTCATTATCCAATTTTTTAACTGCTAATGATTCCTCACTAATTCCTAATAATTTTAGTGCTTTATTACGTTGATTAGAAATTTTAGTTTTTTCTTTTTCTACATCTTTAATAATTTTATTTTCTGCTATTTTACTACTACGTGATTGACGTCCTTTTTCTAACGCTTTTTTACGTGCGTCAGTCATTTTATATGGTTTCTTGTCAATTCCGCTTGATGTCGGTAAGGGGGTTATAGGGGGACGGCGTCCCCTATTTTTTTCTACTGTATTAGTATCTTCAATATCTGTCAATTCATCGTCCGTTATTAGAGTAGGTTCTTCTCCGTTATCTGTCATAGTATATATTACCTAAAGATAATAAAACGGGTATAAAAGCGTTCCGCTTTTTTAAACGTTCAATGACGATTAAAAACTTTAGTTTTTAATAGTTTAAAATTATAGAAAAGTATTTTATAAATGTATGTATAATATATAAATGTGGCACGAAGATTATGAAATTGTTTTAGAAGGTATCCGTGAAAATGCTATTATTTTAAGAAAAAGACATACTAAAAATTACTTGAGTTATAAAGCAACATTAAAATACTATAAAATTCCTATATTGATAATTTCGGGAGTGAATTCTGTAGCCTCTGTTGGTTTAGAGCGGTATTTTCCACAGCATTATATTAGTATGACCACATGCCTCTTAAGTCTCTTAGTAGGCTTAATAGGTTCTGTTCAAATGTATTTAGCGTTGGAACAAAATATGGAAATTTCATTAGTTGCTTCTAAGGATTATTATTCACTTGCTACAGATATTTATACATTATTATCATTACGTAGAGAACACCGTAACATGAAAGGAAGGGAAGCGTTAGACAAATATTATAATATTTATCATAGTATCACTGAAAAATGTAATATTATAAACAAAAAATATGATGATGCTTTATTTAAAATTCCTACTTTACCAGATAACGAAGATTTAAGAATTAGCATACCTAATTTTGTAGGAGATAATAATAGCGATTCATCTTAACAATTCGGCTTGTAGTCCGTTCTTTTGTTAAGCTTTTTATAAAAGCTTAGTTGAGTTTCGTAAAATTTGCTAATGAATGAGATTCTAATGTTCCAAGAATTTTATCACCTGCGAAATGTAAAATCTTACCTGTTACGCTATGTTGTAATTTAGGTTTTAAATAATTTAATACTTTTCGTCCAATACTTGGTTTAGCGTTAGATTTATACGTTTTTATAGTTCCTATTAACGTTGATTTAGCGTTTTCAGAAATAGCATCTCCTTTTATCCTGTGATGTGTTGCCTTATTTTCAATTATTTTATATGCGGGGTTTGATTTTGCTAATCCTTTTTTTTGTAACGGCGAAGTCCCAGCGTTAAATGTATCTAAACTTTCTACATTATCCCTAACAATTTTTGATTTAATCATTGCGTGTTGGAGTGTCGTAGCACCAAGTGAGTGACCGCTTAAATGAATTTTAGTATCAGCGTCTTTATCTTTCAATGTTTTTACTATTTCCTCTGTTCTTTTTGCCCTATCATTAAATAATTTAGTATGAGATGCTTGACCTAATAATATTTTTAAATCAGTTTTTAAATCCCTCTTGGCAGTATCAGCGTTTAAATCTGTCCCTCTGTGAGTTATTACATGATGATTCTCAGTATTATGCTTAAATGTTTGAATATCATTATCAGACAATTCTTCTACTTTTGTATAATTTTCGGGAGATTTATCTGTATATGATGCTTGTGATGCTTTTACTAACTCCAGTCTTGTAGGCATTATATATATATATATAAACTTTTATTAAAAGTTTAGCAAAATCCTTTTATTTTATGTTTTTATAATTAAATACATAAAAATTTTAACTGGTACGAGTTAGGATGCCCCTTTAACCCAAACCGACTTTTACTTCGTTGAAAAGCGGAATTGATAAGTCCCTACTTTATTTATTTACGGTAACAGTTCTATCCATCATGTTGAATTCTACAATTAAATCGTGTAGAGCAAAGGTATTAACAGTTGATGCTAACAACGAACCACCATCACCTTGAAATTCTACGAATGTATTGCTGTTCAATGTGTCCAAACCTGAAATAATTGAGTTAGAACCAGTTTCGTGTTCAAAATCTAAACCAATTACGAAAGCAGATGTAGGGGTTAATGCTTGATTTTTATAATCGGTAGAATTAAATACACAATCCAATGATGTGCTATGTAAGGCGTGAAAAGTTTTGACAACTTCCGCCATAGCCTCACCTCCGCCTCCCAAGCAAGAAACAGCGGTAGACGGATACGATTTCCCTTCTATACGGTATTGATATTGCTTTAAATTACCTTGTGTTCTTGAACCAATAGTATTCTTATCGTGAGCAAAAGCAGTTGAAAGACGCATACATGTGTAGAAGTTCTTCAAGGATGAATACCGTGCGGGAATCAATAGAGTATTTTGTGTGGAAGCGGTCATGGTTGTCTGAAACGAACCCACTCCAGTTCCATGTAGTTTTAATACGTTATTTGATTCTGCGATAATTTGAGCCATAACATTTGGTAAAACATCAATATAGTCCGCTTCAATAGCGATGTCACTCAATTCATAATGATTAGATGTAGAAGTTCCAGCAACTTTAACGATAGCATAATCGGGTTGTGCGAATGTCAATTTCAATCTCATACCGTCTATCCCAGCCGGGCAATGCGTTCCAGCCATCGTCCCAATAACTCCAGAATATAGCGGTACAACCACCCTAATTCCAGCAGTATTGTCTCCTTCAATAATTCTACCAACTTTAGCACCATTGCCTGAACCGTGTAAAATACTTCCTAAATTAGTAGAACGTGATAATGGTTGAAAATCCTCAATAATGGAAGCAAAAACGTTATAATCGTTAATTAGTTCAATAGTTGTAGAACCAATATCCAGTTGTAGCGACTCAATTAAACTTGACGGCGAACCGTTGGAAAAGGCAAAGTCATCACCCGCTACAAGAGGGCATTTTACAGTAAAAGCAAGGTAAGAATTACCTCCGTTAATCATTGCGTTTCTTGATGCGGGATAGGCAAAATAAACCTCTTTTGTTTCACTTCCTCTAAGGGTAAAACCTTGAGTATTTTCAGGATTGATAGTCACACGTCTGCTTTTTCCTCCACCCATGTTTCTGTATTCAGTTAAGTCCATTGCTTGAGTAATTGCGGTTTCCATCTTATTATATATATTATAGTAAAGAAAATAATTCTCATATTATTTTATTTAAACGATTAAAAACTAAAGTTTTTCATCGTCATTGAACGTTTAAAAAAGCGTAACGCTTTTATATCCGTTTTAATCCATATTACTCAATTGTTTCAATTTGAAATTGAACGAAAAAATCACAATTTACTGAATTAGATGAATTTATATTAATTAATTCTATTTTAAAAGCGTCTAAAGGTATTTCATTAAGCATAAATTCCGTTTGTTGAAACATTGATGAATTTGATTGAGTCCAATAATTATTAGAAGAATTTAAACTAAACCCATCACCAACAACGCCTAAAGGAACGCCCGCACGTTTTACTTGAACACCATTTAATATATAATTATAATTTCCTCTAAAACCTGATAATCCTTTCAATAAAAATACGTGTGGTTCGGGATTTGTTTTTTCATTTGCCTCTTTAACACTCATTGCTAAACCTATACATTTAACTAAAAAACGTTGATTAGGATTAGTCTTGTACACCTCTGTAAAATTAAATGTGCCTGTATTTGATGCTGTTGATACGGCAAAACATTGTTGATTTATTGCTACTACTTTGTGAGTCATTTATATATATATATATATATAAAAGTATTTTAAACTATTATTTCCTAAAAGGGTTATTCATTTCACCTTTTTCTACAAGCTTTTTACCAAACATTATACCTTTTCCCGCTTCGGCAATTCCTGAACGTAATATTCCTAATCCTTTATTAGCACCCATCAATAACGGTATTGCTTCCGGAACTACTGATGCTATTAATGGAGAAACTACTTTAATACCAGTTTCTACTCCAGATACTATTTTTCCCGCTATAGGAATTGCTTTTTTCTCCACAAAATTTAATACTTTATTACCTAATTTCAATGATGTGCTAACCGCTTTTTGTCCTATCTTACGAACGCTATTACCTACTTTTTGAAAAAATCCCATTTATATACTTAATAAAGATTATTTTTTATTTATATTTGTAAATTGTTCCTTACTAATTTCGTCATAATCTATATTTTTCCTAAACTGTGATATGCGAGTTTCTTGTAAAATTTCACTCTTTTCCAGTGTAAAGTCTATGCGAAATGTTATATGAAAAAAATGCTTACCATTTGTTGATAATAACCTTCCATTATCGTCTGTTATAGAAACATCTAAAACACTTAGCACTTTAGACGATATTGTCGAGTAAAACGGTTGATTATTGAAAAATGTTAAATATGAATTTATTGATGTTGATATTGGAATTCTTAATAATTTTTTTGATGCTCCACCTTTAGGATTTATTTCATCATTCAAATTTTCTATATTATTTAAACAAATATTAACACCGCTTGTATAAATTAAATTTACTGTATAAGACATTAGCGGATATTCTATATTAAAGTTATATGTTCCCTCTTCAATTCCTAACAAATTGTAACAATTTTGTTCTGTATTATGTATTGTAAAATTAGGATTACCACCTGTTGATGGTATGATTCTTATTTTTGAAAATCTAACATTAAATTCAATATTGAAAGGTAAAGAATCATCATTATTTATTTCACTTTTTAACGTTGATATGCTAAAGTTTCCATTTGGTAAATTATATGTTTGTACTGTTGTAGAATCATCACTATATCGTATTTTATCATTGGTTTCGTTAAATACATAAAACGATAATGGAATACTTACTGCTTCCACTCCAATCATCATCTTAATTTTTGACTGTGGCGGTATTATTATTGGCGTAGATAATTGAAATTGTCTTCTCATGTGCTCTGTTCCTATAGCATTAGGGTTATCACTATCACAAAATACTTTTTTTGAATTATAATGAGTATCCATTTATTTATAGTTAGATTATAAATAAATGTATTTTTAAAAACTTTTAATACTACTACAATATTAATTGTTTTACTTAAACGATTAAATTATTAAAGGTATTACTTTTCCAGATTCTTCAACCGTTCCCTTTGAATAATCCCCGCATTTACTTATTTTGCTACCTGAACTATATTGTAAATATTTTTCTTTTGATAAACTTGAAACACCGGATAAGAAATTCCAATTATCTGTATGAACTTTATATCCTTGACTCATTTTTACATAATCCTGAATCCAAATTGTCGAAAATCCTTCATCTTTGTATAGATTTATAGTATCTTTATAATCATAATTCTCTTCATTCGTGAATATAATTGTTTTTTCCAAATCATTAGTCGTCTTGTTTTTATAAATATTTTTAGTATTTATACCTTTAAATTTACGAATAACCATTTTTTTTAATTTACCAACTTCCTCATATGATAATGGTTTATGATAATCCTCATCTTTATAATTCTTGTCGACTAACATATACGATTTACAACCCAAAAAGACACCTAATTTATAACCACCTTCTACTGTTCCTGATTCGTTGGTCAAGTCACCAAGTTTTTCACCCTTAACGCATAAACAATATTTTTCTGCTAATTCTTTATTTTCTTCTTTTGATAAATCTAAATCTGTTATGACGGAATCCGTATCACAATAATATACTTCACCATTGCTTTTTTTTAAATCCATCATAAGAGTATAAAGTTCTGTCCTTGCGTAAGCAGTAGTAAATTGTGCGATAATTATATTAGCACATTTAGCATCTAATTTTTCCTTTGTTCTTATTAAAGTCTTTTCACCAACATCTTCAAATCCTAACAATCTATTACGACATAAATGTTTGTTGATATAAGCACTCTTTTTTTGCGGATTTTTAAATTGTTGAATTGATAGCTGTTCGTTATCACTAATTTTTATACCCCAAAAACCGTATAATGAGTTAACAATAATTTTACTCATAGCACGACGAGCGTCATTTTTTGCTAACTCTGCGTCTTTTTTTGCTTGAAATAATTTATCTACCATGCTTTTAAAATAAGTTGCTTTTTGATGTCCGTAATCTAAAATCTCAATAGGCGTAATCTCATATCCTAATTTATTATCAATGATATACCTCCATTCTTCTGTAGTAATCCATAATAATTTACTATTTTCAAAATGTGAAAAGCATAATTTTCCAACCTCGTCCTTATAAGGTAAATATGGTTTCATTGTAAAGTCCGTAGTTCTTACATAACATTTAACCATACCAAACCATTTTTTATTAAACGGTAATCCTGAAATATCTTTTTTAGTGTAAGTTCCGTATGGATATGGATTTTTTGCCATCACATACGGATATAAACTTGTAAAATCATAATAGTATAATTCCTTTTTTACTTCACCAATATGGAAACATTCACATCTTCCACCATAATAGTAATCCTTTAATTCTAAATATTGATTAAATGGTATTTCATATAACGGTATATTCTTAAAATCGTGAGAATTTATAAAGAATTTACGGGCAGTGGAAGCACAAGTCAATGCTTCTTCCAATTTAATACCATAATCATCTTGGTACACTTTTTTCATAGCATCTACTAATTCGTATAAACCTAATACATCATTTTTAAGGTATGGTAATGCTTTTTCTTTAATACTCATAAAATTATCACAATTTACTGTTTTATGGTCAATGTCACCTACTAATTTTTTTGTTTCACATTTAAATTCTTTTAATAAATTTTCTAATGAACCCGCACATAGAATATATGAATCACGGAACTCCACAGTTAAATTATTTGATAATTTAATAGAGAACTGAAATATTCTACCGTCTTTTATAAGGGTATTCATAAGCGGTATATTAACTTGAATAATTTTATATATAAGTTCGTAAGCGTCAAATTTACCACCATTGTGAGCGTATAATAATAGTTTATGATTGTGAGTAGTATCTTTTATTTTAATTTTTGATAATTTATTTATAAATTCCATAGAAATGTCCTTATCATGATAAATATATTGATAATTTTCCTTATAATTACCACCAATATTATGAGTCCAACCTACTGCGTAGGGTTTTACATCACGGGTTCGTTTTTCTGTAGCATCAGCATTATACGTTTCATAATCATATGAACCCCAATATATAGCAATAGGTTTTAATTTTTCCTTAATTATAATTTTTTTTTGTATTTCTTTACTTTTTTCATTCAATACATCATTTACTAATTGGTTATATTTCTTTTCATTATTCTTTTTAGTTAAATCAATCATACATACATCATATTTTAATTCTTCCAACTCTTTTATCTTACCATACTCCATTTTTTCCTGTCTTGTAAAATTTTGTTCAAAAGCAACCTGATTAAACGATTCTTTTCTTACTACTAACGCAAATGAATGCGACGCATAAATTAAAATACTAATCTCACCATCTACACGATAATTTTTAGGCGGATTTACTGAAAAATTTAATATTAAATTTTCATCATATACATGAATTATTTTTTTAATAGCACCCGATATAAAAGTAAGTTTTTCCGTTAAATTCATAGAGTCGTTTATATTTTTTTTTGCCCAAGTATCAACACGATTAGTCATATTTTTATAGTCGGTATTTCCTTCCGCCATAAGACACGCACGGGCAACACATAGCGTGTATGTAGAAGGGGATAGAATTAACCATTTGTTAAGAAATTTCATAAATTGATTTTTTGGTAATTTTTCGTAAAGTCTTGTCATTAATTCTTGTAGCAATTTATCGTTTTCTTTACAACCAAAAACATATGATACGGGTAAATTTGGTCGATTAAAATACTCAATACTTAAACCTAAAAATTCCACTTCATCATTATATTTTTCTTTAATTTCATTTATTAAAAGTTGTAAATTTAAATGTAATCCATTATACGATGAAAATGGAGTTTGGAAAAATTTTTCAGTATTTTCCGCTTTTATGCGAAGAACTATAGCAAATGCGTTTGCGTTTTTATCAACATTTGCTAATCTTTTTTGAATGAAATAATAAATACCCTTTTCTCTTGAATCATTAAGAAACTCCTTAAAATCTACTGACTTACTCTTAGTGATTTCAATAATCGTTTTATCACCAATTAACGAAACTTGTTCCGTAGTTTTACCTAAAGGTTTTGAGAACATGCTTGGTTCATTTGGCGGGTCAATTTTTGAAATTGTAAATTGTCCTCTAATAAATGAATTTGGTTGTTTTTTTAGTGATGGAACTGATACCGCTTTAATGTTATGTAACAATAATTGAGATGATAGTTCGTTATAACCTTTTGCGTAACCAACTTGTTTGTTGTCTTTTGTAATTGAGAAGTGAGCGATTCTTGGCATTCTATATATATATACAATATATAATAATTTGACTTTAAACCATTTTAATTATAATAAATCAATTTTATACGATTTTGCTTAAAATCCTATAATATTAATTTTTTCCTAAACATTTCGGATTTTTCATTTTTTCGGAAAAGTTTTGGAA
>Ga0222708_1000441_pt1 | contig 10865 bp, 10 predicted proteins | sample AntAcemetage1576_FD_179806 | JGI IMG/M metagenome (GOLD analysis project Ga0222708, IMG submission 179806) | Saline water microbial communities from Ace Lake, Antarctica - #1576 | ecosystem: Environmental > Aquatic > Non-marine Saline and Alkaline > Saline | place: Antarctica: Ace Lake... | reverse complement strand
CCTTGTCGTCATTCTGCAACGCTGCGGCCAAACCCAGGGTGAGGGCTTTCGCCATCGGAAGAATCTCAGTCCTGACTTCAATGTCGGTCTCAGTGTTGGTCTCAGTGCCGGTCTCAGTGCCGATCGCAGTGCTGACGTCGCCCATCACGCACCCCCCTCGAACGAGGCTTCGTAGTCGCGCAGTTGCTGACGTTGGGCATCGATGACCGGATGCTGCTGGCTGTACACGTGGGCAAACATCGATTCCGGCGGCGGCGGTTCTAGGGCAAGGGTGCGGGCTCGCGCGTCTGCGGCAAACTGCTCGGCTTCGTCGGCCACTCCGGCAAAGAAGGCATCTCCCTCGCCCAGCGAGCGCAGATAAACCTCAAACCGGGAGATGGGGTCGCGGGCCAGCCAGTACTGAAACTCATCTTCGTCACGGTACTTCGACGGGTCATCGCTCGTCGTGTGAGCGCCAATACGATACGTCAGCGCTTCGATGAACTGGGGTCCGCCGCCGCTGCGGGCAGCATCGAGGCTCGCCGCCGTAGCCGCGTAGCTCATGAGCACATCGTTGCCGTCAATTTGCACACTGGGAATACCGAAGCCGCGGGGGCGGTGAAACAGTGGCGTGCGCGATTGAACCCGCACGGGAACCGAAATGGCCCAGTGATTGTTCTGCAAGAAAAAAACCTGCGGGGTTTGATAACTCTGCGCAAAGACCAGCGCCTCGTTGACGTCGCCCTGACTCGTGGCGCCGTCGCCGAAGTAGACCATGACCGCGATGTCACGCTCAAGGTCTCCCGTGCCGACCAGCCCATCCAATTTGACGCCCATCGCATAACCGGTGGCGTGCAAGGTTTGAGCGCCCACCACGAGCGTATAAAGGTGAAAGTTGCCGGTGTCTTCAGGAACCCAGCCACCGTGCGTGAGCCCGCGCAACATTTTGATAATCTGCACGACATCGAGCCCACGAATGTGCCCGACCGCGTGCTCGCGATAGGCCGGAAAAATGTGGTCTTGCGGCCGAGCGGCGAACCCAGAGCCCACCTGGGCGGCCTCTTGACCAATACTGGGAACCCACAGAGCGAGCTGGCCCTGCCGTTGCAAATTACCGGCCTCGACATCGAAGCGGCGAATGACGGTCATGGTGCGATAAAACTCGCGAAGTTGCTCGTCAGTGAGCGCTTCGACGTAGGGCAGGTACTGCTCAGTTGCCTCACTGTGCACCCGCGTGCCATCGGGCGCCAGCAGCTGCAGGGTCTCTGGCGTGTATGACATGGATTCCACTCTAGGCCCGGCGATGCGGGCCCCGGTCAGAGGGTTCGAACAACCTCGTTGGCGATGCGCACCAGAGAAGCCACAGACTCGGCTTCGCCAATCGACACCCGGATGCCCTCTGAAGCGAAGACCCGTGCGACGATTCCGGCCGCAGCAAACGCTTCACTCGCGGCTGCTGTCGCCGGCCCCGTCGGCAGCCACACAAAGTTGCCCTGCGATACCGGCACAGCCCAGCCCTGGTCGCGCAGCGTGGCCTGCACTTCGTCGCGCCGCACGGCCAGCTCGCGCACCCGCGCGATCAACTCAGGCTCAACCTGCATCGCGGCAAGCACGGCACGCTGTGCCGCCTCAGTGACACCGAGCGGAATCGCCGTGCTACGCGCCGCATCCAGCACAGAGACGGGGCCAATCGCGTATCCGACGCGGAGCCCAGCTAGCCCGTAAGCCTTCGAGAAGGTGCGCAAAATTACCAGGTTGGGGTAGCGGCGCACCAGGGCAGCGCCGTCAACCGCAAACGGGTCGTCGACGAACTCGGCATACGCTTCGTCGAGAATGACCAGCAGATCGGTGGGCACTGCAGCCATAAAGGCGGCGAACTCGTCTGCGGTTACCACTGTTCCGGTGGGATTGTTCGGAGTGCAGACCATAATGACTCGCGTGCGATCGGTCACTGCCGCCGCCATTGCAGAGAAGTCGTGCCGAGACTGCGCGGTCAACGGCACCGGTACCGCTGTCGCTCCCGCCACCGTGATGAGGCCCGGATACGCCTCGAAGCTGCGCCAGGGGAACACAACCTCGTCGCCGACAGTGGCAGCAGCGCTGATCAGCTGGGCCAGCAACGCAACCGAGCCGGCTCCGACGATAATCTCGTCGGGCGTAACAGAGTGCCGCTCACCCAGGCGCTGCCGAACAACGAGAGCAGTGGCGTCGGGATACCGATTGATGTCGAGATCACGAATGGCAGCCAGTACAGCCGGATGCGGCGGGAAGGGATTCTCGTTGCTCGAGAGTTTGAACGAATCTGCAGTGGCAGGGCTGCCCTGCTTGTAGGCGGGTAGCGCCACAATCTCGGGGCGCAGACGCACCGGTGCAGTCACGGGAGCGGAACTAACGGTCACCCGCTGAGACTACGGTGCCGACGCTGTGCCGCCCTGATGGCGGGCTGAGTTCATTGCGGGCTGAGTTCATTGCCAACTGGGTTGATTGCCAACACTGCGGTGACCTGGGCATAGTTGAGGCATGGCCCGCTTTCTGTTTCGCCTGATCATCAACACCACTGCGCTGTGGCTGACAACCCTCATCGTCGACGGGGTCAAGGTCGTCTCTTACGGCCCCACCGGCGACACTGTGGCGCTGGTGTTGACTTACCTGCTGGTCGGCGGAATTTTCGGCATCGTGAACTCGGTCATTGGCAACGCCATTCGCATTGTTGCCTTTCCGCTGTACATCGTCACCCTGGGTCTAATCGCTCTCGTCGTCAACGGATTGCTGCTGCTGTTGGTCGCCAATATCTCGAGCCTTCTCGGGTTTGGGCTTACCGTCGATGGCATCTGGTGGGGCGTGCTGGGCGCTTTGGTGTTGGGCCTGCTGGCGTGGCTGTTCGGCGTACTGCTACGGCCCTTCATCAGGCGCAAGCGCAGCTGACCGCTCTCACACCGTCGCGCGTGAACCGTCAGCTGCTGCCCGGCAGGCGGATGGCGAGGTAAGCGCTGCGCACACCCGTCGGTCGTGCTTCTGCACGCTGTGCCGCATGGGGAAGGGCGGCAATGGTTGCCCGCAGGCCGGCGTGACCTGCGGCATCGGCCGTTGCCGCGGTGCGTCGGTACAGCGAGAGATGGTGTGCCGGCAGGGCGCCCTCCCGTGGCATCGACTCGGTGAGGGCATCCGCACGCACGATCACTGCGGTCGTGTCGCGGCGAATGCCCGACAGCGCTGGCACGAGATCATCACGATGCTCGATCACAATCGCCGGATACTCACCCCGCACCGGCAGTGCGCCGGTCGGCGCGCCGACGGTGACCAGCCCGGTCGTGCGGTAGTCGCCCGATTCGGCGAGTACCGTCGCGATCGCCCCGCCCTGCGAGTAACCGGTGAACACCACCGAGGTTTCAGGCGTGACGCCCTCGGCGACCAGGGCGGCCCGCACCGCCTGCAGCGACGAGCCCTGCTGCTCCGCGATGAGCGCGATGTTACTGGCCATATCGAACGGCCGGTCGCCGCCGATCGGCGCATCAGCATCAGTGCCAGCGAGGTACACCTCGACGTGCTCAGAGCCATCGGGCATCGTGTATCGCTCAATCGTGATGGGAATCGACGGGTCTGGAATGCGATTTACCCGCTCTGCCAGTGATGTGGGAGCGTCAAAAAGTAGGGTTGGCGGCGTTCGACGAAGCCCGAGCGCTGAGTCATCGGCGGATGTGGCGCCAGCGCTCTCTGCTCGCACTCGTTCTGCATCCCCGCGTGCTGCGCGCACTTGTTCTACGCGAACAGGGGCGACTCCGTTCGCCCCTGCGAGCGCGGCCACACCCACGACGCTGAGGGCCACAGTGTCGATGCCGGTGATTCGCAGGCCACCCTCGCCGACCATGCTGACGAGAGCGGGGGGAAGACCGACTGCACCAAGGGCGGCGTCGTCAAGATTCGACAGCACAACGCGCAGTGCATCCAGAACGGCGGGCTCACTGAGCACCGGTAGGAGGTGCTGAGCGGCTGTACCCGCGTTTCGAGCAGCCACATCACGCAACCGCGAAGGGATCAACCCCCACACGAGTGCGACACGGCTCGCGACAACAAACAGGCTCGGGGCGAGCAGCAGGCCCAACCGCGACGCCAAAAACCCTGCCGCAGCGGCAACCTGCGAGGTTAACAGCTCAATCGCTGTGGCGCGCGCGCGCTCGGCTCCGTCGTAGAGGGAGCTGGCAGTACGCACGGCCTGCCCGAGAGCGTGCAGACGTTCACTTGATTGAGCGATGGAGCCCTGAGCGCGGCCGAGCTCGGGATGCTGCATAGCGCTGTCATCGAGGCGCAACTGCGACAACCACACGGCGGCGTCACGGCACTGGTCGGCGGCAAGGCGCAACACCTGGGCCAGATGATCGAGCTCTCCTGTGTCCACGCCGGTCACAGCACTGCGGCCAGGCTCAACGCTCAGAGCACCCGTCATGGCAGGGGGTTGTCGATGAGGGCGGCCCTTTTCAGCAGGTCGAGGCACACACCCTCAAGTCGGTGAATTTCTCGACGCAGCAGTTCGCGCTCACGCTCCACCACGAGGTGCAACGTCGCGCGGGCGGGCCCCCGCCAGTCGGCGAGCGCTGACTCACTGGGCAGCATCTGCACCGCGGTGACAAGAGCACCAATGGCATCGTTGACGATAAGCACTCGTCGTCGCAGATCACCCTCGGCCGCATCGAACACGCGACACTCCCCTCCCCGCCGTTCTGCGCGCCGTCACCCGAGAGTGCCCTTCCGGTCGCGCCTTTTGCCGTTGCGTGACGTGACACGTGACCGCCTCTGACCGATGGCCGTGTGTGGAGGAGAGAGCAACTGCGAGAGAATACAGAAAGCGGGCTACGGCACCGCGCCCCCCAGAATTCGACAGGGAGTCGTCTCATGAGCCCGCTTAGCATCCAGCCCCTCAGTCCCCTCGACGGGCGATACCAGGCCCAAGTGGCAGCCCTCAGTGAGCACCTCAGTGAGGCGGGCCTGAACCGTGCCCGTGTGCAGGTCGAAATTGAATGGCTCATTCACCTCACCGAACACCAACTGTTTGGGTCGCGGCGCCTCACCGCTGACGAGGTTCGGCAGTTGCGGGCAATCGTCACCGAATTCGACGACGACGACGTTGACGATCTTGCACGCCGCGAAGCCGTAACTCGACACGACGTCAAAGCGGTCGAATACTTTGTGCGCGACAAGCTCACAGCGGTCGGCTTGGGCGACCTCGCCGAGCTCACGCATTTTGCCTGCACCAGCGAAGACATCAACAATCTTGCCTACGCAATCACCATTCGCCTTGCCGTCACCGACGTGTGGGCGCCCCGGGCTCGCGCCGTCATCGAGACCCTGCGCACGCAGGCAATTACCCTGCGTGACCAGCCCATGCTGGCTCACACCCACGGCCAGCCGGCGACCCCCACCACGGTGGGTAAAGAACTCGCCGTCGTCGTTTACCGGCTCGAGATGTTGCTGGCGTCGATTGACGAGGTGGAGTATCGGGGTAAGTTTTCGGGGGCCACCGGCACGTTCTCGGCACACCTTGCCGCTGATCCTGACCACGACTGGATCAGCGCTTCGCGCACATTCGTGACCGGGCTCGGTCTGACCTGGAACCCGCTCACCACCCAGATTGAGTCGCACGACTGGCAGGCTCAGCTGTACCAGCGCATCGCCCACTTTGGCCGCGTGCTGCACAACCTGTGCACTGACGTGTGGAGCTATATCTCGATGGGCTACTTTCGGCAGATTCCGCACCCCGGAGCCACGGGCTCGTCAACGATGCCGCACAAGATCAATCCCATTCGATTCGAAAACGCTGAAGCCAACCTCGAACTGTCGGCCGCGCTTCTCGACTCGCTCGCCGCGACCCTGGTGACCTCGAGGTTGCAACGTGATCTCACCGACTCCACGACGCAGCGCAACGTCGGTGTCGCGCTCGGGCATTCGCTACTCGCCCTCGACAACATTCAGCGCGGCCTCGGCGAGATTGCCGTTGATCCGGATGCCCTGGCTCGCGACCTCGACGGTAACTGGGAGGTGCTCGGCGAAGCCATTCAAACCGTGATTCGTGCAGAAGTGGCCGCAGGCCGTAGCTCGATCAGCGACCCGTACGCCCTTCTTAAAGAGCTCACGCGGGGCCACCGTGTTGGGGCTGAGGAGATGCGGGAGTTCATCACCACCCTTGACGTCTCTGCCGACGCAAAAGCTCGCCTTCTCGTTCTCACCCCGCACGCCTACGTCGGAGTCGCCTCGCGCCTTGTCGACTTCATCGACCCGACAGTTGCGAAGGCCGGAGCTTTGGCAACCGCCGACTAGTCGTTGCGGGTGTCGAGTTGCCGCTCGCCGTCAGCGGGCTTGTTCGGCGTCATCGCCAGCATCAGCATGGCAAGCGTGACCAGGCCGAGCACGAAACCTGCCACGAAAACGATGAGCGCCAAATTCAGGTCGCGTGTGACCATGAGCGTGATGAGCGCCAGAAACGCGGCGATGAGGGCAGCGAGCCCGACGAGCTCGGTAGGGCGAGTGCCCTTGCGAGGCGATGGTCTGGTCACGAGGCTGCGCCCTCTTTCATCGGGGTCGACCATTTCAAGCTCAGGCCGGCAATGAGCAGGAAAATGCCGAGAATAACGGCGTAGGCGCCGAAGAATCCGACGGCGCTGACCGGGTCGGCAACGAGCGCCAACACGATGGCGAGCGCGAGGGTGCCCCCACCGACGGTGATGGCGTCACGAGCCAGCGGGCTGACCACTCGATGGCGCAGACCCCACACCAGTTCGAGCGCGCCGGCTAAGACGGCAAAGCCCCCGACGAGGAGCAAAAGCAGCGGAAGGCTTCCGCCCGTGGCGACTGCGGCGATCGCGGCGAGAACGGCGGCAAAACCAGAGATCAACGCAAGACCCCGATACAGCGGCCGCGTGAGTTCGCTGACCGGCTGGCGCGTGCCGGCAATGCCGAGCACAATCGCCGTCGCCAGGCCGAAGATGGAGAACATCACGAGCCCGACGATAGAAGAGTGGTCGGCAGTGAAAGTGATGGTGAGGCCCACCGCGAGCGGCGGAATGCCTCGTGCAACAGGCACTCGCCAGTCGTGCGGCGCCTGCCGGATATCTTCTTCACTCACCTCACCAGAGTAGACGGCCTTCGCCGAGAGCCGACTGCGCGCACGCACTACGCATTAGCTCGACCGGACGACGTTCCGCGGCCCGGGCGCCCTCATCACAACCGGGCGTAGCTGTCGATATCGTCGAGAAACTCGCGCACTGACAGTTCAGAAACCGTTGCGCGGGTGGCCTCAAGCGCCCGAAGGTAATCGTCTGTGGTCAACTCAGAGCCGGTCGGGGCGCCAAGCTCTGACCGCAAAGCCTGCGCGAGTGCCTGCTGCGATGCGCGCCGGGCCGCGTATTCAATGTCAGCTGGCGTGAGGCCGTCGCTGCGGGCAACAAGGGCGTCAAGATCGACCGCGTCGATCACTACCGCGGGTACATAGCGCTGCCAAATGGCCCGGCGCGCTTCCGCATCAGGCAGGCCGATTGGAATCACATAGTCGAATCGGCCGTGCCGCAAAAAAGCCGCGTCGAGCGCGCGCACAAAGTTGGTGGCGCAAATCAGCAGACGCCCGGGGCTCTCACGAAACTCCGCCACCAGTTTCAGCAGCTCGTTGGTGACGCCCTGAGTGGGTGAGGGTGGATCCCCACGGCGCTGGGAGGCAATTTCTTCGACCTCGTCGATAAACACCACCGCGTGCTCCAAATCGGCAATCACATCAAACGAAGCCCGCAACCCTCCCGCCAAGCCTCCGCGCTCGTCGGCCAGGCGCGAGGGAAAGAGTTCAACGAACGGCCAGTCGAGGCGTGACGCGACGGCTCGGGCAAAGGTGGTCTTACCCGTGCCTGGCGGGCCAAACAGCATCACCGCGCGCGGAGGCACGACTCCGTAGCGCTCGGCCAGATCAGGCCGAGAGAGCGGAGTCACCAGGCGTTCCTCCAGCAGTTCTTTCTCGCGGCGCATGCCCCCAACGTTGTCCCACAGGTTCCGAGACAGAAGACGGCCACCCACCTCCTTCAACAGGTCGAGCTCGCGGCGCTGCACGGGCATCTGGCGTTCCAGGTAGCGCAGGTGGTGGCGCAACTCGAAACCGTTCGAGGTCAACCCGTCTAGCCGGTCACCCTCCTCCGGCACCAAGATCGAAAGTTTCCCGAGGCCGAGGGGAGCCATACGTCGCTCCAGCACGTCAAGCAACCCCGCGCCAATCTGCGCGGGTACGGAACTGTCAGATGCGGCACTGTCGGACATGGCACTGTCGGAGACGGCACTGTCGGAGACGGCGAAGAAGACGACCCAGCCCTGGGCGTGAGCCGCGCGGCCTACCGCGGCACCCACCACCGTGTCGTCAACGATCGCCACGACGGCGTGATCTTCTTGACATGAGGCGATCACTTCAGAGAGCGCGTACACCGATCCGGTGCGCCCGCGGTGCATGTCTTCATAGAGCCGGACGACCCCGTCAAGGTCGTCATCATGAAAATCTCGGATGCTGGCACGAGTCATGTTCAGAATGCTCGCACGAAAACCCGTGGTCGACCCTGAAATCAGGGCCGGCGCTCGGCTAGACCACACTCGGCGGAGCGGGACCTGGCTAGATGCGGGGCATGTCGGCGAAGCGGGAGAAGTGCCCGTGGAACCCAACGGTGATGGTGCCGGTGGGGCCGTTGCGGTGCTTGGCAACGATGAAGTCGGCTTCACCGGCCCGAGGGTTCTCTTTTTCGTAGGCACTCTCGCGGTGCAGCAAGATGACCATGTCAGCGTCTTGCTCAAGTGACCCCGACTCACGTAGGTCGCTGAGCGCCGGCATCTTGTCGGCCCGCTGCTCAGGGCCACGGTTGAGCTGCGACAGCGCGACAACCGGCACCTTCAGTTCTTTCGCCATGAGCTTGAGTGCCCGAGAAAACTCGCTGACCTCCTGCTGGCGACTCTCAACCTTTTTGCCGCTGGTCATCAGCTGCAGGTAGTCGATAATCACCATTTTGAGCCCTACCTTCTGCTTCAATCGGCGGCATTTCGCGCGAATCTCGACGAGCGTCATGTTCGGACTGTCGTCGATGTAGAGCGGGGCGTCGTTGATGCGGCCCCGGGTCGCGGCGATCGTGGTCCAGTCGCGGGCGTCGACCGTGCCTTTTCGCATGGCCTGCAGGGGCACCGAAGCTTCGGCAGAGAGTAGGCGCATCGCGATCTCGCTGCGACCCATTTCGAGCGAGAAGATGATCGTCGGCATGTTGTGCTTGATCGATGCCGCTCGGGCAAAGTCGAGAGCCAGCGTCGACTTGCCGAGGGCTGGCCGGGCCGCGACGAGAATGAGTTGCCCCGGGTGCAGGCCATTGGTCAGAGCATCCAAGTCGTGAAAGCCGGTCGGCACTCCCGTCATCGACCCATCTCGGCCCTTGGCGGCTTCGATTTCGTCAATCGCCGTGGTGACCGCCTCGGTCAGCGGAATGAAATCTTCTGCCTCAACGCCGCCGGCCACCTGGTAAATCTCAGCTTGCGCGTTGTTGACCAGATCGGTGACTTCACCCTCAGAGGCGTACCCCATCTGCACGATGCGCGTGCCCGCTTCGACAAGCCGCCGCAGTACAGCCTTCTCCCCGACCAGCGAGGCGTAATAACCCGCGTTGGCCGCCGTCGGCACCACCGAGGTCAGGGTGTGAAGGTAATCAGCCCCGCCTGAGCGGCTGAGCATGCCCGACTTGGTGAGCTCGTCAGTCACCGCGATGACGTCAGTGGGCTCGCCGTGCGAGTACAGCGTCAGTATCGCCTCGAAAATTACCTCGTGCTTCGGAATGTAAAAGTCGATGCCGCGCACCGACTCGATAACGTCAGCGACCGCATCTTTGCTCAGCAGCATGCCGCCGAGAGCGCTCTGCTCAGCGAGCAGGTCATGCGGTGGAACGCGGTCGTGACCTCGCGAGTCCGCCGTACCACGGGTCTCTGCCCCGCCGCGCCCATCAGAACCACGCCCATCAGAACTACGCCCATCCGTACCGCGCGTGTTGTTGCCGCGGGGGTCAGAAGCCGCGGAGATGTGCGCAATAGACAACGGTGGCCTCTTCTTCTCTTCGGAGATGGTGCGCGTGAGAACGCATTTCGGACCCTGCGAATGGGCTTGCTACGCGGCCTAGGTCAGGTCTATCGCGAACAACCGACATTCTGCTGCCGAACACGTCTGAACTGGGCCACTCACGGCTGCTCATCACGAATCGGCTTTCACCCTAGGAACCACACGCCGGCGAACTCAACTCGCCCTGTGGATAACACTGTGGATTCACGGCGCGAAACGCCGGGCTCGGTGTGAGCAAGCTGTGGATAGAGCTGTGCACTCAGCCACAAGATTTGCCAAAAAAAGCACTCTGGTCAGGGTTTTTACCCCGTTATTCATGTGTGTAAAAACAGGCCTCAACCGGCACATGAGACTTCGGTCGTCGCGACGACGTTGTGGACGAACACGCCGATCACTACTTGACAGACAGACGCAAAAAGCGGTACCCACGCGTATGCATGGGTACCGCTTTTTGCAACAAAACGCCTACTTGGCAGCTACCACCGAGATGGTGATGGTGGCAACAATGCCGTCGCGCAGCTTCAGAATCGCCTCATGCTGGCCGAGCCCCTTAATGGGTGCAACCAACTCGAGCAGACGCTTATCGATTGACCCAAGACCAGCCGCTGCTACCGCGTTGGCGACATCGACAGTCTTAACCGAACCGAAGAGCCGACCCTCAGCCCCCGCCTTGACGGTGAGAGTGACAGGACCTGCTTCGAGGCGTGCCTTCAGGTCTTGCGCCTCTTCGATCGTGGCGAACTCGCGCGCCGCGCGCGCCGCCTTGATCGAGTCGACC
>Ga0222708_1000440_pt1 | contig 10877 bp, 15 predicted proteins | sample AntAcemetage1576_FD_179806 | JGI IMG/M metagenome (GOLD analysis project Ga0222708, IMG submission 179806) | Saline water microbial communities from Ace Lake, Antarctica - #1576 | ecosystem: Environmental > Aquatic > Non-marine Saline and Alkaline > Saline | place: Antarctica: Ace Lake... | reverse complement strand
GACAGTTCTTCATTAGGTAGATATACTCCTATTTTGTTTTTTATGGTAATTTTGCACTTTTCTATGAAAACGCTTTACGCAATAGTTTTAGTTAGTTTTAAAGGATATATTCAGTCTACTAATTTGATATATTTGAGTAAATATGAAAACAAGTGAATTTTATAGTTTTTTGTAAATAAGTTAAAATTATTTCTGACCTTTGGAGCGCTTCGCGCAGTAACTTAAATATGTAAAGTTATTAATTTACTAATTTAAACTACTGTGTGCAGCGCTCTAAGTGCAAATAAAGTTATATATTACAATATATTATATCCTTTTACTTGTTTTCCATTTATAGATTTTGTAGATACACTAACATTAAAAACTGATTCAATGTCTATAGCTGTTGCATTTTTTTTAAAAGATAATTTATCATAAAGAACTGTTAAAGTACTTTTTATTGTTTTTAAAGAGTAAAATCCAGTAGAAAATTGTTTTTTAATAGCTTCATTAATGTTATCTTGTTGTCTTATAATTTCTATTTCTCTGTTAATTTTATCTTTTTGATATCCTAATGCCTTAATTTTTTTAGAACCTAATATGTTAAAAGCTATTGCAATTTCAGGATATGATTTTTCAACAAATTCTAAGGAGATATCTCCTTCTATAAGAAATTTACAAATATTATAAAAAGAATCACTCTTGCAAAAATCAAAGGTTTTTACAAGGTTATCTTTTTTAACTTCATATCTGCTATCTTTTTCATAACAATCAACAATGAAAACTCCAGATTGATAGGGTTTAATGATAGTATCGTAAATTCTTTCCTCTTGAAGTTGGAGTAGTTCGTCAAATTCAATAGAACCTTCTAAAATTCTTAAATAATTTTCACCAATTCCAGTTTTTCTAAAACTATTTGCATTAATTAATTGTTCTTCTTCAGTTCCTTTTTTATAAAGAGTGATTAAAGTATTAGTATCTTTAATTCTCGAAGCAAGTAAAGTGGAAAATTCTAACTGAGTTAGTTTTAGAGGAGTTTCATTAAATATATGGTATATAGTGTTTCGAAATGGATTATTTCGACTTCTTATTCGTCCACTAATTTGATAAATTTGCGTATCGATAGAAACAAGTGAGTTTTTATTATAATTATTAGAAATAACATAAGCAATACCAGAGTCAGAATAGATGTCTGAACCTTTGAAACAAGTAGATGTCACAAAGTTAAACATTTTTTCTTCATCTTCGGTATTTTGTATTTTAAACCGAGAAGTTAATTTACTTTTATTTTTAGGATTATCTGAACAAATAATACGAACTTCTTCTGGTAATAATCCCGATTTTTTAATAATTGTCTTAATTAAATCAATAGAATTAATAAAAAAGTAAGCGGAATTAGACTTATTTTTGTTAATTTCTATTAAACCAGCTTTATACTTTTGAATTAAACTTCGAACAGCTTGAACTACTCTACTTGTTTGAGTTGGAATAACTATTACTGGAGTAAGATTGTTCCAATTTAAACTAGTATATGGTTGACTTTTTAATATGGTTGGAAGGTATTTTTTTTCAGTTGGTGTTGCACTGATAAAACTCAATTTTGGATATTTAAATACTAAATCAAGTAATTTATTAATCGCCTTAGAACGGTAATTATAGTCGTCGAGAAGACATTGAAATTCGTCAACAATAATGTGAAAAGAATCGTCAATAAATTCTACTAATTTAAAGAACGAATCATATGTTACCATTATTTTTGGTATTTCAGTTGATTCTAAATATTGTGGTATAACACTATTTACGTCAACGTTATTATAAATTCCAATAATTTTCTCATAACGTCTAGCGTTTGGGTATTGAAAAAGTTTATTGTTAATCATTGAAACATTTGGAACAATGAGTATAACTTTATCCTGATTTTCTAATGCAAACGAACTTGCACCGCAACCACATATTTGTTTATTAACAATTCCAAAAGGAATTTTATCGTAATAGTCAGCGTAATATAGTTTTTTCATTCTTTTTATAAATTACTGTTTTAACTATTTTAAATTATTTCTAACCTTTGGAGCGCTTCGCGCAGTAACTTAAATATATAAATTAATTTAAACTACTGTGCGAAGCACTCTAAGTTGAAGAAAGTGATGTTTAAATGTACATTAAAAAATTACTTTATATCCTCTTACTCGTTTTCCATCAATTAATTTACTAATTAATTTAACATTAAGAGCTTTTTCAAAATCAGAAGTCTTTGGTGATTTTTTAATTCCATAATTTGAATAAATTCTTTTAAGTTTTACTTTTGCATCAGCACTTGTGTAAAATCCTGGTTTAACATTGTTTTTTATATGTTGATATATTTCGTCTTGTTTATCAAAATTGTTTAGTTCATAACGTATTTTAGTTATGTTACAACCTAAAGCTCTTATTTTTTTAGGACCTAATTTGTTGAAAGCTATTACAACTTCAGGATGAGATATTTCAATAGATTCTAAAGATATATCTTTATTTATTAAAGATTTACAAATATTGTAAAAAGAATAAGAACAATTTTCTACTTTTTCTTTTTTTTCTATTTTTATTTCGTGTTTTTCAGGTAGTTCAATAAAAAGATCAATTCCTCCTATATATACTTTATCTATATTAAAAATTGGATTTAACTTATTTATTAAATAGGTTTCAATAATGTCTGTATTTCCTATTAATGAACACAGATAATACTCAATTTTAGTTATTTTAGATTTCCATTCTTGGTAGAATTGATCTTTTGGATAGAAATGTTGATTCAATCTTTTTTGCAAGTTTGAGCTTCTACCAATGTAAGACAGTTCTTCATTAGTATAAAGTAGATATACTCCTATTTTGTTTTTTAGTTGATGGTAATTTTGCACTTTTCTAGGATAACGCTTTACGGTTTTAGTTAGTTTTAAAGGATATATTTTGAAATGAATTACTTCTTATCAGTCTACTAATTTGATATATTTGAGTAGATATGAAAACAAGTGAATTTTATAGTTTTTTTGTAAATAAGTTAAAATTATTTCTAACCTTTGGAGCGCTTCGCGCAGTAACTTAAATATGTAAAGTTATTTACTAATTTAAACTATTGTGCGAAGCACTCTAAGTGGAAGAATGTGATGTTTTAAAAAATGCACAACTTTTTCATAATATTTACGTTAATAAATAATAACCTAAATAAAAAAACTGTGCAATAAAAAATTAAATTACTTCATATCTTCTTACTCATTTTCCATCAATTAATTTACTAATTTAAACTATTGTGCGAAGCATTCTAAGTGGAAGAAAGTGATGTTTTAAAAAATGCACAACTTTTTGGAAAAAAATACTTTAATAAATAACCTTCTATTCTAAAAAACTGTTCTTTTTAAAAAACTATTTTAAATTACTTCATATCCTCTTATTCGCTTTCCGTTAATTAATTTTTGAATTAGTTTAACGTTTAGAGCATTTTCAAAATCAGAAGTCTTAGGTAATTTTTTAATTTCTAAATTTGAATAAAGATTAAAAAGTTGTGCTTTTGCGTCTGCACTTGTGTAAAATCCTGGTTTAATACAATTTTTTATATGCTGGTATACTTCATCTTCATGTTTTAAATTGTTTAGTTCATCACGTAATTTAGTTTTGTTACAACCTAAAGCTCTCATTTTTCTTTTTCCTAGTTTTTCGAAAGCTTCAGCAATTAAAGGATAAGATTCTTTAATTATTTCTAATGAACAGTCTCCCTCTAAAAACAGTTTACACATATCAGTAAAAGAGGTTGATTTAGCGAAGTCAAAAGTTTGGATAAAGCTTTTCTTTACAGCAAAGTTTTCACTTTCGTTATAAGTATTTACTACAGATAAACCTAATTGATAAGGTTTTACAATCGAATGATAGATTCTAGTTTCATGTAAATCTTTTAAATTATCATAACAAGCAATGTCTTTATTTAATAATACGAAAAATTCGTCATCTTTAAATCCTCTTAATAAAAAAGGTAATTCTTGTTTATCTGTGGAACTAAGTAATTTTAACCAATAATGTGTTCCTTTAATTTTGAATTTTTTATTTTCATTAAATTCAGAATCAGATAATTCTAAAGGTGATTGGTTAAAAATATGAAAAATAATACTTCTAAAAGGATTGTTTTCATTTCTAATTCTTCCGGCAATTTGATAAACTTCATCAATTGAAACGAAGCTATATTTATTTAAACTATTGGAGATTACGAAACACACTCCATTATTGGAATAAAAATCAGAACCTTTAAATGCAGTTGATGTTACAAAATTGAACATTTTCTCAGGTTCTTCTGTTGAACCTATTCCAAATCTTTTAAATGTTCGTTTGTTAATTTTATTATTAGAACAAATAATGCGAACTTCGCTTGGCATTAAGTTCGAATCTTTAATTATCTTCCTAATAAGCGTAATAGAGTTTACAAAGAAATAAGCAGCTTCAGACTTTATTTCTTTTCCAGCATTGTTTTTTACGTTAAATAATCCTTTCCTATATTTATATACTATGTTTCTTACTGCTAAATTAACTTTATTAGTAGAAGTTGGATAAACAACAATGGGAGAAGTGTTTGTCCAAGTTAACTTTGTATAAGGAAAATTAACTAAACATTTTGGAAGAAATTTCTTGTGGATTGGAGTTGCACTAATAAAACTTAGTTTTGGATAATGCAATGCTTCTTCTATTAAATTATTTATTGCTGTGCTACGATAACTGTAATCATCTAGCAAGCATTGGAATTCATCAATAATGATGTGAAAATCAGTATTAATAAATTGTGTTATTTTTGGAAATGAGTCATAAGTAACAATTATCTTTGGAACTTTTACTTTAGTTAAATAATAGTTTAAAGTCGATAAATCTACACCTTGATATATTCCAATAATTGGTTCTGAACGTCTATTATTGGGATACTGAGCTACCTTGTTTAAAATCATGCTAGTGTTTGGGACAACTAGAACAACTGGACTATCATTCTCTAGAGCGAAGGAGCTTGCCCCGCAGCCTGTTATTTGTTTGTTAACTATTCCTAAAGGAATTTTGTCGTAAAAGTCGGCGTAGTATTTCCCCATAGTTTTAGTTTATTATAAATTACTGTGTGCCAGCTACTGGTAATATTGTTTTAGAATGTGAACCTATTTTTAAAATAAATTAACAGACGACTCCGCCGCTGCTTTATATTGATATTTTTTTAGAATGTGAAACTAAAAAAAAGAACGCGCTATAATTTTAATATTATTAAAGTTATAGCGCGTTACTTTTAAATTGTATTTGAGTTATAGTAGTAATACTGTTCGGTTAACTCATGTAGTTCAGCAATTAATGTTGGTATGCACGAATGGAAATTGGTTTTTCCAACCAGTAAGTCACTAACTGAGTATGTATTATCTTTTTTCTTTTCGATTTCTCCTACTTGTGTAGAATAATTCTTTTTGATTTCTCCTACTTGTGTAGAATAATTAATAAATACTTTTAGTGTATTTCCATCTTCAGCTAGCTCATAGCTAGCATCTTTGCTAAACAAAGTACAAATTTCTTGAAAAGAGGAAGATAGTTCGTTAAAATTTGTCATTTTTCCTTGGATAATTTGAGCACTTAGTAGCTGTTTTGAGCGTTAACTCAGAACTAAGTTCGAAAACTCAGTTATCAATTAACGGGAATAATGGAAGTTAACAGAAACTATTAACTTCCATTATAGTATTATTGTCGTTTAACTACTTCTTTGTCTTCTTTTACATTTTTTTCGTGTTCTTCTCTTGGGTTGTAATCACCGTTTTTGCGATCTGGTTCAGGAGTTGTTTTTTCTTGCTTTTTTGACTTAGACATTTAATGTTGGGGTAAGTTAACTCAAACTTTTTAACAATTTTAAAAATTGCTCATTGTTACTTGAAGTTTGAAACAAGCATAACTATAAATACATATTATTATATACATATTTATAGTTATATAGTTAACAAAGCTTTGACTATACTCTTCGCCCGTTAAAACGAGTAAGGTAATAGCTAGAAATTAATAATTGGTTTTCGCTCTTAAGGTGTTTTATCGTTTCTTGAATTTCCAACCTTAAGTTTTGAGTCATAAGAAGAGCTAAAGCTGCTCTTTTATTTTCTTTACATATTCCCAATTTTCTCATCCACCATTTTTGTCTTTTTTCTAAAAAGGCAAGAGCCTTTTCAATAATTTCATCTTCCAGTTCATACTGGGAGAAGATAGATTTTAAGAAAACAATTTCTCCACGGTGGACATTTGTCCACAGTTCAAGATATTTTGAGTTCATGAGGTTTTACAATTGTTCAAAGTAGTAGCAACTGTTGTAATTGGGGAATTTTGAAGAAAAAAATCAACAGAGCAAAACAAATCATACCAGAGGTTATCCAAATCCTTTTGATCAATGCCCTTCAGATTTCGAGGAGTTAAATTTTCGTATAACTCAAAATGTCTTACAACTTTCTCGAAATCTTGTATGTTTTGTGTGGCTTTTAGTAGGAATATTATATTGTTAAAATGCTCTCGACTTGACAGATTCAAAGTTTCTGGGAATTGTCGGTCATAATATTTAATAAACTCACTCATTTTTTTTCTCCGTATAATTACTCTTTTTCTTGTGGTTTTTGTACTAACGCATCTGCAACATAAGCTCCATCTGTGCCATATCCAATGCGAAGTATGTCACCTGTATCTAGTATTTTATCATTTACATTCTTCCTATGAATAGGAATATTATTGACTAAAAGGTATTCTCCTTCTTTTTCTAACGTTTCGACGACTATTGTAACATGGGGACGTGCTCCATGTTTGTTTCCCAATACATTGCCTAGAACAATTAGGCAAAAGCTAATTATGATGGCTTGTTTCAAATTCATACTAAACATACTAAATCATACCTCCAAAAAACATTATTTTCTTCATGCCGACTGGCATAAATTTTGCAACTAATAGTCCAGTGAAAATAAACCCCAACCCCAAAACTGGTGGAGTTGATAGAAAAAATATGAGTAGGTTTAGGAAAAGACCAAGACTGTTTAGAATTTGTGGATGGACAATGCTCCAATTGATCACGATCTCAGTTGTTTTCTTCAACAATGGAATGCTGACGAATATGCTGAGAACTATCAAGATAATTAAATTACTGTCGATACTTGGTATTATTGCCTGTAAAGCAGTTTTACCAATCAACCTATTATCAGATTCATTTGAAGCAGAAGCAGAAGCCATAGCCCCAAACCCGATTCCTTCGACTAATCCGTTCATTACACTTCCACCACCTGTGGCTATACCTGGTTGATTTATTTTAATAATTTCCCAGATCGACTGTAATTTAAATTTTGGTACAACTGTCTCAATATATTCTGAATTTTTAGGTTCAGGAGACCCAAACAAAAGATTTATTATTTGGGATGGAATAAAAAACAATCCCATCGTGAAAGTTCCTATGGGATTTGGCAAACTTTTTATGGCTTCCAATGCCACTTTAATTATTCCCATACCAACAAACAATCTTATACCATCGCTTGGTGTACGCAACGTGCATAGCACCGAAGTTAAAGCTAATGCTCTATTAGATTGCAAAGATTGTGTAAAAAAGTATGAAAAACATGCTCCTACGGCATATGCTCCTACTGTTTGCAATGCAATATAGTTTACCAGAACATCTGGTTTTACATTTGCATTTTCTAGGTCGCTTTCTTCTATTATTGCAGAAAGAGAGTTGCTGTTATTTTTTTGAAGTGTACTTTTTGCTGTTTGTAAAATAATCCCTGAAGTCAGGGCAGTAACTCTAGCAGCTTCAACTGCACGAGGTCCGAATAAACTGGCTAAGTTACCAGCGTTGTCTACAGCCGTTACTTGACTAACTGGTGTGATAGATACAAAGAACGATGAGGTTAAACCTACTACAAATCCTGCTATATCTTGAAACATATTTTCTCCTATTGAATAGTGTGATAAACTACAATATTCACGAGTAATGAATACCTATCTAAATACTTTTTTAGGATAGATATCCTATATGAAGATATAAACAGGTAATAATCAATAGGTATATTATAAATACCTATTGATAATTACAAATTTATGGATGTAAAGAAATTCTCCATCTTGGATAGTAAATTAGAGTCTTTAAGACAAATAATCAACTTTTCCATTTACAATTGAAAATGAATTTGGGATTTCCATGTTTACAATCCCGAAACTCATTAAATACTTAGCATATTTTTCGACATATTTATCATATGTTATGATATTATCGTATTCGACTCTTATTGTATCTCCTATTTCTTCGTTCATATTTGTGTCGTCTTTTTCTTCTTCAATTTTCTGAAATTCAAAAAAGTTTAACATTTTTTCCTGTAGTAAAATTAGAAAATAGAAAAATTACAATGGGATATAATCCCATTTCTCCATTTTTTCTTGTTCTTTTCTTTCTTTTAGATGATTTTTTTTTCTTCTTTTTTCTAGCTTTTGTTGTAATTTTTCTATTTTCGTTAACAACATGTTTAGTTTAGTAAACTTCGTGCAACCTAAGCTAACTAAGGTTGCAAGCAATTTACTATAAAAATGCTAAGTGGTTTTTTTCCACCTTAGCATAGTCTGGGAATTCCTTCCCAATTTCTTTAAGGTTGAGTTTGTGGGCATAATCTATTGCTTCTCTCTCCGAAATAGATGGCATTTTGTACTAAATTATCTTGTACAACAAGGTAAAACATGTTTTTTTCCTTAATATAAGTCTTCAAGCAATCTTACCAGAGATTGAAGATTTTTATGTTTTCTTTTTTTTCCACCAACCACAGAAGTTCCACATAAGGAATTGTCTTTGATTTCTATTTTAAAAGAAACATCCTTTCTTTTAAAAGTTAATCCATGAGGTAAAGACCTCATATAATCACTTGGTTTGTTAGAAATATGTAATTCTTCAAGAAGAGAAAAATCCTGTTTTGTAAAGAATGCCATTGTTTACAGTTGGTTTGTTCTAATTTTTCTAACACCAATTTCCTGTTCTCCTTCTAGTAAAGAGAACAGTTCTATTTTTGCTAGTTCGACCTACTGCTCTTGCAATAGCTTCGTTCTCCCCTGTGGAAATATTTTTCCTATAAATTAAACTTCAAAGAAAAAAGAGCTTCTTCCAATGAAGCTCCAAAAATCAATGATTTTTTTATTCTCTCCAAACCCCACAACAAATCTTTTAATTGTTTAATCGATAGATCATGTCTATCGATTAAAGGATCCTTAAAAATGATTTCACTGATTTTACAATTCACCTCAACGCTATCGTACCCTACCATTTTTCTTTGGTAGTATGTGTCAATTTCTAGAAATGCTTCAATGTGTGCGATTTTCACACTATGTCTAACTTCAAACCAGGCTTCATCTCTATGCATGTTATTAAAAATGAATGGGACAAAAGCACAACTTCAAGGGCACACTGTTGTGTTTCACACTGTTGTGTTTCACACTGTTGTGTTTCACACTGTTGTGCTTGTGCTAGCTTGTGCTATTTTAAATTTTCCAATTTTTCTAACGCCTCCAAGACAGTATACACATCTAAATACTTTTCCAAAATATTTAGATATAAACAATACGTCCAAAGCTGTTTTGTCGATAGATTATTTCTATCACCTTCACATCGTGTGATTTTTTTAATTTTATTACAAATTATACCTCCATTCACACGACTATTTTTTTGCGTAATTTTGGAAAAAACCGAATTGTGTGCTTCGACAAGAGCTTGCCTGGCTTCAGTCCAAGCTTCAGAAACAACTTCACTTTCATTGCTTTTTAACAAAGAAAGAAAAGCTGTTTTTCTTTCTTTTGACATTTTTTGAACAAATGCCATATTTGTGTATACCATGTTTCTCCTTAATTAAGTCCTATTCATTAATTTGAATAGGACTATGTATTTATTTGTTTTTTTCTTTTGCTTTGTTTTCTGTTTTAATAACTTCTTTTATTTCAGAAAGAAGTTCTTTGTGTTCTGTTTCAGTTAGATATAAGGTATCTTCTTTTTCTTCCTTACTTACTTTTCGATCTTTGCTACTCATTGTTTTCCTATTTGTTTTACGGACAAACCAATTCAGGTTACGAACCCTGTTAACTTTGTGTTAAGCTCAAAAGCAATTGGTAATGTTTTCTTTTAAATGTTTTAACATATAAAAAAAAACAAAAAAAAAAGAAAAAAAAAGAGAATCTAGGTTATCCTAAATTCTCTTTCTTTTTCTAGAAATCAAATGTACTATACGTGGTTGGTACGATAGTTCTTTCAGATCCCCAAGGAACAAGAGTGATTGATTTGTATCCTTCGTGGATGATTGCATTCAGTACTTTTTGAGTACTCCCCTTGACTATTTCTTTTTCTCCTAGTGGAGTAGATACTAAACCAATCTTATACTCTAATTGCAATTTCATAACCAGCCCTTCAACGCTGATTGTATTCTTTTTTTCACCAGGAGTATACTCAATTTTGTCAGTATACGTATAAGAAGGCATGTTTTCAGTTTTATCGATAACCTCCATTTCGGAGATATTAATATTACAGGAAGTAGTACCTGCAAATATTCTTTCAAATAGCTTTACTTGTGCATCACTTGTTGCTTCCAATTCTCCAAGAATAGGATTAACAAATTGGACATTCATAAACTTAAAATTTGTCTGTTTCATTGTCACTGTTGTCCGGTTTTCCGTGTCGGGAAGACTTTGGACAATAGCTTCAACAATGATAGTATCACTACCACCATTCAGCAATAACATAGCATCTACATCAGACTGAGAACATGCTTCATATTTTCCTTTAGATGCAACAGTAGAAGCAACTGTGGATACTGAAGCGGCGGGAGTGTTGATTTTTAACATGTAAATCCTTTTAGATTAGATAATGATTACAAAAC
>Ga0222708_1000437_pt1 | contig 10934 bp, 25 predicted proteins | sample AntAcemetage1576_FD_179806 | JGI IMG/M metagenome (GOLD analysis project Ga0222708, IMG submission 179806) | Saline water microbial communities from Ace Lake, Antarctica - #1576 | ecosystem: Environmental > Aquatic > Non-marine Saline and Alkaline > Saline | place: Antarctica: Ace Lake... | reverse complement strand
CCTTTTATCCGCCTCTTCTGAAATTTTTAATTCTGTAACTAATTGATCTCTGCCTGCTACTTTCTCCTTTTCATTATCTTCTGGTTTATATTCAATAAGCCATTGAAGCTGATTCATAGTAGTTAAAGGCAATTTTGCTTTATTCTTTACACGAGTAGATTCTACATTATCATCGCCAAAGAAGATCAAGAAACGGCCCATAAGCCCTTTATCTAGAGATTGCTTAGATACGCCCTGTTGAAATCCTGTAGGCGTTGTAGCCCCTAATATGGACAAATGAGGCCTATCTACAGCTCCTTTTACACCTTCAGCTAATGCTCGGCCTAAGTATCGGCTAGTAGAACTAGTATATAATTCAGCTAATATGTCGGCCATCTTGCCATTATATTCAGCTTTACCATTATTAATGGTTTTTAATATACCTCCTATTTCATCCATAATATATAGTTGTGTAGATCTCATGGCTAAAGAATCTGTTATGCCCGCATCTGAAGCCATGTCTCCTGCACCTAAATATTTATCTGCGCCTAATTCCATTAGTAAAGTTTTTACAAACTCTAGGCCCGCATTTTTGCCTGTACCCGATAATGAAACTACACTAAGATATAGGTTAGTAGTCATACCTTGAAACATAAACTTTCTAGAGGCTAATACTGCCCCTAAAGCTAAAATAGCTGCCATGGCTAATTCGGGCTGTTTAACCCAACTATTGGCATTAATCGTGTCGAAGATTGTCTTTACTGCAGTGTTCGCAAGTATAAACTCGTGGCTCTTTTTTAGCTTTGCCTTTGAGGTCAACTTGCTTTCGGACTTTTTTGTGGCACTCTCACTTTCTAGCTCAATTAATGGAGCTAAATACTCTTTATTTTCTCTATGCCGTCTAGAATTTATAGATTGCATATGAGTTGCATAAAATAAAAGTGCATTGGACACTGCATCTCCATGTTGATGTTCTGAAAGATCTGTAAAGTATGCAGGTTTATTATTGTAGTAATCAAATTGTATTAATTTTTCAATAATAGATTGTGTAGTATGAGGCTCGGCGAGAAACTTGCCTAATTCAGAACCAAGGGAGGAGTTCCGTCCTGTAGCAACTTTCCCGCCGCTCACTGCCTCATCGCCGAACTTCTGTTTTAGCAGCATTTCGCACGTTGATACCAACATCGGGGGTAATGTTGGGAGTGCTTCAATGTCTATGTCTAACAAAGTAGACTCAGAAGTCCAGATATAGTCAGCTCCATTCGGGTGTCTCGAAGGAGGTAGAGTTGACTTTTTTCCTACTGATAAAATTTCTAAAATAACATCTTTATTAGGGCCGAATTTTAGTTGTTCAGTTCTATTATTAGTATATCTAAAAAATGCTGTATAGCCTTTAGATCCTCTTTTTGTAACTGGGCTATTAGGTAAAATTACTTTAAATATTTCTAAAATATCAGGTCTATCTGTATCAATATCTAGTGCAACAATGCCCGATTGTGGGCCTAGTACTACTGCAATATTAGATTTAGTAAAAGTTTCAGACCATTGTTCTACTTCTTCCTTAGTCGGAAGTTTGTCTGCAAAAAGGTTCCATCCTTCAATAGCGGGTTTTTTATCTGCCCATTTATCAGGGATTACACTGAATCCTTTCTCTATATATTTATTTGCCCATTCTTTATAATTGTTCAACTGAGACCTCCACTTGTTTCCCATTTCCGCAAATTGCTCTATACGCTTGAAAATCATACTTATAAAATACTAGTAAACACTTGTTATAAGTTTTTTTACACGTTTTAGAAGCAGCATTTCTAGCTTTATAATCCATTCTAACTAATTCATACTTTGAAATATTATTTATTTTTACTATTTCACATTCAAAAAAGTTTAAATATAAATACATAAAAAATTCCATTATAAGTCCTCCTTGATTTCTGCAATACATCTAATGCCATCAATTATTAATCCTTTAGAGCCAGGCAAATCTTTTTTTCAAAGCTAAATTTAAAACTTAATTCCTTGTTTCTTCCAATTTCTTATAGCAGTCAATCCTATCACTAACAATATCACACTTTGTAATGATAGCGCATATTGTGCTGTAAGTAAAGAATAAAGTAACCATAAAATGTCAGCCGTAACAATTAAATATTGGCCTTTTAAAGCTGGTTTTGATATGAAGTAAACTCCTAAGAGAACAAAAATCGTGGCGAAGTAAGAGATGACTTGTATCATTGACTATACTCATCTTTATATTTAAAATCCCCAGCTAGAAAAACATCAAGTCTTGCGAGTGCTCCTTCAGGAGTGTTGTCATATTCTGACCATTTGGAGCTAAATAAAAATACAAAAACCTCATCAAATTCGTGATCGGTATCATGATTAGTGTTAAACTTTTGACTCACATAGCCAGTCCAGGTCAAAGTTTCATTAAATTCAAGTCCCTCAACAAACGGTGCCCAACCCATTAAACATCCTATGGTTCCGCAATTTTTGAGAGAATAGGAACCGGCAATGCTTTTACCACGTTCGTTACTCCTATAATGCTTCATGTCAAAAGTTTCTTGCGTAACTACACCATCATCCATAAGTTTTTTTAAACCGTCTCTTAGTAATTTTAAGTTATTTATGTTCATGTCTAGCCCTCCTCTTTTAAAACTTGAATACCTTTTGAATATATTATACCATGAGTTGTGTATAAGTCAATAGTTTTTACTATCGACCAATTATATTTACCATGTTTAAAATTGGCATTAAATATGCCCTTTTGGTTTTTCACCAATTTAATCCTAAGCTTAAGCCCATAGTTTCATTAGTTAGCCCAAATACTCCTACAGTTAGTTTTCCTAAATCTTTTTGGTACATTAAGCCTAAATTGGCTCTATTAACATTTTCTACTTGAACCGAACTTGGGCTAAGGACCTGATATTTTAAATTATCTGTTGGCCCATATCCGCCTAATAATGATAAACGATTTTTCCTAGTTATGTCAACTTTTACTTTTGTTTCTGTGTGAAAGTAGACTTCTTTTTCTATTTCAACCGTGCGCTCTATATAAACAATGCGCGGTTCGCATGATTCATTTGCTCCTGCAAAAGCGTTTACAGTAAATAATAAAATTCCAAGAATTGTTTTCATTTTATATGCTCCAGTCTTTTAAGGGTTGTTCTTACTTGTATTAAAGCTTTTTCAAACTTTGTAGTTTCTTGCAAGGTTAATTCGCTTATATCTTTATAGGCGTAGGCCTCTAGTGTTTTTAATGTGTATTCCATTGAGTTAATTTTGGGACAAAGAATATCAAAACACTGTTTAAACCCTTTTTCGTAAACTTTTTGAAATGTTTCAGGATTTTCATAATGTTTTAATTTTTTTATTAATTTTTTTTCTAACCATAAAGGCAACATATACTTAGTCATTATTGAACCTCCACTTGACCATTAATTATTTTAAATCTACAGTTTCGACCATCAGTAGTTTGTAGTAAAACATTTTCAGGAACTATAACTAGCCTAGCTTGATTTGCTTTATTACCTTCAACAAAATATGCAACTAATACACCATTTACACGAAGTAATATCTCTGGAAACGCTCTAGAAGTATCCTCAGGGCATAGAGCTACTATATCCACTTGTGTGCCCTGAATATTTGTTACATACTCCTCTGTAATTGAAATATACTTTTCTGTAATATTGGTATTGTAAACTTCGGTTACATATGTATTGTAGTGGTTGTCTACTTGCCCATCAAGTCGCACAGTGTTGCTATCTGGGCATCCTGACATAAACAACGCCACAAAAATAAATACTAGCCCTAAACTTACGGCATACCAACTTATAAACCTTAATATATTTTTTCCTTTAATCATTTATTTCTCCTTTTGTTTCTTGGTTAGTTTCATTTAATTGAAACTCTAATAAAGCTTTAAGCCCAGCTTTATTTACATATAATTTTTCAATCTTAATATTTAATGTCTTCACTGCGTTTATATTTGATCTTTTTTTTATGCTCCAAACTTCGGTGAATCTTTTGTCTGGAATATCGTATTCTGAAATAAAAACTGGATTTACTTGATCGTCCGCCCAATTAAAAAAAGTCTTGTGATCAAACCCACCGTCATATTTAGAAGTACCTGCGTAGGGGGGGTCACAGTAAATAATTGAATTGTTTTCTATGGGCACTTGTTCATAGCTTAGGTTGTAATAATTAAGTCGTTGCAGTCGTTCCAGTGATTCCAGTTGTTGCAGTCGTTCCAGTGATTCCAGTTGTTGCAGTCGTTCTAGTTGTTTTAAAATTACTAAATCTTTTTCCTTTAAAAAAGGATATAAAAATTCAGGTACAGTTGTTTTTCTATAAAATTCAATTCTATTTCTAAGCACTAACCTTCGGGATTTAATATCATAACCTTCTCTAAAAGAAGAACATCCCATAACTTGTGTTGCCAAATCATTAAACTCGTTAAAAACTATGGCGCTATGCATAGACTTTTTATAAGGCTCTATTTCTTTTGAAAACAAATAGTCCCTGCCGTTATTCCCAAAGGACCACAGTATTTTGACCATTGGGGCTGTATCTAAATTTTTAAAAAAGTCTTCTCTAGAAACCCAAGATGGCTTAAAAACATTGTAATTGTATTTGCCCTCAATCGCATCTTTAATTAAATCACAAATGCCTGGTCTGATTTCATTAAAATGAAAATGTTTAAAATCCCTAGACCTTCTTGCCATCATCCCATGAGTGACAGAAAACCCACCGCCAAACAAATCGTAAAAGTGATCTGCGTTTGGGAATACTTTAATAAGTTTATTTACGATTGAACTTTTTGAACCCATATAAGGAATACCATAAGTTGCCATTTAAAACAGCGCCTTTACTAAAAAACCTTCGCTAACAAGTTCACTGTATTTTTTAATCATTTCTTCTTCTGTAGGAAATTCTATTTCAATCTTAAACTTTTTCTGCTTAAGTTTAGTTTTTTTCTCACTAATTTCAGTCTTGTTGTTATCTTTTATAACATTAGTCATTTAGGCCCCCTTTTTCAGCCTTTGCTTGCCTTATTTTATCAATAGTATTTCTGCTCTTAGATTCTGTCCAGCCATTTAAGTATGCCATTTTAATTTCCTTTGTTAATTGTTAGTCTTCGTTTTCAATAAAATATAGTAAGGACTGTAATCTTTCCTTTCGAGCATTAGCATCACCACGCGCAGCATGAGCTGCGTAAGCAGCTGCAATAACAGCGTAATGCGCTGCATTAGAATAATCAGAGGCAGCATTGGCCGCATTAGCAGCCGCAGTAGTAGCATAATTAGCCGCATCAGAAGCAAGATCCCAATAAACAGAATAAATCACAGAATACTCATAAGTTGCAAAGGAACTATCTATTGCCCATAAAACCATAAGCTCTTTAGGTACTATAATCCTTAATAACCAAATTTTATCATCATAGCTAATATTTTTACTATTAATAAGGGTTTTTATTGATATATCTTTATAGTGCCTATTAAAATTAGCTAATCCACCAAGACAAGGTTCATATTTCATTATTAGCGCTTCATTAATTCTTATATCTTTTGTTTTCACCTTATTCTCCTTGGTCATCAAGAATTACTCTATCGGGATAAAGTCCTTTTAATTCACTGTTAACTATTATTCTCATTTCTTTCTTTATTAAACTATAAATTGGTTCTACTGCTTTGTCAAGCGTATTTTCATTTAAAATTCCCTTTTTCTATATCATAAATTAATAAATCTAAAGTTTGATATGCTCCACAATATTCTGCTATATCTAATTGTTCGCCCTCTTCTCCTTTTCTAAAACATAAAGGCAAAACTCGATTTCTTGCATATTTTACACTTTTCAAAAGCTTGATTATTTCGGCATCTCTATACACAATTTTAGGCTCAGTTTTAAAATAAACTGTAATAATTGTAGAAATTAAAATTGCATATAGAAACCCACTAATAAAGTTTGACATCTTATAGCTCCACAAAAAGATGATTGCCAATTTGTACCAAAGCTTTGGATTTATCGAGCCAATATGGAGGTTTAATTGCATTCTTACCTAAATTGGCATAATAGTGATTAAATTTCCATGGCCCTAATTTATTAGCAGTTTGAACGGCCTTTTGACAATCTAGCCATTGCTTATAGTTATATGTTTTATCTATTTTATCCAAAGTCCAACTAAAAGCATAAGGTTGTCTGATGACTTCCTCTACTGAATTAGGAAACCTTTTAGACTTGACTCTGCTTAGTACTGTTCTTTGAACTGCAATCTTGCCTTGCATTGACTCGGCTCCTGCTTCTCTAATGCAATTCTCGATGGCAGTTATAGAAGCAGCAGAAGCGGTATTAGCTAAAAATATAGCTAATAGAGTTATAATAACCCCGGTCATCACTCCATTGTAAAACCTTGTCTGAAGTTCTCTAAGTCTAAGCATATCCTGCTCTTTATAAATAGACTTCATCATTTCGTTTTGCTGTTCTTTAGAATACTTCATTTTTATACATCCTTTGTTAGAGCTTTTTCAATAGAAAAACCTCGTTGAAATCTTTTATATAAAGTTATTCTTTAAATCAATAGTTAAATCAGATAACACGTTTTAAATTTCTGTTATATAAGTCTTTTATGATAATGCCTTGAGAAATTAAAACTTCCATGTACGAGTCTCTAGTTGCATAATACATATCATCTGGATGCCATCCCTCAAAATCGGCTAAAACTTCATTATTAATATGTCTAACAAGTTCTTTATCATTAGCTTGACTAGCTAGAAACTCATTATATATTAAATCTTTGTCATCTTCACTCATAACCTGCCAACTCATAATAGCTCCTTTATCTTGTAGTCCAATATTCAGCATTTAAATCGTCTAACTCTTCTTGACGCTCTTGCATCTCTAACTCTTCTCTATAAGAGCTTGTAGCCTCTTTTCTCATTTCTTCTAGCCAAAGTTCAAGATCGGCTCCAATGCGCTTCATTTCGTCATTGCTTGACTCTAATAACATAAATAGAACAGAGTCTAAATTATCAGCTAAAACAGTTCCATTTAATAATAAACTTGCATCTAGCTCTTCATGTTCAGTAGAATCAGATCTAAAATCAACTAAAACTTTTATATGAGTTTCAGGCAATTCATATAATTCAATCGTTTTATTGTATGTTTCATCTATTGAGTCCATTTTTGCTCCTTGTTATGTATTATATAGCATCAATTATGCCAATTATACTGCATTATATGGCATATATGGCCATATAAAATGTCTAACTAGCCAAATATGACCATTATATTGACACTTTTTAAAATATGTGTTATCATATGGCATGATAAAACTAATAGTTCAAGGTAAACCCATAAGTATAAATTCAGCATATACTGGACGCCGAGGTGGAAAAAAAGTTTTAAATAAAAAAGCAAGATTGTATCGTGAATCATGTTGGACCTCCTTAAATTCTAAAAAGGCCGAAATTGACCTATTAGTAAAGTCATTTGACTCTAAAAAACATGGCTTGTCAATGGCTATAACCTCATTTGTACCAATAAAAGACTATTATTTAAAAGCTACTCCATCTAATGGTTTATCTCAAGCTAAGGGTGACGTTGACAATGGCCTGAAGCTTATAGTTGATTTTCTTTTAAATGCTCGTTATGCGCCTCGTGGTGCTCCTGTTATTGGTATTGATGATAAATATAACACTAAAATATTTTTAAATCAACTCCCATTCAAACATAAAACCTATATAACAGTTATCGAAATAGAAGTTATACCTTTAAGTGCAATTATATTGACAGCAGCTCAATTAGGCTTATTGCCTTTGCTTGACTAGCATTCTCACTTCAGTCAATAGAAATTTAGAGTAGGCATCTAATTGCTTTTCTAAGTCTACTAGCTCTTTTCTGTTTCTTAGATGTTTATTGTTTTGCATATTGGCAATCTTAGCCTCAATATAGTCAATTTTGGCTATTGTTTCTAGTATTGGCATTTTCATTTTGATTCTCCTTTTAATTGTTTTAATAATTCAACTTCGTGTTTTTTTATTTTATATTCAGAATCTAATTGCATCCAACTTCGGGGCAGAATCTTTACTAAAACTCTGCCCTCATATCGTACTTTTAATACTAATTGAGTCTCATTCAATGGCTCAACTTTGGTTATCCAGTTAAGATATTTCATTAAGCCGCCTTTATGTTTGACTCTTTAGCCATTAATGTCTCAACTAAATCAGTCAAGTCAGCTCTTAGTATTAATAGCAATTGAGTGAGTTCAAAGCGCCTTTCATTCTTAGTCCATTCACTTGATTCATTGAGTTCATTGTCATTGAATAATGATTCAGCGTTTCGTATTGCTGCTATTGTCTCTCGCACGTTCATTTTCATTCTGTTCTCCTTAGTTATATATTCTATTGCATGCTTTATGCCATGTTTTAGTCAATCTATTGATAATTGATTGTCTAAGCAATGATTATCGTCTAATATTTCTACGTTTTTTAGTGCTTAGTTCTGCTGGATCTTCTACGAACAGGGCTATTAGGTGCAATGATCCAACTATTAATATTGATATTGAAAATGCTATTGGTAAAGCTTCTATTAGTGTCATATTATCCCCTTACATATAATTGATTATCGTGTATATATTCATTTACGAAACCTGAATCACTTAATTGATCTAATTCAGCATCGGTCAATGGTGTTCCGTTATCATCTTCAGCATAAATTATATATGCATCTACGAAATCAGGATAGTCATTCATATTTATATTATCTATTTCGATGTTTTTCATATATTCTCCTTGGTTATTTGTTATTCTTCGTTTTCAATAAAATATAGTAAAGATTGTAGTCTCTCTTTTTTAGCTTTATTCCAAGAAATAGAATCAGAAGCAGCATAACTAGCGGCATAAGCAGCAGTATAATAAGCAAAACGAGAAATATACTCAGGATAATCAGCCGCATTATCTATAATAGAGTCTGCGGCGGCTACATAAACCCCATAACAAACAGAATTCTTATAAGATGCAATAGAGTTATCTATAGCCCATAGAGCTAATAAATCAATATTTACAATCCTTTTTAATAGCCAAACCTTATCATCATAGCTAATCTTTTTACTATTAATAAGCTGCTTTATTGATATATCTGTATAGTGCTTATTAAAGTTCTTTAGTCCGTTTAGACATGGCTTATAACTACGTATTAACTTTGCATTAATTCTTATATCTTTGGTTTTCATTTTATATCCTTTAGTTATATATTCTATTGCATGTGTTGTGCCAACAGTAGGCCTATTTAGTTTGATTTAAGTGTCTAAACTATACTAATAGTATATAATTTAGTCATAAACTAACCTTGATCCCAATTAATGTAAATGTCGGACTAATAACTGTTGTGAAGTCCAGATTTTGGGTTATGTGTATATCAAGCTCAATACCAACTAATGGCATAATAGAAAAATCACGCTCACCAACTGATATTTGAGGCAATTCAAATTGAGGTGTATATTGTCTATTATCATCACGCATAATGTATAAGCCTAAGATTGCAGATAATTTAAATGTAGGCTCTTGATCTAATATTATACTATATGTGGGAGCAATGCTTAGATTGCCTTGTGAATCAGATAATGCATTGAGTGATATATTATTATGGCTAATTCGGGCTAATAGTACATCGGAAGTCTGGTTATTATTGAATGTTTTGTCGTTATATGTAGCCATTTTATTATAATGATGGGCATAGCCTGCTAAAACTTCAATTTCAATAGCTTTAGCTTTATTAATAAAAAGCAGTAAGGCGGTTAAAATTAAATATTTCATATAAACTCCTGGGTTATATAGTATATAGCAGTATACATGCCAACTCTAAAAGCGTTTTAATGCATTAAGGGCTTGACTGAGACAAAAATATAGGCTAACTTATGATAATTGACTGTTAGTTATACAAGGTTTTTCTTCCCACGTTCGTAGGAAGTTAATGCTCTTTTTCTGTTTCTATAAAATATAGTAAAGCCTGTAATCTTTCATTTTTAGCGTTATCCTTATCATAAAAGTCAGCACCATTAGCAGCATAATAAGCCGCATTAGCAGCATAATCGGCAGCATAAATGGCAGTAGCAGCATAATAAGCCGCATTATCCGCAGTAATAGCATAATCAGCTGCATCAGCCGTATAATAATTAGAGCTGATATTAGCATACTCGTAGGCTGCAAACGCACTATCTATAGCCCATAAAATTAATAAATCTATAGGCACTATTTTTTTAAATAACCATACTTTATGCTCATAATCAATCTTTTTACTATTAATAAGCTGCTTTATTGATATATCTGTATAGTGCTCAGTAAAATTAGCTAAACCTTCTATGCATGGCTTATAGCTACGTATTAACTTTGCATTAATTCTTATATCTTTCGTTTTCATGTTATATCCTTTGTTATACAAGTGCGTGTCACTGTGGACCCAATATGCACTGTCCTTTGTTAGTTGTTAGTTGTTGCTTCTAAAAATAACTCTAACTCTTGAAACAAGTCACCTTCACTGTATTCTTCATCTTCGTCTAATTGATTAATAAACATTGTCTGTAAATGTTTATTTTTTTCTACTTCTTCATACCCACACTCATTTAAAAATGCTCTTATTTTATTCATGGTCTAATCCTTTGTTGAATTGTTATACTCTTATATAGCAAGTGATGTGCCATGCCTGTCCTTGTTTTATCGTAAATGGGTGGTTATTATTGTCTAAAAGCCGAATATCGGCTAATAGTTCTACATCATATTGTGTAACATAATAATGCATTATAGTGCTAATCATTGTCAAGATTGTGTTAGTATTGCATAATAATAGCTGATATCGGGCTAAATAGTAAAATAATACTTGACAATATATTGTAAAACGATTATACTTAGATATATCAGTACTGCAGCGAGGCTGCGGCGAGGCTGCGGCGAGGCTGCGGCGAGGC
>Ga0222708_1000435_pt1 | contig 10939 bp, 19 predicted proteins | sample AntAcemetage1576_FD_179806 | JGI IMG/M metagenome (GOLD analysis project Ga0222708, IMG submission 179806) | Saline water microbial communities from Ace Lake, Antarctica - #1576 | ecosystem: Environmental > Aquatic > Non-marine Saline and Alkaline > Saline | place: Antarctica: Ace Lake... | reverse complement strand
GCTGCGCGTGCTGCGTGTCGTGGCTGGCGACTCCGGGCTTTGTGCGGCTGGTGGAGGAGTGGGACAGGCACGAGTTGCCGGAGTCTCTGGTGGAGGCCCTGGGGCGGCATGGCGCGGACGGGTGGATCTTTGTGTGGGTGGCACCATGAGCGCCTGTCACGAGGCACGAGCAGGGCACACCCTCCTGCTCGCCCAAGCCGACTGCACGCCTGTGGGTGTGGTGGATGTGGCGGCGCTGCTCTTGATGGCGCTGCTCTTGATGGCGCTGCTGTGGAGCGTGGTGCTTTGGGCGATGCGCAGCGAGGTGACGCCATGATCCTGATCCCTACAACAGCAGATGTCCGCCTCATGCTTGAGGACGCTGACCAGCCTATTGGCGAGGTCGTAGCGCTGGCGCTCATGCTTATGAGATGGGGCTGGACGCAGGCCACTTCCGACGTCCTCCACACGGTGGCTTACATCGCCTGTCACCCAAAGTTGGGAGCGAGGATGCGCGCTGCTGAGTGCGGTGTTGAGCTGAGCTTCGAGCCAGTCGAGGCGCGCGTTACGGTGGACGGCGTGCAGCTCCAGCCTTGGGTGATGGGCGTGGCGCAGATGGACGGGATGATGAGTGCGGCCCACCTCATGGCAGGCTTGGGCCTGATCTGCGGCCGCGATACTCCGGCAACACATGAGCTGGGTTGGTCATCTGCCCTGTTCTCATCACGCGCTATTGAGTTGTGGATCAAGGCGTTGCGGGTTTGCATCGACGAGCGCATGCGCTCCGGCGAGGTGGTGACAGCGACAGTCTTGGCTGACACAGATGAGATCGAGGTGGCGCCATGAGCGGCTGTGACGCGCTGAGCCTCGCCCTCGCGCAGCTCCGCCGCGCCCATCCTCAGTGGGGGTGGTGTCTGCCCGGAGCAGGCGGGATCGCGGGGGAGTCCCCGTCTGGCTCGATCTGTCAAGTCAGCCAGGGGAGGGGCGGCGGCTGGCGAGCAGTGGTTACCGTGTGGCGAGACGGTGATTGGGCAGATGGCGATGTGGTGGATCATGACGCGGTGCGGGCCTTTGTGGGCGCGTGGCGAGCAGTGGAGGTGGTGCGATGAGCGCCCGCAGAGCCAAGCTCCATAACGCACCGTGGCGGTGCCTCAAACCGCTGACTGCCAGCCGCCTGCCTGCCTCGATCTTTGAGGTGGAGGACGACTTTGGCCGCACCGCGTGGATCGCCGTGCTGCCTGTGGCGGTGCCTCCCCACGTCGCGGATCTGCTCGACGTGGAGATCCCGATGGGGGTGGTAGGCGCGCCCAGTGTCGCCACCTCGCAGCGCAGCGTCGCGCTCAAGAGCTTGTGCGTCTCCACGCTGCTCAAGCACGAGGGCACACACGAGACGATGCTTATCGTGCGCGGCAGAGAGCCGGAGGAGCTGTGCGCGCTGGTCGGCACGATCGATGCTGATGCGGCAGTGCGCTTGTGGGGGCAAGTCGAGGGGGCGGAGATGGAGGAGATGGACCTGGTGAGCGTCAGGCTCGTGGACAGGCGTAAGGCGGCGGTGGCCGCGATCTTTGGAGGTGTGTGATGAGTATCTTGTCAGATAGAGACATAAGGCGGCGGCTGGCAGACGGGGATCTGACGATAGATCCCGCGCCCACAGATGCCCAGATCCAGCCTGCAAGCATTGACGTCACCATCGACCTCTCAAGCGGCGCGTGGCGGCCTGTAAGGGGCTCTTTGGTCAAGATCACGCCACAGGGCATCAGCGGCGCCAAGTACGGCCATGACGCGTGCGAGGGCGGCGTGCTGGTGCTGGCGCCTGGTGACTGCGCGCTGGTGGCGATAGCGCAGCACGTCGTGATCCCGCCTGATCTGTCACTCCAAGTGGATGGGCGCAGCTCCATCGGGCGCCTGTTCTTGGCAGTGCATGTCACGGCGGGCTGGTGTGACGCGGGCTTTAAGGGGCGGATCACGCTGGAGCTCGTCAACCACGGCCCCTTCGCGATCCACTTGGGCGACGGCTCGCGGATCGCGCAGCTCAAGGTGTGCAGGCTCACCAGCGAGGCCCAGCGGCCCTACGGGAGCGCGACGCTGGGGAGTCATTATCAGGACCAGCGCGAGGCGACGAGGCCCGCGCAGATTGAGGAGGTGGAGGTATGAGCAAGTGCGCCCTAGGTGACTGGACGCCGATCCTGCTCCCGGACGGGACGTGGTGCGTGTGGAGCGAGCGGACGCAGCTCCCGCTCAGGATGGGATCGACGCAGCTGGCGATCCTGCCGGAGGTGTCGCAGGCGCTGGGCTCGATCGACAAGGCCCACGATGCGATCCGAGAGGCGCACGCTGACCCGGATCGATGGGCGCGCCTGCTTGCCAGCCTGCCGCCTGCTGAGGCGAGGGGTCTGGCGCGCAAGGTGGGGGTGGCCGTAGAGTCAGAGGCTCTACGGCAGTTGCGGCCCTTGCTCGCAGGCAACCCGTCGGGGGGCTACGCGGTGGAGGGGCAACCTGGGAGCAGGTCAGGTGGACCCTCCACGAATGTGCGGTCCAGGCGCAACCCGCCGCTGTACGACGTCCAGATCGCTGCGCTGCACGCCCAAGGGCTGCACACCTCAGCGATCTCAGCAGAGGTCGGCTGCTCGGATAGGACGGTGGGCAAGGCGTACAAGCGCCTCAAGCTCACCCCCAACCCGATCCGGCCCCGCGAGTACGACGCCCAGGTCAAGGCGCTGCACGCCCAAGGGTTGCGCACCTGCCAGATCGCGCAGCGGCTCAATCTGACGCGCCGCCTCGCTGCGAGCCGTCTGGAGTCTTTTGGACTCACGCCCAACGTGGCGGTGGCGCCATGACGGGCTGTAAGGACGCCATGCGCCTGGATCTGGATCTGGGCGAGGACGTGTCACGCGACGATCTCAAGTCCTGCTTGGACTCGGGCTGGAGCGCGGACGAGATCGCTGAGGAACTGGAGCTTGATGGCGCCGCCGACGTGCGCCGATGGTGCCTGTACCACGATCTGCCAGCGCCGCGCGTCGTGGCGGGCGCAGCGGACACCACACAGCCCATCAAGATCATACCCAAAGAGGCGGCGGCTGGCGGCAAGAGCGAGGTGCGCGGGGCGGTAAGGGGGGTGGTCACCGAGACGAGCGCTCCCAAGGCCGCGACGCGCTACAGGTCCGAGCGCGCCCGTCGCACGCGCGCCGCCGCCGCCGCCCAGAGCAAGCTGACCAGCGCACAGGCCCAGTTGGCTTATATTGAGGCAGGCAGCCTCGCTTTGGCCGCCAAGAACCTTAAAATCACGATCTACCGCGTCAAGCTATTGCTTGCAGGCCATGTGGGTAAATACGAGGGGCGGCGCGATCGCCATGCGCACCGCAGAGACCTGGTGGCTATCGCTATCCATGCGCTCAAGCGGGCCGGGGCGTCGCTCACTGAGGTGTGCGATCTGATCTGCGTCGCTGAGGTCACGGCGCGAGCCATATACAACGGAGGAGAGGAATGAGCATCCACGACAGGGTTTATCATGATCTACTGCGCCACATCCTTGAGACGGGTGAGGTGCGCACCGATCGCACAGGCGTAGGGACGATCAGCGTCTTTGGCTACCAGATGCGCTTTGACCTCACGCAGGGGTTCCCTGCTGTGACCACCAAACGGCTGTTCTGGCGCGGCGTGGTGGAGGAACTGCTGTGGCTCTTGCGCGGGTCTACGGATGCGCGAGAACTGCAAGCCAGAGCGGTCCATCTGTGGGATGAGTGGGCTCGCGAGGATGGGGAGCTTGGCCCTGTTTACGGCAAGCAGTGGCGCGCGTGGAAGGGGCGTCGCGATCTGGTCACCACCGAGAGCGGTCACGTCTGGCGCGCATGCCCTATCGATCAGATCGCGTGGGTGATCGACGAGATCAAGCGCAACCCCGACTCGCGGCGCCTGATCGTGTCGGCGTGGAACGTTTCGGACCTGCCGGATATGGCGCTCCCGCCCTGCCACATCTTGTTTCAATTCTACGTGCGCGGCGGTCGATGGCTCGACTGTCAGCTCTACCAGCGCAGCGGTGACGCCTTCCTCGGTGTGCCGTTCAACATCGCCTCGTATGCGCTGCTCACGCACATGGTCGCGCACGTCTGCGGGCTCAAGGCAGGGCACTTCGTCCACACGCTGGGCGACGCGCACATCTACTCGAACCATCTGGATCAGGTGCGCACGCAGCTCGCACGCGAGGGTCACGCGGCGCCCCGTCTTGAGCTCACTGGACCAGCGCACACCATCGACGGGTGGGCCGCTGAGGAGTGCCGCCTTGTGGACTACACCCACGACGCGCCGATCAAGGCAGAGGTGGCGGTGTGAGCAGACCATGCATTGAATTGATCGCTGCGGTGGGGCCGCGGTGGGAGTTGGGCCTAGACGGCGGCATGCCGTGGGGCAGGATCAAGGGCGACCTTGCCCTGTTCGCCCGCGTTACGAAGGGCAAGGCGGTGATAATGGGCCGCAAGACGTGGGAGAGCTTGCCGGACGCGTACAGGCCGCTCAAGGGGCGGCTGAACGTGGTGATGACGCGTAGACCCACAGGTCAGGTATTTGCGGACATGCCCGACGGTGTGTTCTTGTCGCCCTCGATTGAAGGGGCGCTGCGGGATGTGCGCGGCGCCTCACTGCCCGTCCAGCCGGAGAAGGCGCCGAGGGGGATCGTGATCATCGGAGGTGGGGATATCTACCGCGCCGCGCTCGCCGCCGACGTGGTGGACGTGGTGCATCTTAGCGTGATCCCCAGGTCTGACGCGCTGCTCACCGCCGAGACCAACCTTGACAGCCTGTGGCCGCACGACGTCGCCTTCCCGCCGCTGCACCCTCGCGGGTGGGCGCTGACTCCCAACGGCTCGTCCCCTCGCTTCGCTGTGCGGTGCGAGGCAGAGGAGGGCGCGCCGCACGGGTGGCGCTACGCCCAGCTCGTGCGCAACCCGCTTGAGCCCGCGCTCGCCCAGCGCAGCGATGGCGTCCCGGTCTTTTGGGGCGGCGGCGGGGGGTGGTGAGATGACCGAATGCCAGCGGTGGCGCGCTCAACGTACAAGCTGGGCGCCCAGCAACCCGATCAACCCCGCCAAGTACGCCGTCAAGTTGATCCCCAAGTCGGCGGCGGCGGCCTTTGTGATCGCACACCACTATGCCGCGTCCATGCCCGCAACGCGCTGTTCAGTCGGGCTGTACGAGGCTGGCAGGGCATGGCTTGGGCTTGAGGAGTTGGTAGGTGTCGCGGTGTTCTCGGTCCCGATGCAGCCCAAGGTGATCCCCCGCTACGCTCCTACCCTTGAGCCCCACGAGGGTGTTGAGCTCGGGCGCTTCGTGCTGCTCGATGACGTGCCAGCCAACGCCGAGAGTTGGTTCTTGGCGAGGGCATTCAGGGTGCTGCGCGACGCGCTCCCGGAGGTGCGCGCTGTGGTGTCGTACAGCGACCCGGTGGCGCGCCTGAGCGAGGATGGCGGCCTCATCATGCCGGGGCATGTCGGCGTGATCTATCAGGCGTTCAACGCGGTGTACTTTGGGCGTGGGAGCGGGCGCACGCTGGAGCTCACGCCAGATGGGCGCGTGTTGTCGCAGCGCACGCTGTGCAAGATCCGGGGGAGTGAGCGCGGAGCTGCGGGCGGGGTGGAGCAGTTGGTCGCGGCGGGGTGTCCCCCCATGGGATGCGGGGAGACAGGTAAGGCGTATCTTGAGCGCGTACTGCCAGCGCTGCCCAAGATACGCCATCCTGGTAATCACGTCTACGGCTGGGCGCTGGAGCGGCGCCTTGAGTTGGCCGCCGCCGCCCCTTACCCCAAGAAGGATTTAGGGCAGGGTGTCATCGAGGGGGCGGCGGGGCGTTAGAAGGCGCGCAAAACTTTCTCAAAATAATATGCGCAAGCGCATTGACACGCGATGCGCTTGCGCATATATATTGTGCATGGACGCGACGCACAGTGCGACGCTCCACACAAGGTGATGGCCATGACTGCTTACGACTTCGATTGCTTGCTCTCCACCCTCCGCGCCGCCCGCGAGGGTAACGACTACTCCACGATCCTCACATGCCTTGTGGCATGTCCCGATGAGCGCGCCGAGGACGTGGCGGCGGTGTACCCCTTGGCCTATGAGGTGTGGGGGATGGTGGGGATGCTTGAGACCGAGGGCGTGCATTCCTTCGCGCATGAGCTGGAGCGGCGCTTTGGCGTACGAGCTCGGGCGCAGGAACTGCCCGCTGGCTTCGCGAGCGTCCTGGGCGGTGTGCTTCACCGTGCCTTCCTCTCCGCAAGAGAGGACGGCGCCATCCACGGGCTGGCTCTCGCGCTGGAGTGTGGCGCAGACGATCAGGTGATGGTCGTGTGCGACGACGAGCGCCTGTTCGTCGGCGACACCGACAATGAGAGCGGTGAGTACACACAGGGACTGGACACGCTCTGGCCGGATCTTGGCGCCATCGTGTGGGATGCCGAGGCCAGGGGCGGATACGGAGCGGCGCGAGCCTACGTCGATGGCGAGACGGCTGCTGAGATCGGCTTGCCCGGTCAGCGCCTTGAGGCTGTCACCCACCCCCTCGTCGACAGCGATGGGCAGGGCACGACGGTCTACGTCGTGCCCACCACGAGCGGTTGGGTGGTGTGGGTGGTGTAACAAGCACTGGGGCGGCGCTCGCCGCCCCACGAAAGGAGGATAAATGACCGAGAAAAGCATCGCGGACCATCTCGTCGCGCGCCGCAAGGCGCTGGGCCTGAGTCAGCGCGAAGTGGCAGCGCTCGCTGACATATCGCCGGACGCTCTATCTAAGTGGGAGCGGGGCTACTATCGCCCCGACGATGCGAGCATCGGCAAGTGGGCGAACGCGCTGGGATGCGGGTATCGCGTCACGCGCGAGCTTACGGAGCCGGACACTGCACCGCCTGCCCCGTCTCCAAATATCTCAAAATAAAATGCGCGCGCGCATTGACAAGCGATGCGCGCGCGCATATATATTAACCATGGACGCGGCGCTGATGCCGCGCGCCACCACCCCCGAGAGAGCCCAATGAAGACCGTCAAGACCCTCGCAGCCGTTCGCCAAGTCGTCGCGCTAAGCAAGCGCGACGTATTCGTCCGCTGGTCAAAAGGAGCCGCGGCTGATGCGCGCGGCGGCTGGGTCTCCAAGGACCAAATTTCCGGGTCTTTTGAAGGTGGGCTCTCAGTGGTCCGGCTCGACGTGGACAGCGACTACGAGGCCCTGACCACAATCAACGAGTACTCGTTCCTGCGATTTTTCGCAGGGGCCACAACCTGTTACCTTGTGACCGGGGATGAGGCGGGAGAGGGCGCTGATGGCGAGCCGCTGCTCGTCAACTGCGAGCCGCTGGCGCGCGTCGGTGGCGGCCTAATCGTGAGCCGTGAGACGCGCGAGTTGGTGCGTCTGCCGCTGGAAGTGGCGCACGAGGAGGCCTTCTTGGCGCGGCTCATGGGCCAAGAGGCGACGTGTAGCACCTCGCTCTCTTGTTGCGTTGCGCGATTGGCGACGGCACGCGCGCAGATCGATGCGCTGACAGCTGGCGCCGCGTGGGATGACGTTCGCCGCATCTCAATCCGGGCCACCTAACCACTCAAACTTATCACGACGACACTGTCAGCGCTCCATCCGGAGCGCGTCTATCAACCGCTGCTTGACGCAGCGCACCGCCCTACGGGGCAAAGAGGAGAGCGAGATGAACGTTTTTGAGGCAGCTATCGAGGCCGGCAAGGTGGCGCATCAGGCGGCGCGTCAGGCGGGACGCTACCGTGGTGCGATCGGGGCCGCGCGCGACGCCACCGTGGCACATCTGGTGGCGGGCGGAGGCATCGTCGGCGCCATCAGATCCAGCGGCGGGCGCCCCCCCATCTGCGAGGGGCACGACGTGACTGTCACGATGGCCGACGGCTCGCGGGTCCTCGTGGACGCTGGCTACGACAGCAACGGCCCCCGCGAGGTGTGGGACTTCCTCCGCATCTACGCCGTGGGTGAGGACGGCAAGCAGGGGGCTCGGCTCGCGGCCGCCGGACGGCTCAAGTCCTGACAACACGACAACGCCCTGCCTCACCAGCGGGGCGTTGGTGTGTCACCTCACCACCAGCGCCGTGACCACCAGCGCCACGACAGCCCCGCCTGCCCCCACGCCCATCCACGCCCAGGGTGACCAGCGCCCCGCCGCCGCCGCCTCCAGCGCTTGTACCCTCAATACAAGCCTCGCCCCCTCTACGCGCTGCTCCAGCACCTCACGCCTCGCCTCCCCCAGCGCGCCGCTCCCTGCGTCAAGGTCACGCTGACACGCCCGCAGACGGGCCTCCAGCCCGTCCACCCGCGCTGCGTCCTGCTCACACTGGCGGATCACACGCACGGGCACACGCACCAGCTCCGACTCACTCGGCGGGGCCTGAGCGCTGGCGAGCGCGGGCGTCCAGGCGCAGCACAAGATCACCAAGATCAGGATCAGGATCGGCCACCAGCGGGGCGAGCGCGTCGGGCGGTGTGTCAAGCGGCAGGTCGTGAGCATGGTCTACCTCTGCGGGGCGCGGCGGCCTCGCGTCAGGGGTGGGCGTAAGGTCCCGATCGGGGACAGGGACAGGGGGAGGCTGGCGGTGGCGGCCTACAAGGTGCGTGAGCCACACAGCAGCCAAGGCCAGCGTGACGGCGGCGCTGGCGATCAGCCGCTGGGCGCGCACGAGGGCCAGCAGCTCGCGGCGCTTGAAGATCAGGGCCGCGACGCACAAGGTCAGCAGCGCGCCAGCCGCCGCCGCCCATAAGGGTGAGTGGGTCATTTTGCGTGGCCCCCTGGCGGTATCCGGTGCAGGCCTGAGCTGTCTGCCTCGTGATCGTCCAGCGCGTCGCCGTCGCTGGTGTCCTCCTCAAGCGAGGCAGGGGCGCCCCCGGGATGCAGCGAGTCGTGGCGCTGGCGTGTGCGCCGCGCGTGCCAGCGCGCCTGCCACTTGGACGCCTCGCCCTCTGCTGTGTGGCGACGGTCCCGCTCAAGCGTGAGCTCGGCGGTCAGCTCCGCGACGCGCAGCTGCGCTGCCCCGACCTCGTGGGAGCGCGCCTCATCTCGCGCCTCCAAGACTGCCACCCTCTCGGAGAGGGCCTTGAGGTAGGACGTGCGCCACGCCCACCAGCCGCCGCAGAGCGCTACCAGCACCGCGATCAGCGGTGCGAAATCCTTAATCGCTATCATCCCCGTACCCCCTTTAAGCTCAGGTCCCGTCTCCATTATCGTCTCCCTTGATCCGCAGATCACGACCGCGCAGGGTCTGCTCAAGGGTGCTGTACAGACCACCACCCATCCACCCTGCGACCAGCCCAGCGAGCGCGTGCGCGACCCACGGGATCGGCACACCCTCCACGCTCCATCCTAGGACCAGCGGCGGGGTGAGCGCCGCTCCGATCAGCGGCGCCAGCACAGGTAGCAGGCGAGACCAGGTGGGCGATGCGGTGACGTGGTCCGGGAGCAAGCGCTTGATCACCTCCACCAGCACGTAGAGCGCAGCTCCCAGGCCGACCAAGCCCGCGACGGCCTGTGTCGCGGTCAGGTCCACAGCGGTCAGATCCACGACCTCCAGCGCCTGCCCCCACACGAGCGCCAGCGGCAGGACGTAGGCGCCCGAGGGAGCGCCCGGCTGGGCGTGGCGCCCGATGCCGACGCTCGCGTTGCCGTCCCGGTTGCGCAGGCCTGCCGCGAGCGAGTAGCGCCGCGCACCCACACCGTCACCACCAGCGCCAGGGCGCACGTCGACGTTCCCTCCGATCGTCCACACGGTGTCTCCGTCGACCGCCACCACGATCTCGACGTGGCCGTGGACCTTGGAGATCACGCCGTCGACGCGTCGCTCCCACGCGATCAGATCGTCCGGGCGCACTAGCCGGGGGACCACGGCGTGCCTGAGGCCGCTCACGCTGCGGCGCGCGTTGAGCGAGCGCTTGGCGGTGGGATAGACTTGGCGCAGGCACCACGTTGCAAAGCCCGCACACCAGGCGCCCTGCTGTGCGTTGGGGTTGTCGTCGCCCATATACTTGGAGATGTCCGGCCCACGGTTGTTGCCAGCCGTCTCGCCAGCGCCGCGCAGCAGCTCCGCGAGGGCGACGAGCGCGACGGGGGAAGTGATCTTGGCAGGGTTGAGGTAGGTCGCTCCCTCGGTGCGCGGCCCCACTTTACCGTCTGCCGTGAGGGCGCGGTCGTTGGTATCGATCCCGAGGCGCTGGAGGATCTGCACGTCTAGCTTGGGGTGAGCGGCGCGGAGCTCGCGCCACGTGAGCGTGAGTGAGGTGGTCATCTCGTCTTCTCTTTGGTGGCGATGCGCGCGCGCAGGCGTGCGATCCGCTCCTCCAGCTTTGTCAGTTCGGCCTCGATCGCCTCACGCTCCGCTGCGTCATCGGCGGGTGTGTCAGCCACCTCGATCTCCTCGATCTTCTCCGGCCCGTGCCCCTTGGCGAGCCAAGCCGCATAGGCAAGGTAGGATGGCTCCCGGTCGTCTTGCAGGACTTCGGAGCCATCCTTGTAGATGCGGCCGCTGGGCGCGACTTTATATTCAGTCTTCATCTCGACTCCTTAGTAGTTTGTGTCCACATATAGAGTCGAAAGGGTTATGCCCTTTGCGCTCGCGGTGGAGCCATTATTAACCCACGCATGGAACGCCAACAATGTGGCAAGGGCGGGGACGTCCGTTGTGATCTCTACAGTCGAGGACGTCTCGTCGCTCAAACGGATCAGTTGAACCCACACCGTCTCCTGCCCTTGTGGCGCGAAGATGATCACGTCATACGCCTCGTCGCTCGTGTTACATGGGAAGCCCGCGCCTAAGTCTACAGCTGTTGCGGTGCCCGACCCGTCATTGTGAATGACGCGCCACGTTGATTGCCCCGAGTCAAAACCAACGCCGATTGTATTTAGTAGGGTGCTTGGATTGACGTTGCCAATTGGAGATGCGGAGTCTCGCAAGCCGATAAACGCCCGCGAGT